>Ga0181520_10004731_pt1 | contig 22441 bp, 24 predicted proteins | sample PEATcosm2014_Bin_29_FD_132451 | JGI IMG/M metagenome (GOLD analysis project Ga0181520, IMG submission 132451) | Peatland microbial communities from MTU Mesocosm Facility, Houghton, MI, USA - PEATcosm2014_Bin02_30_metaG | ecosystem: Environmental > Terrestrial > Soil > Wetlands > Peat | place...
CGATGAATATATGTTCGGCCCGGCATTTCTGGTTGCGCCGGTTACAGAGCAGGGAGCCACCAGCCGCGAGGTCTATCTGCCCGCCGGCGCGGATTGGTACAACTACTGGACCAATGAGCGGGTGAAGGGTGGCCAGACCATCACCGTAGCCGCACCCATTGATACCATTCCGCTCTTCGTGCGCGCCGGTTCAATCATTCCGTTGGGAGCGCCGGTCGAGAGCACGCATCAAACTCAATCCATCGCCAAGATCCGCGTATATCCGGGCGCGGACGCAGCCTTCACGCTATTTTCCGACGACGGCACAACCTACGCCTACGAGCAAGGCACTGGCTCCATCACGCGCATGCGTTGGGATGACGCGGCAGGCAAATTCACTCATGAAGGTGCGGATGCCTGGAGTGGCCCTGATAGCGCAATCGTGGAGGTCGTCAAGCGATAGGGAATCTCAGAATAAGTCTATGTCTTGAAGGGTACGGGCTTTAGCCTGTACATAAACCCTGCAAAATCAACGCGGGCTTTAAATGATTATTCCCTTGGCACATGTTAAGAGGTACGTAAACCGTTGCCATACAAACATTTTGTCAAGTTTGAAAATCCAGATATTGGACAGTGATAAATTGAGTCCAGCCCTCCGCGCAAGGGAGAGTGTCGCTGTACCGGCGCAAGCCGATCTTCGATCAAAGGCCTATCTATGACCTCACTTGCTGGGCTGGGAGCGGTTCTTGCGGTATTCCTGCGAAAGCTGCGATTCTCCGTCAAGATCAAACTCAGCTATCACTAACCAATCCCCCGGCGCAAGCCGGGGGTGCGGCCTGTCCAATAACCGGAAATTGTATGGAGGCCCGAATGAGCGAATCCGGAGAAAAGAACCTTAACCCATTTCCATTCGGCGGTCCGAAATTCAAACTTGATCCGCCCAAAGAACCTAAAGGCGTGTGGAGGTTCATACGGGGCGCATTCATCGGAGCGGGTATTGCGGTTGTGGCTTGCATATGGGGGAACTCCGGGGTTTATTTTGTCCCGGTCTTCCTTGTGGTAACTCTGTTGGCGTGTGTGGACTGGATTCGCGGAAAGTGATCTATTTGCTTATTTCTTGGGTTTGGCTGCTTTCTTTGCTTCCAGCTCTGCCTTAATCCTGGCGCTGATCTCCGTCTTTGAGAGCGACTTTGCGCTCAACATACGCTTTAGAATTGCGTCAAATTATCTGTGCTGATTATCGCTCATGGGTGTATTGTATTGCGTGAGGTAAGTCTCATGAATTCCAATCAACCGGACGATAAAACCCTTTTGCTTCTGATGGTTATTGCAGAGCTATTAGGAAAGAAAAGCGATGCAAAACACATTCTGGGCATGTATGAAACAAAAGTTACGCAGTTGCAGCGGTATCGGACCTCTTGAAATAGCCGAAAAGGTATCTAAGGCGAGGGGGACTATACTCACTAGAATTTGCAGCCTATTTCGCCCATCGCAAATCGACGCGCAATAGGTCTACCCAGTCATATGCGTTCGACGTGCTTATTCAAGGTTCTAAATACATCCTCTATGAAGGGGTCCGTATTTGTCTGAGTTAGACTAATCAATCATCGTAGACTCTGGTTCCTTTTGACCTTTAGCGATTTTCCCAAAACCTATGTAAAAGGGATTACCTTTTGGCTTTAGCCACCGAGGGAATGCTGATTCGCAATCAAAACTGAATCAGAGGTTCCCTAGAAATGATCTACTCAGGATGGTCGGGCGACATCACGCAGATGTCCGGCAGGTTCCGGTAGCGTTCCGCGTAATCCATTCCGTACCCAATCACGAAAAGGTTGGGAATGGAAAAGCCCACGTAGTCCGCCTTGATCGGTTCCAGGCGCCGCGAGGGTTTGTCCAGCAGCACCGCGATGCGCAGCGACTTGGGATTCTGCTGCATAAAGAGCTTGCGCAGGTAGCTGAGCGTCAGCCCCGTATCCAGAATGTCCTCCACCACCAGCACGTTTTTGCCCTCGATCGACTCATCCAGGTCCTTCACCAGCTCCACCGCGCCAGAAGTCCTCGTCCCCTTGCCGTAGCTCGAGGTGGCAACAAAGTCAAAGGTGGCGTCGGCCTGTATGGCTCTCGACAGATCGGCCAAAAACGGTGCTGCACCCTTCAGAATGCCAATCATCACCAGCTTTTCGCCGTTAAGTTCATGAGTGATCTGCGCGCCCATCTCGGCCACGCGTGCGGCAATCTGCTGGCGGGTATAAAGAACCTCAATTCCCTGAGGGAAGTTCGTTGCCATGCACACAGTATCGCCTCTACCCCGCGCCCCAAGGCAAGCGCGCCTGTGAAAATCCTGTCATTTCATTGTCGGAAGGATGTTGAGCGCTATCTCCGCCCGCGCCCGTCTATACTTGAGAAGCATGATTCCCTATATCCACTTATGGAGTTTCGACCTGCCCACCTTCGGGCTGATGCTATGGCTGGCTGCCGTGGCAGCCGCTTTTGTCATGGACCGCGGCTTCCACCGCGCGCTCGTAACCGTCGATGCCCTGAGCATCGTAGCCGTCACCGTGGTGGCCGGAATCGTGGGCGCAAAGCTCTGGCACGTCATCGATACGCCCTATGAATTTCGCTACCTGGGATGGAGCGTTCTCTGGCAAAGGGATGGATACGCCTGGTTTGGCGGCCTGCTCTTCGGCATCTGCGCGCTGCTCATCCAGGGCAAGTGGGCAAAGATCGGCATGTTGCGCACTCTTGATCTGGCCGCTCCCGCCGCCGCCATCGGCTACGGCATCGGACGCATCGGCTGTTTTCTTTCCGGAGACGGCTGTTACGGCATCCCCATCACCACGCTGCATTTTCTATCCTTCACTTTTCGCCCCTGGGGCATGAGCTTTCCCAAAGGCCTCGAGCCGGTCTTCGTACCCGTCTATCCCACCCCGCTTTACGAACTGGCCGCAGGACTGCTCATTGGCGCTTGGCTCTGGTGGCGGCTCGGCAAGCCTCACAGCAATGGCGCCATCGTAGGCCAATACCTGCTGCTCAGCGGAATAGCTCGCTTTTTGGTTGAATTTATCCGCCGCAACCCCAAGGTTCTATGGGGCTTATCCAATGCTCAGTTGGCCTGTATCGGCACCGTTGTTGCAGGTATTGCCCTGATCGTCTGGGCCGCTAAGCGCCCCGCCACCAGCCCCGATCAAACTGCAAAGCCGCTGGAAAAAGCCGCATAGCTGTTTTGTTAAAGCTGTAATTCCATCGGGTTGTCGGACCAGGGATTGATAAGCTGGACGCCGCAATGTTCGAAATCGCGAATGTTGCGTGTAGCCAATGCGGCATTGTGAACTTTGGCGATTGCCGCAATTTGTGCGTCTATTTCATCGATAGGACGGCCTTTTGCCTTACGTGCCGCAAGAATTGGACCATAGGCACGGGCCGCTGATAGGTCGAAAAGTAGAATCTGGTCCACGAAAAGCTTGGAAACTAATTGTTCCATCTTTTCTCGAAGTAGCTGTTGGCGCTTGCCGGCCGGCATCAGGTCTACACCTGAAAATAACTCTGCCAGCACGACCGTACAAGTCCAGAGTTCACGCCGAGGAACAGATCGAAGCCAGGAAAGTACTTCAGGCTTAGGTGCTGGCCTCAATACATCCGAGATGACGTTCGTGTCGAGTACGATCATTAGTCAAATGTGGGTATGGGGCGGTGAGACTTTCGGCGTGGGGGAATTTGCAACTCCACTCCACCTAGCGGAGCAAATAGTTTGCGAATCGCCGTCCCCAGGTCTTCTTCTGGTTCCAACTCTACTTTTGTAAATGCGGAATTAGGATCTGGGAGTAGAGCAAGTACCTCTCGCGCCTCTGCCTCCATCGAGCGCCCGTTCAGCGCCGCGCGCACCTGTAGCCTGCGCTTGACCGTTTCATCGACATTGCGAATCGTAAGGGTTGCCATAAATCCAATATAACTCAATTCTGCTAGCAATGCAAGCAATGCTAGCAATGACAGCACTGTCCCATTTCGCTACACCCGCAAGTTAATCGCAATCTTCTCTTTCACTTGCGGGTGCCACCTCGCCACCCTGTGCCATCCATCACTGACCCCTGCACGTAACTCCAAAGATCATCCCCACATGCCTGTCTTTGCCTCAGTCGGCGAAGCCCTGCTCCTGGGTCTTGCCTCGGGTCCTGCCTGTATCGCAGCCTGCGGCCCCGTCCTCGTCCCCTCTTTGCTCACCGAGCGCGCAGGCTTCCGGCATCACGCTCGCTATCTCTCCGTCTTTCTGTCTGTGCGTCTTCTGGGCTACATGCTCTTTGCCATTGTGGCCTGGGAGCTAGGCGCGCTGATCTCGCTGCCGCCCGCGCAGCGCCTGCTGATGATGGGAATTGTTTATCTTTTGCTTGCTTGCATACTCATTTGGTACGCAATTTCCGCACGTCGCGCGTGCGCTCAATCCTGCGCGGATTCAAAACTGGTCCAAATCGGTGAAAAGAAGATTCGCGTCCTTGCCGGAGCGGCGTCTTTGGGCCTCCTCACCGGCTTGAATCTCTGCCCGCCATTTCTCGTTGCCGGCATCAGGGCAGCTCAATTGGGCAGCATGGCCGCCGCCCTCATCTTTTTTGCGGTATTCTTTTTAGGAACTTCCATTTGGTTTGTGCCCTTCGTGGGCCTGGGCTGCATCGTGCGCAACCAGGCTGTGATCACCGTTGCGCGCATGGCGATGGTGCTTATTGCCCTCTACTATCTCTCCATGGGAATCGCCATGCTGTTGGGGAAAAAAACTTATGGCTACTGACGCTCGCATCTTCCGCTCTCTGCTGATGACCCTGCCCATCTTCATCTGGTCGCTGCTCATGACGGGCTTTCATCCCGGCGCCAAATTCGATCCGGTCTCGAGCACTGCGACCATCTTTACCACGCTCTTCATGACCGTACTCTTCTTCATGATGGTGCGCACCCATAGCACCTATCGCTGGCGTCGCATTTTTTTCGTAAGCCTCGGAGTCCTCTTTCCCATTGGTTTTATCTACAACCTCGTCCTCGCGCGCGGCACCATGGGCATACCCATTGAAGAGATGATCGCCGGCCGCACGCCCTTTTGCTTTATGCCCATCCCCATGCTCATTCTTCCGGCAGTCTTCACCAAGACAATAGCCTTCCCAGGTTCTATTGCCAGCTCCAGCCACGGCATCGCCGCCATGGTCGGTCTCTGGCAGGCACTTACGCTTGTCATGGGCAAGGGTTGGTGCAGCTACGCATGCTTTTTCGGCGGCATCGAAGAGGGCGTGGCCGCCATTCCCGCGCGCGCCAAAATTTGCAAGCTCGATCCACGCTTGCGCTTTATTCCGTGGGCGGTGCTGCTGGCCATGGTCCTGCTCTCGCTAGCCCTCTTTGAGCCGGCCTACTGCATGTGGCTCTGCCCCTTCAAGGCCGTCACGGAATACGTCGCCTCCCGCAACCTGCTCGGCCTGATCCAAAACGTAATCTTTGTCCTGCTCTTCGCCGGTCTCGTCATCGTGCTGCCCTTCCTGACCAAAAAGCGAACCCAATGTTCCTGGCTCTGCCCCTTCGGCGCATTTCAATCCATCTTCAACAAGATAAGCATCTTCGAAATGAAGATCGACAAAGATCGCTGCAAGCCCTGTCTGGTCTGCCAGAATTCCTGCCCCAATCTCTCCCTCTCAAAGGAATCCGTCGACCGAGGCGAGACCTTGCTCTCCTGCATGAAGTGCGGCGCTTGTGTCGATGCCTGTCCGCGGCAAGCGATTGTCTGGCATATCAAGGGAACTCAAATCAACTGGAAGCCGGAGCGCGCGCGTCTCATGTTTCTCTATGGCGCCTGGGCCTTGGCCGTCATGTTCGGCGGCACCATCATCGCCCAGGGCATTGCCACCATTCTGCACTTTGTCGTCTAGTGTCATGAGTTCGAAATCCGCTGTAGAATAACAGCGGTCATCCTGAGCGAACGGGGCCCCAGGCGTATTTTTCAGCCTGGGGGTAGTGAGTCGAAGGATCTGCTGTTGATTTTCAAGGAACTTTCGTTTCACCAAATATAGGGAGGTATTAATGAAACTCCGTCCTATTCTCGGCTACACCGCCGCTGCTCTCACGCTGCTCGCCGCGCTGCTCACTCCATTTCTGCTGATGGGACTCTTCTCCAAAGGCGTTGCCGCACTCCCTATTCACGTGGACGAGGTCTACTCCGGCGGTCCCAAGGCGCGCACGATTTCCATGGGTGCTTACTCCATCAACGTTCACCGCCCTGTCTATCCGCACTTTCTGCAAAGTGAAAAGCCCTTCGTGCAGCTTGATTGGCAACCCGTCAGCGCCCTCCCGCATCATGTCTCCGATGTAGTAGATATCGATGGCGACGGCCAGCCCGATATTCGCGTCAACTTTGACGTGCCCGCTGACCCCAAGGCTCCGCTATCGGCAATCGTGGAATCGATTAATCCGCGCTATCCAGCCTTGAGCGATGTGGGCGAGGATAAATTCTCCCGTCTGATTGTGCGCGTGAATCATGAAAAGGACAAACCCGGTTACGATGTAATCCTGGTCCGTATTCCGCTCGGCAAGCCGTAATAGCCGGTGGCGTAGTTGCTCCTCACAGCCGTTTGATAAACGCCTGCGCCTCTTTCAGTTGTGAACATCAACTTTACCGTCCCTACAGCTTGGCAGGAACGTCGCCATACTCAAGATGAACAGAAGCACGCATCGCCACAGCCTTCCCATTCACTCTGCCCGGTTTGTACGTCGATTTGAGCAGCGAATCAATCGCAGGCTTTTCCAACAACGGCCTTTCGCAGTAAGTCACCACAGGTTCAGAGGCTTTTCCTTTTTCGCTGATCGTGAGCACAATATCGCAAGGACTACTCCCTGTGTTCATGAAGGCCACATCACCATAGTCTTTGGAGGAAAACTTTACCAGGGTGGGCGGTGTTGCTTTCTTTGTGAGAGGATATACACCGTTCGCGTCTGGTTCGGGAGAGAGCACACCTGGTGGAGTACCAAATCCCAAGCGGACTACGTCCCCAGGGTAGACGTCACCATTGAACCGAAAATCAACCCTTTCAGTGGTTTTGACAGCTATTGGTTTTCCGTCCAGCGTAGTTGCCGGCTTATATCGAAATTGTGATACTAAATCCACATAATACTTCGCAAATTCGGAATCGGAGCAACGTATTATCTTGATATTATTCGGAATCCCATCCACATCCACAGTTACAGATGCAGCGCATCGGATATTGATGCCCTTCGCCGCAAATCTTGGAGGAACTTTAGGAACTGGGTGACTAATCACAACGGGAAAATGAACATCTCTTGCATTGATTTGATTAATTTCTGAGCCTGTCGGCGCGCTTTGCTGTGCGTATCCCAAGACCGTCCCAAGCGCCATCATTATCGAAATCAGCCATAAACGCCGCATAAATCTCTCCAGGAATTCTGCAAGAGACTTTAACACATCAGACACAAATAGGAATGAAAATTGCGAGTGCTTATATATCTAGTTTCTTCAGGAGTTCATTGGCAGTGATACGATGGTGAGCGGCGATTCGTTTCAGAATGCTGGCAAGTGTGCCTGTTTTGATCGGATCGTGATAGGGAATGACTTCGTGGTTCTCGCCGTCCCGCTGTGTAGTTAAGCGGATGTGCGATCCGGTTTGCCGCGTCGCTTCATAACCAAAAACCTTCAGCGCCTTTACCAGCCGCACTCCGTCGATGTCGCGAGGCAACTTCATTAGACCAGCACTTCATCCCGCACAAAATGAAGGCGGATAATCTTCGGTGTCTGCAACGACTCATCGAAGTAGCAGCGGACGGCGTCCTTGACCATCGCGCGTAACTCCTCCAGAGTCTCCCCTTGGGTATGAATACCGTACCCCAGAGCGGTAGCCGTGTAGCCGCCGTCTGCTTCGTCCTCGCGTACATCAAAGATGATCTCGTTCATCGAATCAAGTCCATCCATTCCTAGATTGATGCTACACCGTTCGTATCTTCACTTCAAGCCGTTGGAGATTGGCTTGAATTTCCTACAGCCGCTTGATAAACGCCTGCGCCTCTTTCAATTGCGGAAACAACCTCTCCTCCGCTTTGAACTCCCGCGAATGTACGCACCGCCGCACCCCGCGCATCTTCACCGGATGCTTCAGGTGCAGCATCTCATGGAACAGCAGGTACTCAACGGCGTAGCGTGGGCTCGATGGCCGGTCGAAGACGCGGCTCACCACAATCGTGTTGTGTGCCGCGTCGTAGTGGCCCAGCGCCCGCTTGGCCATCCCCTCGCTCCAGGTCAGCTCGGGCCGCCCCAGCATCCCGCCGAAAAACCGCGCATTCAGCGAGTCGAAGACCTCCTCCAGATGGTAGAAGCGTCCCTCCGGCCCAGAGAATCGTTTGCTGCCGCGTGCCCCGCGAATCAGTTCCGTCTGCCGGCTCACGGCGGCCGAGCAGGTAAACCGCTTGTAGCGCAGCTCTTGCGCCGGGTCAAGTTTCTTCTTGTCGTAAAGTTTAGCCAGCAGAATATGCGCGATGGCGCGAAGCACAGACTCCGGAGCGCCCTCCAGCAGGTCCGATAGGCTCACCGAAATCTGCCCTTCGCGCAGCCGAATGCGCGTATTCAGCGAGGTAAACCGCCGGAAACGTACCGTCATAGGCGGCATCGGCGCCCGCGGCCGCAACGCCCGGTACTCCTCTTGAAAGATAGCAATAATATCGTCAGCCACTAAGTACAGTTTACAGTGGTCAGCAGTCAGTGATCAGCTACTGGTTTCTTTTCACTTCTACACTTCTACACTTTTTCACTTATTCACTCATTCACTACTTCTTCTCCAGCACCAGCAGCCTCTGCCGCGCCTCCCGCTCCTGATCCGGAAACTTCCCGGCAGACGCATCCAGAAAATGGTGATAGTAAACTACCGCCTGCGCCTTGTTGTGGAGCGTGTCGTAAGCCGTCGCCCATAGGAAGTATGTAGACGGTATCTCTGGTAGAAACTTCGACCGCATGGTCAGAGAATGCAACGTCACCGCCGGCCGATTGGTATTCGATGCCGCAAAGGCCAGGCCGCTCCACCCGTCGGCGTTAGCTGGGTCCAGTTGAGTTGCCTTGTTGAAGGCCGCATAAGCCTCGGCATTCTTCATTTGTCGAATCAAATTCTGTCCGTGCGACACCAGCAGCGCAGGATCGTCGGGGCTGGCCGCCAGCAGTGAAACGTACAATTTGTCCGAGCCCACCACGTCACCTGCATCGTCCAGCACCGCGGCCAACAGGCGAGTAATCGCCAAATCATTGGGATGCGCCTCGTGCAGCTTCTGAAACAGCGGCAACGCCTCAGCCTTATCTTCGGCGGCCAACACCGTGCCTAGTTGCGTAGTCAGCGCCGTGTCCTCGGGAGCTTGCTCCAGCGCCGCACGCAACAGCGTCTCCGCCTCCGCATACTGCTTGCGCGCAATCAGCAGGTGAGCTAGTCCGGCGTTAGCCGCGGCAGACTTCGGATCCTTCGCCAATACGCGGCGATAGGCTTGCTCCGCGGCGTCAAGCTGACCTGCCTGCGCGGCCAGTTCCGCGGCCAGCAACGTGTCTTTCGGCGTCTCCGGAGTCAGCTTCAGAGCCTCCAGCAAATCCGCCGACGCCTTGGCCGGATCGTCCCCTCGATCAATCTCCGCCAGTGCCCGCCACGCACGCGCCTTGGCGACTGCGCCCGCCTCGCCAGGGTCCAGCCGTGTAGCCGCCTCCAGCTCCGTCCGCGCATCAGGCAAATTGTTTTGCCGCGCCAGCAGCAGCCCCAGTTCCACGTGCGCCTCAAACGATTGCGGATTCGCCTCCACCGCACGTCGGTAGAATCCCGCTGCGGCCTCCAGTCGATTTTGCGCATCGGCCACATAGCCTGCGTCAAACAGCGCGCGTGCATCCGCCGGGTGCGCCGCCAGCCAGGGATCGAGCTTGGCCTCCGCCGCCTTCCAATCGGATTTAACGATTGCCGCCTCAGCCTCCGCCACCTCATCGGAAATGGGCTGAGCCACAGCTGCATCCGGCTCCGGCTTTGCCGCATTCTGCGCGGAACTCTGCCCGAATCCCGCAATCAACGCCAACATCAAAACGAAAAGAACAATTCGACGCACAAAATACCTCAATCTACAGTTTACCGTCGCGGACCTTGTCCACAACCGCCAATACTTCGACGAAGCGCAATTGCGGATGGCATCAGGCCCCATCTTCCATCGCCGCCTCTCCACATATATGAATCGAATTTTCCTGTTTAAAATCAAACGAATGTTTTATGATCACTCCATCGGAAGAGCTTCCCCTCTTCCGGAGGTCATATGAGTAGAGTTCGTTGGAATTTCAAGCAGCCTGCAGGCTCGCTGTCTAAAAATGCCGTCCCTCCCCCGCAAGAGGGAACGCCAGTATCTAGCACTCCGCCACCACCGCCGACTCCAGCATCCGACGCTCTGCCTGGAGCCAGCGCCTGGCTAGGCGCATTAAAGCTCACCGCGTTTCTTGCCGTTGCCGGCTTCATCGGAAAACTGGCGCTACAGCAGTTCCTCGGCATCGAGCTGAGTCACTGGACCGCTCCCGATCTTAGTCATTTCGCCGGTCGCTGGGCCATGGATACCATCGGCTTGGTCATGGATCAGATCCTCGGTCACCCGATCTTCTTCGGGGTTCCCGTTCTTCTCTTGCTGGTTCCCCCGCTCCTCTCCTTTTATCTTCCTCGCAAACATGCCGCCCTTCGATTCACAACTTACATGAGTGTCGGTGTCGCCGCCACGGGGCTGCTGTTTGTCTTGCTCTGGTGCGAAATACCCACTGCGGAAATGAATGGCTGGCCAACACAGGATTTAGGCGTGCAATTGACCTCTCCACGTCCAGGTCTGCACGCCGCGCGTGTCTCTGACCTGAAGGCCACATTGCTCGTCTCCAAGATGGACAATGTGGCGCATCAAAACGGCGTCGTCTGCAAAATTGCCATCCCTCCTACACTCAAGCCCCATCTGAAAGCCGCACAACCCGTTCAGGCCGCCCAGGACTACCTGAGTGCCATATATGCCTGGTCCGTCGTATTCTGCATTGCCGGATGGCTGATCCTCTATCTCCGCGCGCCGGTCGAAGAGGCAACGCTGGTTGACGAGGTATTCAGAGGTATCAGAATCTTTGCTTGTGTGCTCCTGCTGCCACTGGCCAGCGTCATGCTCCTATATATGTATGGCAAAATGATCTACCCCACCACCTACCCGGTGGTCACTATAGATTATAAAAACGGAGAAGTTAGCAAGCCAAGGCTATTGATGGACGAGACCGACACGGATATTACCGTCCTCTCTACCAATGATTCCACGGTCAACGATGATTCGTCAGTCCAGGTTGTCCATCATCGTCTGGATGATATCAAGAGTATTCATCAATATGGATATAAAGACCTTTTCAATGAAATCCTACTGCAGTGCAAATGGGCGCCGCCCTCCAGCCCCACGGCCAATAAATCGAACTGATTCTCCCCGCGGCCTGAGCCTTTTCCACTTCTGCACTTGAATCGCGTTTGCACAATACCCCCCGCTCTCTATACCATTGCCGATGGTTGATGAGACCGGTTTTATTCTTCACGGAAAGGTGATACTGAAATGCGTAACTTCAAATCTGTTATCCTCGCAGCCTTCGCGCTGTTGACCTTCCTATGCCTGCTGACGGCAACTCCGGCGCGCGCCCAGCACCCCGCTTACCTTCATGCCCTCTCCGACTTGCGCACGGCGCGCGGCTACCTGAATATGCCCGCCCGGCCGGCGACGAGAGATGCCTGCAAACATGCCGTCAAGGAGATTAGCCGCGCCATCGACGATATTGCAAAGGCTGTTAGCGATTATGGAAGAGACCCCAATGTCACGCCGCCGCCGCAGGGCGCGGGCAGTGCCAATACGCCCATTCACTCCGCTATCAGGCTGATGAAAGAGGCGCGCGCTGACATTGAACACGGACGCGATCTGCCCGAGAATCATGGCCTCCGCGAACATAGCATTGAGCATATCGACAAGGCGCTGCTGGCACTCTCTCAGTTCCAGTAGGCCGTCCTTTCAATCCCTTCGAGGCAGCAGCGCGACAGTCGGCGCGTTGTTGCCTCGAAGGCTAAAATAAGTATTGATTACGACGAGGAGGTCTCATGGATCGTCGCCAGTTTTCCGCTCTGCTGCCCATGCTCTTCGCGGCTCCAGCCCTCGCGCCTGCTGCCGATGCTCAAGCGTCTGGGGCGTCAAACTCTGCCAGCCCTGCCTCTGCGGCCACACTGCCCAAACTAGCCTCGGGACAATATGTCTGGGGCGAAACCTACGGTGCTCAACGGCCTGTACGCACCTCGCACCGATTACTCATCGGCATGTTGCCAGACAATATCCGTCTGGAGTCGCACGTCACGGTGCTCGCCCCCGGCGCGCCCGCCGAGCCTATCGAACATCACAAGCACTCTGAAATGTGGTTTATCCGCGAAGGCGCTGTGACCCTGATGACCGCCGGTGTCACCCGCACCCTCAAGGCCGGCGAAATGGGTCTGTGTATTGCCGGAGACGATCACTACATCACCAACGCCAGCAAGACCGAGCCTGCATCCTACTTTGTCGTCGCCGTCGGACCGCCGGAATAGCGCGCCATCAAGCTAAAAAAAATCTGCCCCGGCGCGAATCAACTGCGCCGGGGCACATAGTATTCATTCACTGTCTTCAAACTTCTATTAGAAGTGGTAGACTGCGCCTGCGGTATAGCGCAGACCCTGTCCGGTAATATGAATGCCGGTACTCGAAGAAGGATCCTCAGCCAACGCCCGTGGGCTGCCTGTTGCGCGAACGGCCCCTATTTCTGCCTCAATACTGTCAATCGAGATCGCCTCGTTGAAGTACTCCACTTGCATCGGGCGCACTAAAAAATGCTTGCTCACCTTCACATCCAGGCCGCCACCGGAGGCCATGGTAAACGGATGTGTCGTAATTGAGCAGACTCCCGTGCAATCAGCGCTGGGGTCTGCCGTAAATGACATGTGAGTCACGCCGAACAGTTGATGGCCAAAGATGCTGACTGGCGATCCCTTGAAATGATAACGTGCGGACGGTCCAAACAGGTAGCCCTCCGTGCGGAAGGTGGTCTCATCGACATCTTTGGTGTAGAGGGCAAACTCGCCGGTCACGCCAAGATGCCTGGTGAAGTTGTATGTAGCCGCGCCTTGCCCGCCTTGCAGATTCATGGGAAAGGGAGTTTCATTCGCTACATAAATTCTTGAAAATGAGTACCCGCCGAACACATCCCATTTGTCTGTCGCTGTCTGCTTAGCTTTCTGTGCCGATGAAATCGTCAAACACAACGTCAACAAAATGAAAATTCCGATTAACTTGCGCATCTACTGTCTCCTTTGAATTTCAACATCAGTTGTTAGGAACCTCGGCAGGAGAAGCTGCCGTGTGTCCGTTAGGTTTACGAAAATGATGGAGGCATTTTACCGCCTGCATTTCGACGAATGGGGGAATTTCATCATTCACGGGGATATGGGTGCCATGAACGGAGAAACGTAAATGGGTCAATGAAATAAATGAACTGCAAATTTCGTTGCTCAAATTAGCTTCATAGTATCTTGTTTGCATAAAATGGGGCAAATATGTCCAAATTCATCTGGCTGTATCTCTTTGCACATCAATCATATAGGGAAACCTTAATAAAGGACTCACTGTTGGGATATGCCGGTGCCCACCCCGATACTGCCGGCCTATGTCTCAACCAAAAATCAAAAGTCAATCCATAATATTCCAATCCATAAATCACATTTTACGTATCTGTGACAGCATTGCAATTCTGTAGGCAACTACCCCCATGGCAGGTCGTGAGCCGCAATCTTCTGAACTCATTTGGCCCCGTTCGGGCCGTGTTCCCTCAGCGCTTCCAGCCTTATAATGAATAATGGCTATCTGCACTCCGAGCCTCACTGAGGCTTCTGAGACGCGGCCGGCCCACTTCCAGCCCGGTGATTTCCCTTTGAATGACGCCATCATCATCCGCGGTGCGCGGACACACAACCTGAAGAACATCTCCTGCGAGATCCCCCACGGCAGGCTGACTGTCATCAGCGGCGTCTCCGGATCGGGCAAATCCTCGCTGGCCTTCGACACTATTTACGCCGAGGGGCAGCGCCGCTACGTCGAGTCCCTCTCCGCCTACGCCCGCCAATTTCTCGAGCGCATCGAAAAGCCCGATGTGGATGAGATTGACGGCCTCGCCCCGGCCATCGCCATCAAGCAGAAAAACTCCACTCGCAATCCGCGTTCCACCGTCGCCACCGCCACCGAGGTCTACGATTACCTGCGCCTGCTCTACGCACGCTGCGGCACAGTCCATTGCGTCCACTGTGACGGCCTGGTCAAGCGCGACTCCATCGACGAGATTGCCGAAGCCACGCTCGCTCTGGGGGAGGGAACTCGCCTGAACGTGCTCTTTCCCGTCCGCCACGCCGAGCCCGTGCCGCAGGTGGAAGCCAAACCTGTTCGTCGCGCCAGCAAATCCGCCGCCAAGTCCGCCTCCGAATCCCCGCTCAACGAGGCCCTAAAAGCGCGTCTCATCGAGTTGCGCGCCTCCGGTTTCAATCGTCTCTACCAGCAGGGAAGCATCTTCGAGTTTTCCTCTCCCGAGTCGCTCCTCGATCTGGACTTTACGCTGCCTGTCTTCGTCCTCCTCGACCGTGTCGTCGTCAGCGCTGATAACCGCGCCCGTATCGTCGATGCCGCGGAGGTTGCCTATCGCGAATCCGGCGAAGTCATCTTCGAGGAACTCCCCCGAGATGATGCCGCCTCCCGTCCCCGCCACCGCTTCTCCGCCTCCTACGAGTGCAAGAGCTGCCATCGCCCCGGTAGCGAGCCGGAGCCGCGCTTATTCAGCTTCAACAATCCCTTTGGCGCATGTCCCCGCTGTCAGGGTTTCGGCAACACCATGGACTTCGACCTTAACCTGGTCATTCCCGACAAATCCATCACCCTCAACGACGGCGCAATCGACCCCTGGAACCGTCCCAAGTACCGTCCCTGGTTCACGGAGTTTCGCCGCCAGGCTCCCGAACTCGGTGTCCCCCTCGACGTTCCCTGGCGCGACCTGCCCGAGGCCGCCCGCGAAATTGTTCTCCGCGGCAAGGGCACATTCGTCGGCGTCTTCGGTTTCTTTGCGCAGATGGAACGCAAAAAATACAAGCTCCATGTGCGTGTCATGCTCAGCAAATATCGCGGCTATGCCGAGTGTCCTGACTGCCGCGGCCAGCGTCTCCGCGCCGAAGCTCGTAGCGTCCGCATCAATGGCCAGAGCATCTGCCAGGTCACAGCCCTCACCATCGCCGAAGCCAAAGCCTTCTTTGCCGCGCTCACGCTCTCCCCCATGCACGAGGAGATCGCCGGCCCCATCCTCCAGGAGGTTCGCGCGCGCCTCGGTTTTCTCGACGCCGTCGGCCTCGACTACATCACCCTCGACCGTCTCGCCTCTTCGCTCTCCGGCGGAGAGGCGCAGCGCATTCAGCTCGCCACTTCGCTCGGCTCGCAACTTGTCGGCGCGCTTTATGTCCTCGACGAGCCCTCCATCGGACTCCACTCCCGCGATACCGCCCGGCTCATTCACATCCTCAAAGAGTTGCGCGACCTGGGCAACACCATCATCGTCGTCGAGCACGACGCCGACATTCTTCGCGCTGCCGATCATCTTCTCGACCTCGGCCCCGGCGCAGGCGAGTTGGGCGGCAAGCTTCTCGCCGAGGGCCTGCTCGCCGAAATCGAAGCCAACCCCAACTCCCTCACTGGCCGCTATCTCTCCGGCCAGCTCTCCATCCCCATCCCCGCGCGCCGCCGTCCGCCTGGCCCCCCTGGCGGAAAAGACCGCCTCATCCTCCGCGGAGCCACCGCCAACAACCTCCACTCCCTCGATGTCGAAATTCCCCTCGGCCTGCTCGTCGCCATCACCGGCGTCTCCGGTTCCGGCAAGTCAACCCTCGTCCATCAGGTCCTCTATCGCGCCGTCGCCCGCGCCCTCGGCCAGTCGGAAGGTGCCGACCCCTCCAGCGTCTACAAATCCCTCACCGGCGTCGAGCGACTCAACGACGTGGTCCTCGTCGATCAAACCCCCATCGGCCGCACTCCGCGCTCTAATCCCATCACATACATCAAAGGTTTCGATCTCGTCCGCGAGCTCTTTGCCGCGCAGCCCGAGGCCAAGCGCCATTCGCTCACTCCAGGCCACTTCTCCTTCAATGTCCCCGGAGGCCGCTGCAACACCTGCGAGGGCGACGGCACCGTCACTGTCGAAATGCAATTCCTCGCCGATGTCGAACTGCCCTGCGAGGACTGCAACGGCACCCGCTATCAAGCCAAAATCCTCAACATCGCCTACAAAGGCAAGAACATCCACGAAGTCCTGCAAATGACCGTGAAAGAAGCCTTGCGCTTCTTCGCCGGCCAAACCCGCCTCCTCGAAAAGCTCGCCGTTCTCGACGAGATCGGCCTGGGCTATCTCCGCCTCGGCCAGTCCGCCACCACGCTCTCCGGCGGAGAGGCGCAGCGTGTCAAACTCGCCGCCCATCTCGCCCAAGTTCGCGCCGTCAACGCCACCGCCATGCCCTCTCAGGCCAGCCGCGTACTCTACATCCTCGACGAGCCCACCACCGGCCTGCACTTCGACGACGTCTCCAAGCTCCTCACCGCCTTCCGCAAGCTTATCGACGGCGGAGGCTCACTCATCGTCATCGAGCACAATCTCGACGTCATCAAATCCGCCGACTGGGTTATCGACCTCGGTCCCGAAGGCGGCGCAGCCGGCGGCAAAATCGTCTGCCAAGGCCCTCCCGAAGAGATCGCCGCCAATCTCCACTCCCACACCGGCCACTGGCTCGCCCATGTTTTGTAATTCCCATCAATTCATCATCAAAATATTGGGTGCCCCTGGTCCCTCGCATTTGGGGACCAGGGTTCACTTGATTCCGCTAACCTGCTGACTCGCTCATCGCGTACAATCACTCTCATCCGGAGGACTCCATGCATCGCCGCAATTTCCTCACCGCATCTCTAGCTGCTTCAGCTCTGGCCCTCACGCGCGAAGCCGCCGCCCAACCCACTCCCGCCGCCAGCACTCCCGAGTACTACCAAATCCGCCGCTACCAACTGCACTCCGGCCCGCAAACCGCAATCACCCAAAGTTACTTTGCTGACGCGCTCATCCCCGCCCTCATCCGCCTCAACCTCGGCCCCATCGGCGCATTTGAATCGCTTATCGGCACTCAGTCACCGGCCTACTATTTGCTCATCCCCGCCTCCTCCGTCGAAGCCCTTGCGCAAATAACTCTCCGCCTCGCCGCCGACGCCGCCTTCCTCAAAGCCGCCGGCCCCTTCTGGAACGCCCCCGCCTCCTCCCCCTCCTTCGACCGCGTCGAATCCTCACTCCTCTCAGCTTTTACAGGCTGGCCACGCCTCACGCCCCCTGCCGCCAACTCCAAACGCATATTCCAACTACGCACCTACGAAAGCCCCAGCGAGCAGGCCCATATCCGCAAAGTCGAAATGTTCAACAGCGGCGAGTTCGCCTGCTTCCAGGCCGCCGGCTTTCATCCCGTCTTCTTCGGCGACACTCTCATCGGCCCGCGCATGCCCTGCCTCACCTACATGCTCAGCCTCGCCAGCCTCGACGAGTACAACGCCCGTTGGGACGCCTTCCGCAACTACCCAGACTGGAAAAAACTCTCCTCCAACCCGCGCTACAACTACGAGCCCATCGTCAGCAACATCACCAACCTCATCCTCAGCCCGCTCCCCTCCTCGCAGATTTAAGTGAAAGGAATATGGTGAGAAAATGTTGACGGCTCTGGGTGCCTCGCATTTGGGGACATGGGTTTGCATCAAAACTTTATTCAAACCAACAAGCGCGAAGAAGTGCGCGCACATTCGCTAACCCGCAACCTTCTCCCCCGCCCCCATCAACACCAGCGACCGTTGCGCGAACGGCGAATAGACCAGCGGCGTCATGCAAGCCAGCGCCACCCCTATGTTGATGTGGTGCAGCAGCAGAAATGGCGCGAGCGCCCACATCTCATCTAGCAGCAGCAGAAAAGGCCATAATTTAAGAAAATTCCCGTGCGCCCCCGGTGCATGGAAGAGCGTGGCGAAAATTACAAACAGGCGCACAGGAATCAGGATCGCCGCCGTCACAATCAAAACAACGAAAGCCTCCGTCGCCCACGGCAGCGGCGAAAAAAGCTCCTCTATCTCCGCCAGATTCGCCAGCGCCCCTACATAGAATCCCAGGTACATAATCTGCAATAGCACGAACAGCGTCGTCACCACGCGATGCGAAACCTTCGGCAGCTCCTCCGGCGTGGCCAGAATCCGAAAACCAGTCTCCGTCTCGGGCTCCGTTTCAGACTCCGCCTCCGCCGCTTGCAACTCGTCAACGTCCCTCTGCCCCCTTGCCGCCGAGGCAGGGAACTCAGCCCTTCCGTGCCCCGCATCCTCGCCAGCATCCATCCGCTCCACCGGAGCCACAAATCGATAGCCGCGCCGCGCCAGTGTCTCTACAAATCGCGGATTCCCCGCCGTATCTCCCAGCGCCTCGCGTATCCGGTTGACCGCCGAGTTCACGCCATGCTCGTAGTCGACAAACGTTCCGTCAGGCCACAACTCCCGGCAAATCTCCTCTCGCGTCAGCAGCTCTCCGGGCCGCTCCAGCAACATGCACAACAACTCAAACGGCTGCGCATGAATCTTGACTCGCAGTCCTTGCCTGCGTAGCTCTCCCGATGCCGCGTCCGCCTCAAAAACTCCGAAGCGATACCGCCGTGCTGGCCTTGTGTCCGTCATGCTCATGCCAGTGTAACCGATCGCAACTTCAATCCCCATCGTTTACGCAATGTACAACTTTTATCAAGTCTAACCGCATCAATCACTTGCACCGTGACAAACAATCTTCAATATGTGAGATTCCTTGCATTGCCTCTCAGCCCCGTCTCAGGATAAGGTGCTGTTCATGACGCCACGCACATCAAATTCGCAACGTCTCTTCATTCTCAGCGGCATCCTGCTCCTTGCCGCCGCGCCCGTAAGCATCATGGCAGAACCCACGTCCGCCGCCGTTTCAGCCTTCAACTCCTATATCACTACCGTTGAGTCGCGCCTGGCTCAGCAGCATCGCTCGCCAGACAGTTTCATCGCTCCCATATCTCAGAGTGAAGCGCGCCTGCATCAAGGTGAGTTGATCATCGAGCAAATCAAACCCTCCACCCCAATCGATCTCCCCGGAGCAATGCTGCACCACTGGCGCGGCACGGCCTTCGCCCCCGGCGCCACAGCCGCGGACTTCGAGCGCCTGATGAAAAACTTCAACGCCTATCCGCAGTACTACTCACCCCAAGTCCTCCAATCAAAAATCCTCTCTCAGCAAGACGATCACTACCAGGTCATCATGCGCGTCCGCCAGCGCCACGTCCTCACCGTAGTCATGGATACAACCTACGACGTCACCTTTGCCCATCTCGACCCGATCCACGGCTACAGCATCTCGCGCAGCACGCAAATCTCCGAGATCGATTCCCCCGGCTCGCCCCATGAGCGCGCGCTCACATCCACCGAGGAACACGGCTACCTCTGGCGCCTCTACACCTACTGGAGCTACGAGCAGCGCGACGGCGGCCTCTACATGCAAATCGAATCCGTCTCCCTCACGCGCTCCATCCCCGCCGGCCTCGGCTGGGTCATTGGACCCTTCGTCTCCAGCGTTCCCCGCGAATCACTCGAATTCACCCTTCGCTCCACCTGCAACGCCCTGAGAAGATAGCGCAAATTCACTAACTCAACTAATTCACTCGTTCACTTTTTCACTCTTTCACTTCTTCACTCATTCACTTCTTCACTCGTTCACTTTTTCACTCATTCACTTTTTCACTTTTTCACTTTCTCACTAACCCACTGCCTTTCGAAAGGAGCCGACCATGTCCACCCCATCCGCACTAACCAGCCATCTCGCGACCTTCCAATCCGCGCGCCGCATCAACCACTCCCTCACCGCCTCTCTCGAAAAGCGCGCCCTGCAATGGATGGCCTCGCGAGCCCCCCTCTGGCTCACCTCCGACCAGCTCACCCTCCTCGGACTCAGCGCGCAATTCGCCGCCGGCCTCTTCTACGCCCTCTCGCGCTTCAACCGTTACGCGTTGCTTCTCGTCATCCTCTGCCTCGCGCTCAACTGGCTCGGAGACAGCCTCGACGGAACCCTCGCCCGCGTCCGCCATCACGAGCGCCCGCGCTACGGCTTCTACGTCGATCACATGGCGGACATCTTCGGCTCCGTCGCTCTCATCTCCGGCCTCGCCCTCTCCGGCTATCTCCATTGGCAAATCGCCATCGCCATGCTCATCGCCTTTCTCATCCTCTCCGCCGAAAGTTTTCTCGCCACCTATTCGCTCTCCTGTTTCCAGCTTTCGCAGGGAATCTTCGGCCCCACCGAGATTCGTCTTCTCCTCATCATCGGCAACCTCGCCCTGCTGCGTAATCCCTACGCCAATCTCTTCGGCTGCAAAATCCTGCTCTTCGATCTCGGCGGCGCCATCGCTGCCCTCGCCATGTTCGCCATGGCCGTTCACATCACCCTCCGCCACACCGCGCAACTCTATCGCCAGGAGCCGCTGCCGTGAGTACGCTCATCCGCTGGGGAAAATTCAATCTCGTCGGAGCCGTGGGCATGGCCGTGCAACTCGCCGCGCTCGCTCTCTTCAATCGCTGCTTCGCCGGCCATTATCTCCTTGCCTCAGCCGCGGCCCTCGAACTCACGCTCCTTCATAACTTCATCGCGCACCTGCATTACACCTGGCGCGACCGCCGCCACAACTCTCAGTTGCTCGCTCAGCTCCTCCGCTTTCATCTCTCCAACGGCTTAGTCTCCATGTTCGGCAACCTCGCCATCATGCGCCTGCTTGTCGGAGCAGCTCACCTTCCCCTGCTCGCCTCCAACATCATCGCCATCCTCTGTTGCTCCATCCTGAACTTCTGCCTGGGAAACACCTGGGCCTTCGCCGCGCGCTCGCAGACATCGAGCACGTTGCTTTGAAAAGGCGTGGGTAGTCCGCATCTGACCATCCACAAACGACTGGGTGGTCCAGGTCCCTCGCATTTGGGGACCGGGGAATGATGAACCATCCACTCCACGTCATTATGTTTGTCGCTTCTCCCGTAGGGAGAACGGTAAATAGCCCCGGATGGAGCGCAGCGCAATCCGGGGAACGCATCCCCAACAGAATCTCTAGCCCCGTAGGGGCGATTGAAATGTCGTGTGTCCCGCCCCGCCCCGTAGCGCGGCCTCCCGGCCGGGGTCCCCAACGAGTGATCTCTGCTCTTTGGGGTGGTTGACCGGCTGTCGCGTGGACCTCCCGGTCCACGCCGAGTTCCATGCAAGAATGAAAAATGCAATAAGCCGTGAACTCGCTAACTTGCCAACTCGCTATTCCCGCGCAGCGGGAGCCAACTCGCTGTTTTTTTTGCTCACCCCCCTCACACCAGCACCACCAACTCGCTATACGGCCTCAACCGCTCATCCGTCGTAACAAAATGCAGCGGCTCGCTCATCGCCTGCGCAATCAGAATCCGGTCAAAGTGCCAGTTGATACGTTTCTTCAAAACCGGTGCGCTTTAGCTTCACGTTCTCCAAAAACCGGTGCGTTCAAACGCACCATTTTTAACTTCAACCGGCCATCGCTATAGTCGCCCTACCACCCCAGAATGTAGGCAATAATCAATGGTCACGGCAACCAAATCATCACAGTCAATGTAGAGGATTTATCTGGCTCGATCTTCTATCAGTTTGGCGGAACAGGAAAGGGAAAGATATAGCCGTAAATGGTTAAAGGCAATGACACTTACGGCTTGGTTCAGCCTATGCGTGACGTGCCATTTGCATTTTGCGCTCAGTTGGGGGGTATTTCGAGGGCTCCGGTGAGGGTGGAGACGCGCTTGACATTGTGGCTGCGGCACCAGGATTCTAGTCCGCGGGCGATGCGCTCGACGGCGCGGGGGTCGGCGTAGCTGGCTGTACCTACCTGGACGGCAGTGGCTCCAGCTAGCAGATACTCGACGGCGTCTTCTGGAGTGGTGATGCCGCCCATGCCTATGACAGGAATAGAGATAGCCTTGGCCGTCTCGTAGACCATGCGCAGGGTGATGGGCTTGATGGCCGGGCCCGAGAGGCCTCCGGTGATGTTGGAAAGGCGCGGCTGGCGGGTTTCGGAGTCGATGGACATGGCCAGAAATGTGTTGGAGACGCTGACCGCATTGGCGCCGGAGTTTTCAGCGATTTTAGCCATGTGGGCGATGGAGGTTACGTTGGGTGAGAGCTTGACGATGAGCGGGCGGGTGGAGGCGGTGTTGGCTCGGCTCACCAGGTATTCGAGCTCAGTGGGTTCTGCTCCGAAGGCCATTCCGCCGGCGTGAACGTTGGGGCAGGAGACGTTCA
>Ga0181520_10004734_pt1 | contig 22437 bp, 11 predicted proteins | sample PEATcosm2014_Bin_29_FD_132451 | JGI IMG/M metagenome (GOLD analysis project Ga0181520, IMG submission 132451) | Peatland microbial communities from MTU Mesocosm Facility, Houghton, MI, USA - PEATcosm2014_Bin02_30_metaG | ecosystem: Environmental > Terrestrial > Soil > Wetlands > Peat | place...
GCGTGTCCGGCCGCTGGTTCGCCATATTTCATCTCCAGTTCACCCAATGCAAGACGCGACTCAAACTGACACGAAAGACAATTCATCTTTGCTGATCTGGAGATCAGGACGCTTAAGCTCCTCCCCGCCGCCGCGGCTTTTCCCTGAGCGGCGCTCAGCTGCGCGTCGACGATCGCGGTCTTAAGGCGAATCACCGGGTCCTGAACCTCGATCTGACGGGTCCGGCGGACGACATCGGCTGCGTCTGCAACCTTTTTCTCACCCAGCAAAGCGGTGGTCAGGGCGGCATTGGCGTCGGCTTCAAGATCGGAAAGTTTTTCCTTCTGCGCCTCGGCGACCGCCTGTCGCAATTGGCTTTCGGCATCGACGAAGTGCTCCTGGGCCATCATCACTCCGGCCAGCGAAGCCTGGCACGTGGCGATCTGACTCTTTTCCGCGATCTCAGTTGCGATAGCCAGAGCCTCTTCTTCCATTTTCCGGGCGCCTGCAGTGTCGCCTTGCGCCAGAAGAACATCGCCGATGGAATGGGTCGCTATTCCCTCGTCGCGGCGGTCGCCCATTTGCTGGGCAAGAGTCAGGGCTTCATTAAACTTGTCCCGCGCGTCGGCTAACTTACCCTGGGACTCAAACATTTGTCCGAAATTCAGCAGTCCGTTTACGAGGAGCCGCTTGTTTCCGGTGTCGCGGGCGATGGCTACCTCTTCCTCAAACAACGGTCTCGCTTGAGCAAAATCCCCGCGGTTAGCAAGCAGGGGCGCAAGATTCGCCAGCACGTAAGCAATTCCACGTTTGTCGGCGAGTTCGCGTTTGATGGCGAGGGCCTGGCGGTATCCCCCCTCAGCACGATCGTGATCTCCCTGATCGTCCCATACGTTAGCCAAATTGATCATGGAATCGGCAATAAACTTTTGGTTACCGATGCGGCGGGCCGCAGCGAGCGCCTGCTCAAGCAAATCGCCGGCCTCCTTCAGATTGCCCTGGTTGTAGCTTACGGTGCTGAGCTGGATCAGCACGCGCACTCGGCCAAGTTCGTAGCCAGTTGCCTGGTAAATGCCTTCAGCATCGTGAAGAAGCGAAGTAGCCGGGCCATACGCGTCCGTGTCGATAAGCGCCGATCCCCGCTCCGTTTCCGCCTGCGCGATGAGGAATCGCGCTCCCAAAGACTGCGCTTTGTTGTACGCCTTGCCGGCAGCTTGTTCCGCCCTCTTGTAATCCGAACTCGCAGAGGCTGCATGTGCTTCAGCTAAGTCAATGCGCGGGTCCTCTCCGGTTGGTGCCGGCAATTTTCGCAGCTTCTCCGTGGTCAGAAGCGCCTCAGCGGCCGCACCCGAAGCGGTCTGGGCGCGGGCCAGGTTCAGGCCGTAGTCCACATTGTCCGGAAAGGATTGAAGCAAGTTACCGTAGATCTCCACTGCCTTATCCCATTGCCGGGCCGCTTCATAGTATTCACCCTCGATCAGGTTGCGTTCCTCGCTCGGCAGATTGCCCGAAAGCTCGAATGCCTGCCTGGCCTCCGCCGCGGCTTTCACGTCATATCCCAGACTTACCCAGGCTTCGCCCAGCGCTCGATGAATGAGAGGCTGCTTTGGATCCGCGGCGACGGCCTGCTCCAGCAGTTCCTTGGCGCTGATTGCATCAAACAACCGCATCCTTGATAACCCTTCCGAATAAAGTCGCGCCGTGGCCGGGCCAGCAATCATGGAGCTCGTTACCGCGGCCACCTCCGCTTTCGTAGCTTCGCTGACGCCGCATCTTTCCCGCAGTTCCTCGCCGGCCTTGTTCACCAGATCGAGCATCTGGCTCTCGGTTCCTGTCTCCGACAAGGCCGTCACCATCTCTCCCTTGCTCGCGTCCTGGAGTTGCAGGTCGACACGTAGCGTGTCTCCCATGTGCAAATAGGAACCGGCGACCACCAGGTCACTTCCCAGGTTCTGATAGATCTTTGTCAGCGTCTCGCGAGCCAGGCTTTCACTATCCGCCATTCCAAGATCCAGCTTCATGCGCGCAACGTTATCTTCCGGAATGGTCCGCAACTTTTCCCCCGCCATCAGCTCTGTCGTCAGCATTTCCGACAGAGCCGTCGAAAGCCAGGCCTCCTCCGGCCTCCCGGATAGGTTCTTAAAGCCCAGGACTGCAATTGAGCGGCGGCCCTTTACCGGGGCCAGCCGGTAACTGTGGGCGCGTCTCTCTGATGTCACATACCAGGAGACGGCCGTCGCAAGCAGCAGCCCAAACATCAAAGCCGCTGTTGCCATCTCCTTGTGACGGCGAACAAACTTCCCGCTCCGGTACGCAACCGTGCTTGGACGGGCGTTCACCGGTTTGTGCTCCAGATGCCGCCGGATGTCTTCGGAGAAATCTGAAACCGAGGCGTATCTCCGTTGCGGTTCCTTTCGCAGCGAGGTCAGGACAATCGCATCCAGATCGCCCTGTAGTCGATCGTGTAGTTTCTTTGCATCCCCGTCTCGCGTGCGGCTCACGTCTTCCGGCGTCAGAGAGACGGTGGTTCCATCGGCACACGCCCTTTCCGCGATCCTGGTAACCGCTCTGCTTGGCTTTTCCGGTTCCTCCTCGCATATGGCGTGTTCGATCCCAGGCAGACCGGAGCCTCGCGCGGAATGGGGACGGCGGCCGGTCAATAACTCATAAAGCACGACTCCCAGCGAATAAACATCGGTCGCATTGGTGAGCGGCTCGCCTCGTACCTGCTCCGGGCTGGCATAGGCCAACGTCATCGGCCGAGCCTCGGTCTGTGTCAACACCACGGTCGCGAGCGCTTCCGGATTCAATAGCTTGGCGATTCCGAAGTCGAGCAGCTTCGGAGTTCCCTCCGAGGTGACAAGAATGTTTCCCGGCTTCAAATCGCGATGGATCACCAACCGCTGGTGAGCGTAGCTCACCGCTGAACACACCGGCAGAAATATTCGCAGCCGCTCCTCGGTCGTCAGTTCGTGGTGGTCGCAATAGATATCGATGGGAGTGCCCTCGACATAATCCATGACCAGATACGGCATCCCATCTCCGGTCGTGCCCCCATCGAGCAACTTCACGATGTTGGGATGATCGAGCGTTGCGAGTGTCTGGCGCTCGTTCCGAAAACGCCGCAGCACCTCTTCGCGGCCCAGACCCGGAGAAATCAACTTGATAGCGACAGACTTTCTATATTGGTCATCCGCGCGGATAGCCAGGTAGACGGTCGCCATTCCGCCGCTTCCCACTGGCTTCAGGATCTGATAGGGGCCAATACGCTGATTGAGGGCGGCCTCTTCGAAGGCCGCAAATTCATATTCGGACGGAAATCGGATTGGACCTTTGCCGGTAGCGTCTGCCACCTGATAAGCAGCGAGCAACGACTCGACCTCATCGCGAAGCGCCTCATCTCCACTGCATGCCTCAGCCAGAAAGGCGCCTCGTTCTCCAGGATCCTTCTCCAGAGCCGAGTCGAGGAGTTCTTTGAGCCGCTCCCACCTGCTCGCGTCCATCACGCCCCCAATGATGACTGCGCAAGGTCAGGTGATTGTACTCCCGGCAAAACAGCCTTACAAAAAGAAATCGGGGCAGCTCGCGCTGCCCCGTTGTCCACCGGTACAGGGTCACTTCCGGACTAACGACGGCCCCTTCCTGGCGTTCCCATCCCCGCGCCGCGATTGAACGCCATTGTGCTCTGGCCGCGATTCATCCCGCCGCGATTCAATGAGCTGCCGAATGCCGCGTTTGACTGACGGTTGACAGGAGCCGCTGGAGCGCTGGCCTGACCTCGGTTGAGGAAGCTGTGGTTGAAGGAGCCATTATTGGCGGACCGGCCGATGGAGGCCATGTTGCTGGCGGCCGGTTTCGTCTGCCCTGGCTTCATTTGCCCGGGGCTAAGCGTTTTGGTCGTTCCGGGTGTAGTCAGCTTCCCGGGATAAGACTTCGCCGTCGGCGTGGAGCTCTTCGGAGAATTCGTCTGCATTCCCGTCTTCGGTTGCGGATACGGGTTCGTGTAACGTCCTGGGTAGCCGGTGTTGATCCTGCCAGGTCCAGATCCGCCACGATTGTTGAGTCCCGGGTAGCCGGTGTTGATCCGGCCCGGTTCAGTGCGGCCACGATTGATCTGGGAGAATCGCCCGGGCTGACGACCGCCAGGATTGAAACGGCCACGGCCACGGCCAAACACTGTGCTAACGCGGCCCCGCCGGCCGGGATAGCCTGTCCTCATGGAGTGGTGATGATGATCGAACACCTGATGCGAATGCCAGTCGATCTGGCCTTCCCATTCCGTGTTGATCGCCAGCGCCGGACCGAACGAAATGAAAGCCGGGCTGGAGAAAACAACTCCGGGATCGTAGGCAGGCAGACACATATAGCCAAGCTGGGCGGGCAGGATCTGGATCGCTCCGCCAACGGCGATCACGCGCTGCTGGGCGGTCGTAACCAGATTCCCCTGGCCAAGCGCCATAGCGCGCAGGCGCTGAACCGATGCCATGACATCCGTGGATTGGGTGGCGTAAGCCTGTCCCACTGAGTTGGTCCAGTCCGGCTGCGCCGCCAGGGTAAACAACACTCGGGGATAATGCGCGACCACTTTCACGCTGTCGTCCCACGATTGCTGATCGATGGCAGCAGCGCCGCCTTCAGCGCTGATCGCCTGCGCGGCATCCTGAATCTGGTCGTCGAAAGTTGCGGCGACCAGCACCTGGGCCAGCAAAGGATCGGGGTAAAGCGCGATAGGGGCCAGGAGATTGTCCAGGTCGTCCGCGCTAAACGACGCGCTTTGGTCCTGGCCGGCGTTGGCATTCGTTGAGACGTCCTGAGCCGCGCTCGTCGAAACAAGGGCGGAACCGGTAAGGCAAAGAGCGAGCGAGAGCATGAGAACCTTGCCGATGACTGCTTTTCCGTTGACCATTCCCTGGTAGTTCATGTCTTTTCTCCGTTTTTAGATTTGGAGGATCATGTCGATCCGCACTCTGAAAAGCGGAGCAGCCTCGGGAAAAGGCTCACGACCGGAAAAAAAAATAACCTTTTCGCTTCTCGGCCTGACTCGCCGGCAAAAAAAGACCCGGTCAGAGGCCTGTCCCGTGCCTCGAAACGTCCGGAGATCGATCTTTTTCTTTGCCAGCAGTGGCAATGCCGAGGGGTCGAGGATGCGGTAAGCCAGCAGCTTGATGCGGCCGGTGAACAATGCCCGGACGATCGTATAGCCCCACACGAATCCTGCATATTTCCAGCCCAGCGGCGTCATGAACAGGCCATAGACCGCGACAAGCGCCGCAACCGTTCGTGTGCCGTGCGCCGATACTCGCAGAAACTGCGAAGAATCTGCTCGCCGGCGAAAAGGCGATTGCCGGCTATAGATGAAAGCACTGCAACGTCTAACGGGGATGTCGGAAAGGCTCGCGACTTCCTTTTCGACTTTTTCGGGGCCGCTGTCTTGCCGGCGGGGGCCGTCGGACTACGGAAGGTAGATCAGCGCCTTCTCCCGCTGCTGCTCGAATGCATCCAGCGCCGCCCGCCATCCTTCCGCGATGCGCTGCGGATCATGACCGGCCCCCACAGCATCGAGAACCGAGCGATTCGCAAGCAGCGTGTTCATCTTCTCCAGGTCGAATTTCTCCGGATAAAGCCGATGCAGCGCCGATGCCATTTCCACCCCAAGCTCCGGCGCATCCAGAACATTGCGATCCATCACCAGAATGCGCACCCCGTGGCAGACCTCGCCCGCATACGGAAACGGCTTCGGCGGAGTGAAATCCAGCGGCACAAACCGTACCGCAGGCAACTGCCGGCGATTTAGAAACTGCGCCAGAGAGCGCGCATCGATCCACGGCGCTCCCAACAATTCAAACGGTGTGTCCGTCCCGCGCCCGACAGAAATATTGGTCGTCTCAATCAGACCGATTCCAGGGTAAAGCGTTGCCTCTTCCAGATCGCGCAGGTTGGGTGACGGATTCACCCATGCCAAAGCCGTGGAATCGTACCAGTCCCCCCGCTGCCAGCCCTGCATCGGCACGACGCTCAGAGAAGTTTGTAACTGCAACTGTTGCTTGTCGTAACGCGCCAGCTCTCCGAGAGTCATGCCGTGCCGCACCGGAATCGGTATCGAGTTGACATAGCTTTCCGTGCCCGCATCCGAAATCGGCCCTTGCACAAACGAGCCGTTGATCGGATCGGGCCGGTCCAGCACCACAATCTCCGTTCCCGTTTGCGCCGCCGCTTCCAGAAAATAACGAACCACGGCTTCATAGGTGTAGAAACGCACGCCCGCATCCTGCAGATCGATCGCCACCGCATCCAGCTTGCGCAGCGAATCCAATGTCGGCCGCCGATCCGCGTCCCTCGATCCATACAGGCTGATCACCGGCAGTCCCGTCGCCGTGTCGTTCGAACTCGGCACGCTCGGCTGGTCGTAAGAGCCAGCGAGCCCATGCTCCGGACTGAAAAGCGCGTCCAGCGTGAGCCCAGGCACAGCCTGCCGCCCATCATGGAAGAGCACATCGATGGTGCGACGGCCCTCGCTATCGACTCCCGTCTGATTTGTCAGCAGGCCCAGCCGCAGTTTGCCGCTATGGCGCCGAGCCATCTCCGCAAACTCCTCGAACCGATCGCCCTCCAGCACGTCGATGCCGGTCTTCACCTCGCCATTGCGCACTGGCCAGCGGCGCATTCCGCTCAGCGATTCGTTGTAGCCCGTCATGTGCGCCGCCCCCGCTCCGTCATCCCCGTGAATGCCCAGCGCGATCGCAGCCGCATCGGCGATCTTCCCGCGCAGCGACGTGATGCTCTTCGGCCCATTCGGATGAACCGAGTTTGCCAGCACAATCACGTATGTGTCGCTCGCCGGGTCCATCCACAACGACGTCCCTGTAAAACCTGTGTGTCCGAACGAACCCACCGGAAACAGCGTCCCGCGATTGCTGGAGTAAGGCGAGTCGATGTCCCAACCGAATCCGCGCAGCGCCGTGCCTGTCGCCGGTTGCTCAGGCGCAATCATCTTTTCGAGCACAATGCGCGACAAAGGAAACTTGCTCGACCGGCCCGTAAGCCGATCCAGCAAACTCTGCGCGTACACCGCAACATCGTCGCCGGTGCTGAACAACCCCGCGTGTCCTGCCACTCCGCCCATGCGCCGCGACGTGGGATCGTGCACCACCCCGCGCAACATCGCGTCGCCGGGATACGTCTTCGATCCCGCCACTCCGGAAGGGATGGGGTCGTGCTCGTATTCCGTCGGTGCGATGCGCGGAAGCCAGGACTCAGGCGGCAGGAATCTTGTGTGCATCAGTCCCAGCGGTTCCACGATGAAGCGCCGCGTGTACTCATCCAGCGTCAGCCCGGAAAGCTTCTCCACCAGTGCGCCGAGCACAATGAAGTTGATGTCGCTGTACAGGAATTGCTCGCCTGGCGGACGAATCGGTGCAATGGCAAACGCGCGCCGGAATCCTTCCCCCTTTCCTGTCCACGCCTCCTCGAGCGGCAGATCCGGCGGTAATCCCGAGTAGTGCGTCAGCAGATGCCGAATCGTGATGTCCTGCTTCCCGTTGGCTCCGAAATCCGGCAGATACTTTGCGACCGAGTCATTGAGCCCGATCTTTCCCTGTTCGTAAAGCTGCATCGCCGCCACGCCTGTCGTCAGCGGCTTCGTCAGCGAAGCCATGTCGAAAACGGTGTCGAGCGTCATCGGCTCCCGCATCGGTTCGAGCGAACGCATTCCATACGCCTGCCGGAAGACCACCCTCCCGCCATGCCCAACAATCACCACCGCTCCAGGAAGCTGATGCTCATCCACGGCATGGTTCACGATCCCGTCAATCGCAGAAAAGTCGCTCTGGGCGCGGCCCGGGACTGCGCTGAGGACTGTGCTCACGACCAGCGCTGCCAGCGGCCCGGCCACGCGAACCAACCGCCGCATCTTCACAGAGCCTCCGCGCGCATCGCAGGATCGGGAAACAGCAGGCTCGCAGCGTAGCCCACAATACACGTCACCAGCGATCCAATGAGCACCCACCACGTCCACGCGATCTTCGGAAGAATCAAATCATGTCCTCCAAGGTTGAACGACAGCGCGTGAGGCTGGACCCACAGCAGCAGATTGATCGCAACCCCGGCTGCCATTCCAAACATCGTCCCGCGTTCGCCCGCCCGACGGCTCAGCGTGCCCAGCAGAAAGACTCCGAGCATCGCACCCCACAACACAGAAGCAATCGACAACCCTATCTCTACAACGTGCCCGCCGCTCCGCGAGAACATCGCCAGCGCGAACAGCACAGCCGCCCAAACAACGGTCATCAGCCGCGACAGCCGCATGCGCACCTGCTCAGAAATATCCGGATACCGCGGTAGGTAAAAATCGACCACCGAGGTCGAAGCCAGCGAATTGAGAGCCGCGCTCAGGTTCGACATCGCCGCGGCCAGAATCGCCGCCACCATCAGGCCCGCAATCCCGGCCGGCATCTCCCCCACAATAAAAGCCGGGAAAATGCGATCCGCCCCCGGCGCCGGCGCACTCCCCAAATTCCTGTAATAGAGGAAGAGTCCGGCGCCAATCAGCAGAAACAGCGTGAACTGAAAGAAAACCACCACACCGCTCGCCAGCAGCGCCAGTCGTGAGTCGCGCAGATTTTTCGCCGCCAGCAGACGCTGCACCATAAGCTGATCGGTCCCGTGACTCGCCATGGTAAGAAAGCATCCTCCCAGAACGCCAGCCTGAAATGTATACGTCTCTGTTACAGACCAGGAAAAATGCAGCACCGTAAGCTTGTGCGCTGCAGAAGCACCCGCGATCAGCCCGCTCCATCCGCCGGGAATTTTGTGGCAAACCGTGGCAAGCGCGACCAGCGAGCCGCCTGCATAAAGAAACATCTGTACCACGTCGGTCCAGATCACGGCCGCCATCCCGCCCTCAAACGTGTAAAGCAGCGTCAGCGCGCAAAGAACTGCAATCGAAGCCACGTCCCCCGTTCCGATCGCAAGACCAACAACAATGGCCACCGCAAATACGCGCACGCCCTCAGCCGCGGCTCGCATCACCAGAAACAGCGCCGCTGTGAAGCGATGCAGCCGCGGCCCGAAGCGCTGGCCGATGATCTGGTACGCGGTTACCAACTCGCCCCGAAAATAACGTGGCAGAAAAATAATGCAGATTACGATGCGCCCCAGCAGGTAGCCCATGGCGAGCTGAAGAAATCCAAAATCGCCTGTGAATGCCAGTCCCGGCACGCTGATGATGGTCAGCGTGCTGGTCTCCGCAGCCACAATCGAAAGCGCGATCGCCCACCACGGCAGATTGCGATCGGCCAGAAAATAAGAACGCAGCGAGCCCTCGCCCGACCGTCGAAAGCGAAGTCCAAACAACGTAATCCCGGCCAGGTAAACCGCCACCAGCACCAGATCGATAACACGAAGATGCATCGGATGTGCGAGCGGCCCTGACATGAGGGATCAGTGTGCCGGAGCGGCCGGCGGAATGCCAAGCTCTTCCGGCGCAGGCAGGTTGTGATGCTGGCTCCATTGCTCGCGCGCCGCATCGATGCTCTCGCCGCGCCCCACCCACAGCTGGACCGCGGCATCGTATCGCGCGGTAACGACGTTCAGCCAGAAGGGACGATTCTCCATCAGCCACACATCGCTGAAGCGCGACCGCAGATAGCTATAGCCGTCGCCCACGTCCTGGCAACGGCCGTTCACCCCCGAAAGCTTTCTCAGATCCCGCGAAATATGGTCGGCGATCTCCGGAGTTTTCTGCCCGTCATATAAGCGGCCGTAACTCTCCGCAACTTCATCCGCGGTCTGAAACTTGAACGCCAGAAAATCGATGCGCCTCGCGCCCAGATCCATCGCCTCCAGGGCCCCCGTCTCACGCAGTGGCCCCGCGGCGCGAGCTTGTGCGATCAAAGTCAGAGCGCGTTCGGCATCCAGTCGCACCTCCGCGCTCACCGGGCGAATCTTCGCCGCAATCTGCTGGCCTTCGGTGCTCCACGGGTCAACCCAGAAATCCGCATCGCGCGCATCGCCCAGTCCCGCCTTCGCGAGCGCCTGATGCGCGGCCATCAGCGCCTGCTGCGCGTCGTTGATAGCGCCAGTTGCATCCCCGTGAAAGATAGCGCCGTAGTCCTGCTGGAATTGTGCGATGTCGCTCGAACCCGGCTGCCATGCTGCGGCGGCTCCAAACAGAACCGCATACCAGTCCTCCAGAAAGAGCCCTTCACCATCGTCATCCCAGACCGTGTTCAGCATCCCTGTGCTTCCGGCGGACTGCCCATCCGCAACGAATCCCTGAATATTGCGCAGCGCCATATCGAAGTCCGGCCATACGCGGTTCCAGTTGTTCACTCCCGGCGCGACCCACGTTTCCATACCGGCCTTCGTATAAGGATCGAGCCATCGCTGAAAACCCTGCGGCTCGGGATCGTACTCCCACGCGACCGCGATCATGTCGTGCGGCAGACGCGGCACCAGAGTCGGGCTGTTCATCGCCACATCCCCCCAGAACAGCAGCCGCCGATCGAGCGGCCGAAGCGCCTCGTGAATCTGCGAAAGAAAATCGATATAAACCGCGCCCAGTCCTCGCTGTTTCACATCGTCCGCAGTCTGCCCCTGGCCCAGCTCGGTCGTCTCGTCGGCGCCAATGTGTAGAAATGGCCCCGGGTAGATTCCCGCCAGCTCATCGAACCACTCTGTGATCAGATGCATCGATCCTGCTTGTCCCGGCGCCAGCACCGCACCATTCGGAGTCTCCCCCAGCTGCGCGTACTGCTGCCACGTCAGAACCTTATGCAGATGCCCAAAGGCCTCCTGTTCCGGCACGATCGTCACATGAAAATGCTGTGCATACACCACCAGCGCCTTCGCATCCTCTGTGGAAATGGATCCTCCCGGCAGCGCTGGCAGCGCAGCAGACGCGTATTGCATCGTGTTCTCGAAATACGGCGAGTAGACGTTTAATTTGTACGCGGCAAACGCACAAATCTGTTTCTTCTGAAATTCCAGCGTCGGCAGCGGTCCGCGCGATAAGTCGTCGTGCACGCCACGCCAGCGCATCGCCGGCCAGTCACGAATCGCCGCCCCCTGAACCGTCGGACTGCCCGCGCCGGTCCGAACCAGCTGCTTCAGCGTTTGCGTTCCATAAAACACTCCGGCCGCGGTGTGCCCGATGACGAAGACATCCCGCTTTTCCGCCACCAGCACATAGCCTTCCGGCCGCATGGCAATCTCGAAAGTCATGCCTTCACGCTTCAGCACCTGCCGAGCAGGAGGGGTTTCGTCCCGCAGCAGGTAAACGCGCACCGCCGTCGCGGTCTCCCTTAGCCGGACCCCGCGCGCCTTCCACTCCTCCTTCAAATCCTCCGCGGCAAACCGGTCCTCCGCATCGCCTCCCGGGACAAGTACGTGCACTCCCGAAACCAGAGAAAGATTCTCTCGCGCGCTGAACTCGCGGGGCTGCGGAATCAGAGGCGGCCGCGACCCTCCTGCGGCCGCATGCGCCAGGGGCAGCCCCAGCCATACACAAGAAAGGAACGGCAACCAAATCCAATCGCGCGCTGACTTTCTCACTTGCTACCGTCCCCCGGAACCCTGAACGTTGTAGAGCTGGAATTCGCGAATCGCCGCGCCATCGGTGCTCGACAAAATGTTGAGACGGGCGCGGCTCCCCGTCACTGTGGGGAAGATGTCGATCTTCTCATGGCCGATGGCGTGCGCGGTGGCCACCGACTCCCAGGCGCTTCCAGTCCACACATCGATGGAATACTTCTCGATGCGCTGTCCGTCGTTAAGCCACTCCATCGTCACCGCCCGATTGAACGTGACCGGCTTGTTGAAGCGGACCTCCAGCACAGAATGGTGAGAACCGGCGGGCGCCGACCAGAAGGTATCCGGATCGCCATCGAGCGCAGCGGAAACGTCAGCGGCAGCAGGCTCATGCTCTAAAGACAGGTTGTGCGCATACCGTTCCCGCAAAGCATTGCCGAACTCCTCAAGCCGAGCAACGTCGCTCTCCGGCAACAAGCCGCGCCGATCGGGAGCCACCCCGAGCATCAGTTGCGCGCCGTGGCCCACAGTTTCGTCCCATGTCGTCAGCAACTCATCGACGCTCTTGAGGGACGCTTCGTCGTTCGGATGCCAGAACCAGTGACCCGCCCGCAATGGCGTGTCTGCCTCCACCGGGCGCCAGCGTAAATAACCATGGCGATCGATGACGTTCCACGTTTCGTATGGAACGCGCCCCTCCTCGTTACCCACCCAGCGCGCGTCCCCGTATTCGAAAAGTCCGGTATCGGCAAAGACCAGTGTGTTCGGCTGATAGGTGCGCAGCGTCTCGATGATCCTTGGAAAGTTGTAAACGTGTCCCGCGCTCCCGGCCCCATCCAGCCAAAATTCCACCAGGTCGCCGTAGTTCTGCACCAATTCTTCAAGCTCAGAGTTGTAATACCGGTCGTAGTCGGCCGCATCCCTGTATCGCGGCTCGTGCCGATCCCACGGCGACAGATAAATCCCAAACTTCAGCCCGTACTTCCGCGCAGCCCGCGCCACTTCGGCCACCACATCGCCTTTTCCGTTCTCCCATGGGCTGGCCTTAACGCTGTAATCGGTCTGCGCCGTCGGCCAAAGGCAAAATCCATCATGATGCTTCGCGACGAGGACCACGTACTTGGCGCCCGCCGCGCGAATCGCCCGCATCCACTGCTCCGGATCGAACTGCGTGGGATTGAACACCGCCGGATCGGCCGTCCCGTCGCCCCATTCGCGGTCTAGAAACGTATTGGTCGAAAAGTGAATGAGCACGCCGAACTCAAGATCCTGCCATTCCACCTGCTGCGGCGTAGGTTTGATGTCGACGAAATTCTGCCCACGAGACGACGCCGCGGAGCAGACCGCCGTCACGCCGAGAAGCATGATGCGAAAGCCCAGTCTCACCCAATCTCCCCATATGAAGTTTTCATCCGTGATCCTCAAAGCGCAGCCGGTGCAGCTTGACCCCCTTCGCGTGCAGCCCACAAAGCTCCCGCGGCAGGATCGGCAGGAGCATCCTTGACCGCGATCCCAGGATACCGCTTGTGCAATTCCGCGATCAGCGCATTTCTCACCGGAGCCGCGCGCTCTAAAATGCTGCCGGCGATCGCCACAGCAGGCACTTCGAACGCCGAGCCAGCCCCCGTTTCGAGACTGCGGATGCGCTCGATGACCAGGCTGGCCAGTGCAGCCAAATCCGCTCCACCCTGCGCGACAACCTCCTGAGCAACCGCGTCGCCTTGTTCCGCAGCTGCAACCACCAGCGGCGCCAACCGCGAATACTCCGGCGCAGGATTGGCGTTCGCAAACTCGATCAGTTCTCCGAGCGAACCGAGCTTCCAGAAATCTCGCGCCTCGTCCAGCAGACGAGTCGGCCGCTGCTGATCGATCGCCAGAAATCCCCGCCGCAGTCCTTCCAGTCCCAGAAAGTGTCCGGATCCCTGATCCGCCAGCGCCGGGCCCCATCCGCCCGCGGTGACGATTGTGCCCATAGCAGCGCGCCCCGCCACATTCGATCCCGTCCCGGCAAGCACCAGTAAGCCGCGCCCCCCAAAGAAGGCCGAGTCCAGCGCGATTTCCACGTCACCCACGAGGATCAGCTCTCCCCCAACGTGCCGCGCAAATGCATCGCGCAGCCAGTTCACCACCAGAGGAACAGTTTCGCCCGCGGTCCCAATGCAACAGCGAGTAATCGATTCCAGCCGGATGCCGGAAGCGCCCTGAAGCTGCTTCAGCGCAGTTTCGAGATTCATCTCGGCAGTCTCGGCGTCCGCCTTCATTCTCTTGATCGTGCCTGCGCGCACGCGCGCCAGTTCGCGGCTCTCGTCCCCCAGCACAAACTCCGTCTTCGTGCCGCCGGCGTCCACGCCGAGGAAGTATGGCATGAGATTCATCTCTCCAATTCGCGCGGCGAATTGAGCAATTGCCCGCTACTGCTTCCGCATCGGCAGAAACGTCCAGATCGCCGGATCTTCCTCGCCCAGCACCCACGAGCAGAAACCCTGCAAACCATTCTGCTGCGTCAGGTCATACCGGTCTTTAAACGTTTGCAGATCGGTAAAGAAAACCCACTCCCGCATCTGGTCGCGATAGAAGTAGAACCAGGCGCTGTGATCCTCGCCGTCCCACTGGATCTTCCCGTTCCAGTCGTGAGCCAGCTGCAGCGCATCCGGCGTACTAATGTAATCCGCTGTTGGATTGGGCTTCTCGACAGGGATTTCGCCCGGCGTTGCGGATGGCGTTATCGTGGGCGCGCCCGTGTACCAGTGATACCCGTACAGCGGAATTCCCAGCGACAGCTTCTCCTTCGGCACAAACTGCAGAGCGTATTTCACATTGTCCACAGTCCATTGCCAGCCCGCCACCGGCCCCGGCGTCGTCCAGCGCGTGTTCTGGTCATAAGTCATCAGGCAAATCAAATCGACGACTTTCGCCAGCGCCGCCAGATCGTACGCGCCCCGCCAGTCCGCATAAATCCATTTCGCGAACCCGCCGCTGCCCGGATATCCCGGCGCATTCGGAACCGTCGCGATGCTCAGCTGAAGCCCCGACTTATGTAACTCGCCATAGGTCGTCGTCACCAGCGACGTCAGCGCATCGCGATCCGTCCACTCCACATCTTCGATATCGAACTGAAATCCGGTATACCCGTGCAGCTTGCACTCCCGCACCAGCGCCGCATTCATCTGCGCCTGCGCGGTCGCGCTTGTCGCCAGCAGATGAAAGCTCTTCTTGTTGAAGAGCGCGACGATCGGCATCACCGGCAGCCTTTCGCTCGCCGCCTGGGCCAGCACCGCCGGCTCCGGCGCCCCCGTCACCAGGCCGTTCTCGTCCACCTCGTACCAGGCAGGAACCAGCAGATCGATCTGCGAAGAATGCGCAAAAAAGTCGCGGATCGATTTCGGCTCGCTGGTCATATAAAACAATCCCACCGGATGCCCCGCGGCGAATGCCGGCCATGCGCACGCGGCTAAAACCACCCAGCTCGCTTGCTTTCGAAATCTCATACCGCCTGCACCTCAATGTCATTGGTCCTGAAACCCGCCAGAGCATCCGCCCCAATCCCCGAGTCGGTCACCAGAACATCGATTTCGTTTGCCGGGCAAATCAGCGCTGGGCTCACCATCCCTATCTTGCTTGAGTCCGCGACCACAATCACCTGTTTTGCCTGTCGCACCATCGCGCGGAACACCGCGGCCTCATCCGGCTCAATCGTCGTCACGCCACGTCGCGCGTCCACGCCGCACGCCCCGATGAACGTCTTGTCCATAAAAACCCCGCTCAGCATTTCAATCGCGGTCGGTCCAGTCAGTGAAAACGCTCCCGCCCAGCGCATCGTTCCTCCCGTCAGCGTCACGTTGAGCGCAGGCTGATTGCTCAGCTCCATCGCAATATTCACCGCGTTCGTGATGATGTGAATCGAATTCCGGTGCCGAATGCAGCGCGCCACCTGCGTCGGCGTCGTGCCCGCCGTAAACCCCACCGTGTCGTGCTCCCGAATCAGCTCCGCCGCGGCCATGCCGATCCGCCGCTTCTCTTCCGCGAAACGCGACTCGCGCACGTGAAACGACGAATCGAAACGAAACGGCTCGTACTGCATTTGTCCCGCCAGCCGCGCGCCGCCGTGCGTGCGATGCACAAGGTTGCGTTCTTCCAGGCGCGCCAGATCCCGCCGAACACTGGGTGCCGATGCCCCCAGAAAGCCCACCAACTCGTCCACCGACGCGTTGCCGTGCTGCAGTAGCAGTTGCAGAATCTTCTTTGCCCTTTGCTCAGTTTTCAGAGACATGAGATCGCCGAACCATTATCGCTGAAACCTGGCGACTTTCACCCTTTTACCCGCTCGAGAAGTATCACGGTCGCTGGGCCGCCGCTCGATCTTCAATCAATCGATGCAAAGCGGATGCCAGAGCTCGCACGCTCTCTTCCTCAACCACAAAGCGCACATACTCCCGATCATGCGTTTCGCCCATTTGCACGCCCTGCCTGCGGTATATCACCGGACTCGGCGCCGCGCTTCTCAGGCTGGCATGAAACTCCGTCGCGCCCGTTGCCTCGGCAACCCTCACGATCGTCTGCGGCGTAATTCCCCCGCCCGCCATCACGGCAATCCGGTCTCCCGCGGCCTTCACCATGCACGCCACCGCGGAAAGCCCTTCCGTCACCTTAGCTGCCCCTCCGGAGGTCAGCACGCGGCTCGCCCCGGTTTCGAGCACATCGCCGAGAGCTGCTTTCGGATCCGGCGTCATATCGATCGCCCGATGAAACGTAACCGGCAGAGGACGCGCCAGTTCCACCAGGCGCCGCGTGCGGCACACATCCACCCCCGCCTGCTCATCCAGCAGGCCCAGGATGATGCCGTCGGCGCCCAGCTCCCGTACACTTTCAATATCCTTCTGCATGACCTCGAATTCATATTCGGTGTAAGTGAAATCACCCCCGCGGGGGCGAATCATCACGAACATCCCGATGCCGATCCGGCGGCGAACCTCGGCTATCAAACCGGCGGAAGGCGTAATGCCCCCCTCCAGCAGATCGCTGCAGAGTTCCACGCGCTGTGCCCCACCCCGTTCCGCCGCAACTGCCGATTCCACCGAATCGACGCATATTTCGAGCTGCATAAAATCAGAACCCGTCTTTCTGTTCCTCGGCGGTCCACGCGCCGTTGTCCCGCTGCCGGAATCCGAACCTCCCCGCCAGCCGGTCGAGTCGATGACTGCCGCCCGATTTCCGGCGGCGGCCATTCACTAAAACGCGTAGTGTGCGGAGAACTGCAGACGCCGCTCCTGCGAACGAATCTGCCCGGTCGGTGCGATCTCCCCATACGTGGAGTCGGTGATGCCAGTATCCGGATTCCCGTAGCTGACTATATTAAATGCGTTGAAGGCATCGAAGCGGAATCCTATCAACTGCTCGTGGAAGGTATGGAAGTCCTTGAACGCCGACATATCTACGTTCGAGAAGCCGGGACCCCGAACCGAGCCGTTCCGTGCTGTCCCAAACGTGTTGGAGGCCGGCACACCGTATGCGCACACCCCGTTGTCCACACCCGCCTGCGTACAGGGTGTAGCCGACGGATCGGTCCCAAACCAGTTCGCCAGGCTGCGATCGACGATCTTCAGCTTCCGGTACTGGTTCGGCCGCGAATTGCCATAGCTGTTCGAGTTGTTTCCCGGCCCCGTGAAGGTCTCCGGGAATCCGGACCACACTACGGCTGCCGTCGAAACCTTCCAGCCGCCAACGATCTCGTCCACGACGCGACTCGCGCCGGAGAAGTACTGTTGTCCACGTCCCACAGGAAGTGCGTACACGCCCGTAAATGACAGATTATGCTTCACGTCATAGCCTGCCGGGCCGTAATCGGCAGCGCTGTCGTAGTAGTTTTGGAAGGCGCCGCTGTAGCCGTTGACGCCCAGCGCATAATTGCCGAGGCTGTTCGTCATCGCTTTGCCATAGGTGTAATTCACTTTAAATTCCAGACCGTGACTCAGCCGCTGGCGCAGCGTGGCCTCGAGCGCATTGAAGTTCATCATCGCACGCGACTCGGTAATCAGCAGCGAGTTCGACCCGATACTCACCGACGGATCGATGGCGTTAATACCGAGATACTTGTTGTTATAGAAGGGGGCCGAAGTCGGGTCGCCATTCACCAGGTACTGGTTAACGTTGCCATAGTCCTCAATGTGCTGGCCCTGTTCCCCGATATAACCCGCCTGTAACGAGGCGGTGTGAGTCAGAGCGTACTCGAAGGTAAGGTTCCACTCCTGCACGTAGGCCGGCTGAATATTCTGCGGATAGACATTGAACGTGCCGCCATAAGCCACACTGCCGCCGGTGAATCCCTGCTCCGCGGTGCGCGGACTTCCTGGATTCCCGGCGGTCGGTGCAACCACATTGACGTTCACCGCCTGAATGAAAGGCGTAATCGAAGTTAACCGCTGGTTCGACGAGTTGCCTTCATAGAAGCTGGTCGCTCCGTAACCACCGCGGACCACCATGCGATCCGTGGCCTGATATTCGAATCCCAGTCTAGGCATGATCTGGTGATAGTTAGGCTGATAGCACCCAGGATTGCTGCATACGCCCGATCCGGCCGGTGCCCCCGTCGGTACGTGGCCGGCATAGATGAGCTGCCCGGTGCTCAGGTCGATGTTGCCCGTCTTGTCGTTCTCCTCGATCCACGGCTCGTCGTACTCGTAGCGAACGCCGAAGTTCAGCGTCAGGTGTGGCATCGCCTTGAAATCGTCCTGCGCATAACCAGCCACGCGCCACTGGCGCTGTCCAACATTGACGCTGTTGAGCGTGACTGCCGCGCCACTCACCCGATCCAGCAGAAAATCGGCGGCTCCATACCCGCCCGCATTGGGCAGCGAAGGATTGCTGGTGAAGGCGCCGCTGTAAGTCAGCGATCCCAGATAGCCGTTGTTATTACTGGTCGGGTAGTTATTCTCATATCGGATCGCCTCCACCCCGATTTTCAGCGTATGCAGTCCGCGCTGCCACGTTACATCGTCCATGTAGCTGTAGGTGTTATCGATAATCCCGCCGTCAAAAGCGGGTGTGCCCACCCCGCTAACCCCCCCGTTGATGCTCTGAAACGAAAAGCCATTGTAGGACTGATTGGGAAACGAGATGCCTACTTTTGCATTTCCGCCGGTGCCGAACTGCCCGGTTGGATCCTGCGGCAATCCTTCGTTCCAGTCGGTCCGCGTAAAGCCGATGCGGGCCGAGTTGAGCAGGTTCGGAGTAAACGTGTGCACCCAGTTAGCCCCGGTTACTTTTGTGGGGAACAGATTTACGCCCGGAAATTCAATGGCCAGCACCGCTGTCGACCCGTCGTAGGCGGTAGACATGGAATAGAAGCCGGTGATCTTATCGGACGATCGCGGATCGTACTCGATCTTGATGTCGCCCTGGTTGTTGGCCTTATAGCTGCGCGTCGGACCCTGATAGTTGTTATTGACAATCCCATCCGTCGGTGCGGCATTCGGCAGCGGATAGAAGTTCGGATTTGCTATAAGAAACTTCGCCACCGGGTTGACGATGGGGATGCCCTTGTCTCCGGCGTAAGGCGCAAAGTTGTTCTCCGGGTCGTAGAGCTGGATCGGATTCGACCCGCCGAGAAGCACGGAGAAATCTCCGGTTCGCATGGAGGCCGTCAGTACGCTTTCCGAACCGGTCCCACCCTGGTGATAACGCGATCCAAGATAGTCGACAAAGAAAAACAGCTTGTCATGAATAATCGGTCCGCCAAAGGCGCCTCCGAATTGCGCCTGCGAGAACGGGTTGATCGGCAGCTTCGGCACAGCCTGGTTGTTTTGCCAGGAATTCGCATTGAGCCGGTAATCCTGCACGTAGCCATATGCCGAACCATGAAAACGGTTGGTCCCGCTCTTAAGGATGCTGACCACGCCCCCGCCATTCACGTTGCCGAATTCGGCCGGAGAATTCGCAGTCAATACTTTTATCTCCTGCAGCGATTCCGGCGCAGGACTGTAAGAGATGAGGTTATTGAAGGTCTCATTGATGTCGATCCCATCCAGGGTATAGTTGTTTGCCTGCGCCCGGTTCCCGTTCATGTTGGGCGTATCGACATAGTAAGTGCTGCGCTCGATGCTGGTAGTTCCCGAAGTCCCGGCCGTGTCGACAACTCCCGGCTCGTACAGAGTAACTGCCGAAAAATCCAGGCCATTCAACGGGAAGTTCGAGATCGTGTTAGCCGTAAACGTGGTGCTGAGAGTGGGGTCGCTCGTATCCAAAGTGGGCGCTGAGCCCGATACGTTTACCGTCGTCGCGGCTGATCCTACCTGCAGCTTCACATTCAGAGTCGGGGTCTCCACTGCTTCCAGTGTGAGCGCGGGCAATGTCTCCTTATTGAAGCCCGCCGCCTGCACCGTCACCTGGTAATGTCCCGCGGGCAGAAAATCGATCCGGTAGACGCCGTCGGCATTTGTCGTCGCGGAAGTGTCGATGCCCGTGTCCAGGTTATGCGCCACGATTTGCGCGCCGGAAACCACTGCTCCGCTGGGATCGGTCACCTCGCCGGTGATCGAGCCGGTCACGTTTTGCGCCATCGCCGCCGGGATGCAGGTGCACAAACTCAGTGCCAATCCCCAGACAAGTTGCCTCAAACTGGTCCTCATAAGATTCCGCCTTTTGTATTGAAATCCTGGTCTCAGGTTGAAAGATCGCCCGCTCTTGCCGACAACGCCAGGTGACTGCGGTTTCAACAACGAAACCGATGTGGCCATAATCTAAACACAAATTGATTGTTTTGGCTAGAAAATGATCGAAATATTGGAAAACATGATCATTTGCCCGAGCGCTTCGAGTCAGATTTGGTGGTTCCCGGTTAACGCGTCCCCGTCAGCCGCCATTCGAGAATCGGCAGCAGACTCGAGTAGTCATCCGTCCACGCACGCACATCCACCCGCGCCGGAATTTCTCTCGCGAACGCAGCGATTTGCGGCCGCGAGAGGAACCCCGCATTACTCGTTACCAGAACCCATGTCGCCCGGTACTCGCCGCGATCCGCTTGTGGCGGAGTATCGACAACCCGCGCCTCCATGCCCGAAGCCGCGGCAAGCACCCCGATCTCAGGCGTCAGATCCAGATACTGATTCGAAACATGAAACGCAAGAATACCGCCCGGCGCCAGTTGCCTCCGATACACCGCCATCGCCTGCGTCGTCAGCAGATGGATCGGAATCGCGTCCCCGGAGAACGCATCGATCACCAACAAGTCGAACTTCTGTGGCGCTTCCCTGGTGAGCGAGATCCTTGCGTCCCCATCCGCGAACGAAAGCCGCGCCCCCGACTCGCGCAGATACGTGAACAGATGCTGAGCGATCGGCAGAACCAGGGGATTGATCTCGTAAAACCGCATGCGATCGCCGGGCTTTCCATAAGCCGCCAGCGTGCCCGCGCCCAAACCAACCACCCCAATGTTCCGCGCCCGGTTGTTCCGTGCCTGCTCGTCGCAGCAGAAACGCAATGCCAGCCCCACCCCGGAATCCGTCGCATAGTAAGTCGTCGGGGTTCGGCGAAACTCCGGCGCGAACCACTGCGTCCCATGCTCGATCGTGCCATGCAGCAGCGTGCGCACCGTCTCCGCCTGCGGAGGCACGTGCGACTCCCGCACTCGCAGCGACCCATAAAAGTTTCGTTCCTCCACCAGGGTGCTCCGCCCATAGACAACTTGCAGCGTAATCGCGAGCGCCAGCAGCAGCGCCGTCCCCACCGACCACAACAGCCGCTGTGCCCAGCCGTCCCGCCAGGTCACGGCCAGAGCCAGCGCCGCAGTCGCCAGAAACGCCAGCGCCACATCGTAATTCGCGTCGAACAGCAACGGGCATGCGATCCCGATGAAGATGGTCCCCGCCGCTCCACCCGCGGCGATCAGTAAATAGAACAACGTCGCCTCCGCAGGACGCGCTGGCCGCAGCGCATACGCCTCCGCATGGCAAAAGAGACAAGCGAAGAAGAGCTCCACGAGAAAAAAACTCAGGGCCAACGCGATCGGCCACTTCGAATCGACCTGCGACAGCATGATGGCCAGGCTCGCCAGCCCCAGCACCAGCAACCGCACCACGATCCATCGCCGATAAAATCCGGGCGTCTCAAAGGCCACAATGAAAGTCAGCAGATAAACGCCCAGCGGCAACACCCAAAGCAGTGGAATCGCGGCAATATTCTGGCTCAAGTGGCTGGTAACCGCGCACAACTGCATCGCCGCTCCGGCCGGAAGCAGAAACCACAGCAGGCGGTCTCGAACAGAACTCCGTGGCTCATCGGCGCCATCCTCCGGCTCGGCCCGGCTTTTAGCGCTGCCCAATCGCACCCGCCACGCAATCAAAGCGCAAAACACCGCATACCACGCAAACCCGATGCCCCACAATTTTCGCTGCGCACTCAGCGCAAGATGCGGCTCAATCGCTGTCGGATAAAGCACCAGCGCCAGCAACGAGCCCGCGTTTGAAAGTGCAAACAGCTTCCATGGCACGCCGCTTCTCTCCTGCCGCGCCAGCCAAAGCTGCAGCAGCGGACTCGTCGACGCCAACAGCAAAAACGGCAACCCAATCGTCAGGGTGAGCACGCGGAAAATTGCCGTCAGTGGATGTCCGGCTGCGTGGCTCAAGTCCGGCTGCACGGCAAACGCCAACGCAACCGCCGCCAAAACCAGCAGCGCGAGATGCAGGACAACTGCGGCTCGCACCGGCATCCGCCCCAGCCAATGCGCATACATATAGCCAAGCAGCAGGGCGGTCTGAAAGAAAACCAGGCAGGTGATCCACACAGCGGACGATCCCCCCAGCGCCGGCAGCAGCCCTTTGGCGGCCATCGGCTCGACGGCAAAGAGCAGAAATGCTCCGAGAAAGACCGAAATGCTGTACAGAATTCGATCAGGGCGATGCATCAGGGGGCGTCCCGCTGGAACGTTATCATGCGCGA
>Ga0181520_10004735_pt1 | contig 22428 bp, 21 predicted proteins | sample PEATcosm2014_Bin_29_FD_132451 | JGI IMG/M metagenome (GOLD analysis project Ga0181520, IMG submission 132451) | Peatland microbial communities from MTU Mesocosm Facility, Houghton, MI, USA - PEATcosm2014_Bin02_30_metaG | ecosystem: Environmental > Terrestrial > Soil > Wetlands > Peat | place...
CCGGAGACGGCATCGGAGGCCTTTTCGACGGCATCGGCGACCTGGCCGCGGGTGCGCTTGAAGGTTTTTTGTGCTTCCTTGCTGAGGGATTCGGCCTGCTCCTTGAGGTAGGCGGCGGCATCCTCGAGATAGTCGACGCCGTCGTCGAAGTTTCGGCGCAACTGGCGGCGAGTTTTTACGCCGGGTTGCGGGGCGTAGAGAAGCGCGACGGCCGCACCGGCGGCAACGCCCAGGCCAAATGCGATCCAGATTCCTTTTGCACTCATAATGTCTCCTCGGCGGGAAGATACCAGCCGCCTGAGGGTGAGATTCAGTGGGGTGCGGATTGGTTGCGTCAGTAAAACAAATGCTAACGGGGTCACGATTTTAGAAATTGGGGGATAGACGGAAGTGGCTATCGGGTGGATAGAATACATCCAAGAAGAGAGAAAGACGGGACGGGCGACTTGGACGAGCCACGGATGAGCAAAATGTATCTGGCGATGTTGCAGGAGTGGTGTGCATCGTTGTTTCACCGGGTGTGGCGCAGGGGTTTGATGCGGTCGGGGATGGTGACGGGTCTGATACTTGCTGTACTGGTGGGGGTGTTGAGCTTTGCCTACCGCGAACGGGGACGGGGAAACCTGCACAAGCTGGAAGCGAAGATTGCGACCGACCGGACGGATGTTGCGGTGCCACTGCCGGGCGGGCAGGAGGCGATTGAGCTGACGCGGATGCGTTTGATGGGCGGCACAATGCCGGAGTTCCTTTCGGTGACGATGCTTCCGGGCCGGGGGATGAACGTGCTACAGATTACGGCCTATATCCCAGGCAAGGGTGAGGTGAACCTGCTGGCATCTCCGTCGATTGAGGGCGCGGAGAGCGCGATGACGGGCACGGGCGAGGATGCGGATGGTGCTGCGAGCCTGGCGATGGGCGGAGCTTTCGAGGCGCCGTGGGGCGGTCGGATCGGGGGAGTGGCGTCGCAGGTGGCGGCGGGGCGCGTGAGCTCGGTGTGGCGCGGGCATACGATGACGCTGCCCGGCGGTTCTGGAGGAGTGGCGCATGATGGGCTGCTGCTGGCCAATGCGGCGGACTCCACGGATACGACGGCGCTGCCCGATGGGGGACAGGCGCAGGCGGTCTTCCATGCACGTGATTTTGGGGCGCACTGGCCGTCGAAGACAGACGTGACGGTGACTGTGCTGCTTGGCAGCCAGTGGATCGAGTTGACCGTGGTGGCGCGCAACACGGGGGATGCGCCCGAGCCGGTAGGCATCGGATGGCACCCCCGGTTTGCAATCTTCGACGGAAACCGGGAACAGTTGCGGCTTCGGCTTCCGGGCGAGATGCGGGAGGAGGTGCGCGACCGGGAGAGCGGGTTGCCCACAGGCGTTCTGCTTCCAGTGAATGGAACGCCTTACGACTTTACGATGCGCGGCGGGGCGGCGCTGGGGAAGATGAACCTGGACGACAACTTCGTCGCACTGCACCGGGACCTGATAACCAACACAACGGTGGCAGAGCTGAGCGACCCGGCGAACGACTACGGAGTGCGGCTGACGGCACTGAGTCCGACGATCAAGGCGATGCGTGTGGTTGCGCCTGCGGATGCGGACTATGTGTCGATTGGGCCGCAGTTCAACTACGACGATCCTTTCGGGCGGGAGTGGAGCAATGACACCGATACAGGGATGGTGGTGCTGCAGCCGGGGCAGTCGACGCAGTGGGAGGTTCGGCTGGAGCTGTACTCGCTGGCGGGCAACCCGAAGTAGAGCAGCGGCGTGCGGGAGCGATGGAGCGGGTCCGGTGGTTTGACCCTTCACAAACAAGACCCGTAGAGTGGAAGAGGGGCGTCTGCAATAGAGCAATAGCGGGTGCGGTGAAACTGATCGAGTGGAAGGGATTGAATTGAATTCGACTGAGAATGCTGGAACGAACGAGACGGCGACAAACGAGACTGCAATAAACCAGACGGCGACGGGCGAGACGGCGACGGAGAAGACCGGGGATGAGCAGTTGGAGGCTGGAGCCGGCGGAGATCATGAGCACGAGCACGGCCACGATCACGGTCACGATCACGGGCCTTCGCTGAATCCGCTGTTGACACGCGAGATTGCGGTGGAGGTGCCGGCGGATGAGGTATCGAAGGCCTATCGGACGGTGATCAAGCGCTACCAGAAGCAGGCGAGGATCCCAGGCTTCCGCGCGGGCAAGGTTCCGGAGTCGCTGGTGCGGTCGAAGTTTGCCCGGGAGTTGCGCGAGGAGGTGCTGCAGGCGCTGGTGTCTGAGCGCTTCCGGAAGGCGATTACGGAGCAGAAGCTGCGTCCGGTGTCTGAGCCGCAACTGCTGGATCTGCAACTCAACGACGGCGAGCCGCTGCGCTTCAAGGCGGCGTTCGAGGTGCTGCCGGAGTTCGATGTGGCGGGCTATGAGACGGTGCGCGTGGAGCGGCCCAAGACCGAGCTGACGGACGAGGAGTACGAGGGCGAGCTGGACTACATCCTGGACCGCCATGCGACGGTGGAGACGGTGGAGGAGGAACGCGCGCTGGCCGAGGGCGATTGGGCGGAGATCCAGTTCCGCGGCGAGATCAAGCCGCTGGCCGAGACGGTGACCGAGGAGGGCGTGACGGCGGCCACTCCGGCGGAGGCGCCGATCACGGGCGAGGACGTGCTGATCGAGATTGGCGGGAAGAACACGCTGGCTGCGTTCAACGATGCTCTGCGCGGGTCGAAGGTTGGGCAGGAGCTGAAGTTCGAGGTGGAGTATCCGACGGATTTCGGGGAGAAGAAGCTGGCGGGGCAGACCGTGGGCTACGACGTGACGGTGAAGGCGATCAAGAAGAAGACCTATCCGGAGCGGGACGCGGAGCTGGCCAAGCAGCTTGGCAACAGCGAGAGCTGGGAGGATTTCGAGAAGCAGTTGCGGGAGCGCGTGGGCACGCGGAAGCGCGAGTCGCTGGAGGCGGGCGCGAGGAACAAGATGATCGATGAGGTGATTTCGCGGTACAGCTTCCCGGTGCCTGAATCGCTTGTGCAGCAAAGGGTGGACGCACGGCTGGAGCGCGGACTGCGCGCACTGGCGCAGCAGGGGATGAAGGCGGAGGAGATGCGCAAGCTGGACTTCGTGAAGCTGCGTGCGGTGCAGCGGGACGAGGCGGAGCGCGAGGTGAAGGCTTCGCTGATCGTGGACCGGATCGCCGAGGCAGAGAATGTTTCGGTGAGCGACGATGAGCTGAACGGCGAGGTGCTGATGCTGTCGATGCAGACGCGCGAGCCTTACGAGACGCTGCGCGAGCGGCTGGCGAAGGACGGCGGGATGGAGCGGCTTCGCGAGGAGATGAGGCGGGAGAAGACGAGCCACGCGCTCTACGAGAAGCTGGCGAGCTAGAGTATCTCTCCCGAAGAGAAGCGGTGGGGAGATTGGATTGGGACGCGATGAGCAGTGAAGCGGAGCAGCCGTACCGGTTGGATGGGAAGATTGCGCTGGTGACTGGCGGGGCGAGCGGGATCGGCGCGGCGAGTGCCCGGGAACTGTCGCGCGCGGGGGCGGAGGTGGTGATCGCCGACGTGAATCTGGAGGCGGCCGAGGGGCTGGCCGGAGAGATGCCACGGGCGCGCGCGGTACGGATGGATGTGACCGAGGCGAGCTCGATTGGGGCGGCGCTGGACCAGATTCCGACGTTGGACATTCTGGTGAATAACGCGGGGATCGGCATGGTGGGCGACCTGGCCAGCACTGGCGAAGACGACTTCGAGCGGCTGATGCGGGTCAATGTACACGGGGTCTACCTGGTGACACGGGCGATGCTTCCTATGCTGATGATGAGCCGTGGGTGCATCGTGAATATTGGATCGGTGGCGGGAATGGTTGGGGTGAAGAAACGCTTCGCCTACTGCGCGAGCAAGGGGGCGGTGCTGGCGATGACGCGTCAGATCGCGGTGGACTATCCCAAGCAGATCCGATGCAACTGCATAGCGCCGGGGACGGTCCAGACGCCGTTTGTGGAGGGCTATCTGGAGAAGTACCACAAGCACGAGAAGGAGAAGGCGCGCGCGGAACTGGTGGCGCGACAGCCCGGGGGCAGGATGGGTACTCCGGAAGACATTGCGGGACTGGTGCGGTATCTGTGCAGCAGGGAGGCGGAGTTCATCAATGGCGCGGTGCTGGCGATTGATGGTGGATGGACGGCGGCTTAGAGACGGTTGTTAGTTGCTGGTTATTGGTTGAATAGACCAGGGCAGGGAGGAGTTTGGGATGAGGCTGGTGACGTACGTGGAGGGGGATAAGGCGGCGAGGCCGGGGCTGGTGGTGGATGGGGGCGTTGTCGATCTGGGTGCGGTGGGGTTCAAGGACGCGATTGCGTTTATGAGCGCGCCGGTGAGCGTGCAGGCGGATGTGGCAGGGGCCGCGGCGCGATCTGGAACAAGGATTGCGCTGGAGGAGGTGCGGCTGCTGGCTCCGGTGCCGAATCCGCCGCGCATCTTTGGCATTGGGGTGAACTACGCCGAGCATGCGGCTGAATCGGGGACTAAAACGCGGGATGTGCCGACGGTGTTTATCGTGCTGTCGTCGGCGGTGGTGGGGCCGGGGGCGGATGTGGTGCTGCCGCCGAACAGTTCGATGGTGGACTACGAGGCGGAGCTTGCGGTGGTGATCGGGAAGGCGGGGCACAGGATCGCGGCGAGCGAGTGGGAGAAGCACGTCTTCGGATACACGATGATGAACGATGTGAGCGCTCGCGACGTGCAGCGGGCGACGACGCAGTGGTCGCTGGGCAAGAGCTTTCCGACGTTTGCGCCGATGGGGCCGTGGGTGGTGAGCAAGGACGAGATTGCCGATCCGCATCGGCTGGGGATTTCGCTGACGATTGGCGGGGAGAGGTTGCAGGACTCGAACACGAGCCAGATGATCTACAGGATTCCGGAGCTGATCGAGTACCTGTCGGGGATTGTGGCGTTGCAGGTTGGCGATGTAATCAGCACGGGAACGCCCTCCGGCGTTGGGATGGGACGGACTCCGCAGCGCTGGCTGAAGGCTGGGGACGAGATGGTGATTGCGATCGAGGGGATTGGGGAGTTGAGGAATCCGGTGGTGGCGGAGTAATTCGCGGAGAACAGGCAACGGCGGGTTATTGGGAGAAATGTACGGGCTGCATGGGTTGGATGGAGTTCATCGGGGTCCTTCGAATGCGTGTGCCGCAAGAGCGCGCCACACTCCGCGCAGGATGACAACAAAAACAAGCAACGGCGAAAACGAAATACGGAGATTCTGGCTTCGCCAGAATGACGACTCCTGGGGCTTCGCCAGAAGGACAACTCCTGGGGTTTCTCCGGGCCGACGACTCTGGGGTTTCGCCAGAAGGACAGACGAAGGAGCTGCGCCTAATGACGAACTTTAGTTCTGACGGCGCGGCCAGCGGGCGGCGAGTTGGGTGACGGCGTAGGCGGCGAGGAGGGTGAGGAGGGGGTCGATGTTGAGGCGGTAACGAAACTCTGCGTGGGTGATGTAGTAGGGAAGCGGGAAGAGGAGCAGGGGGAGGGCCATGAGGACGGCAAAGGCCCTGCTGCGGTTGCGATAGAGGACGGCAATGCCGGCGAAACCGAGCAGAGTGGTGAGGAGCGCGTGGAGTTCATAGATCAGCGGGGCGCCCGCACTGCCCGTTCCCGACCAGAAGCGGAAGCAGCGGCGGAGGGTGAGACGGAGGAAGATAGCGGGATGGGAGCGGATGTAGTCCCAGGCCTGGGCGGTCTTATCGCGGGTGTAGGCGACCTCTCCCATGGCGATGTAACTGGCCATCTCGGACTTGTTGTACATGGGGAAGATGGACTCGTCGAGGAAGCCGGTAGCGCCGGGACGATTTCCCATCCACAACTCAATGCCGGCGGTGCTGCGCAAGGGGATGAATGCGTGGAAGCGGCAGGCGTTGCGGATGGGCCAGACTGAGAAGAGCAGAAGAAGCGCGAGCAGGCCGGCGATGGGGGCTGCGCGAGCGATGCGGCGCGTTTGCCAGGCTGACCATGCAAGGATGGCGAGGAGCGTGGGCAGGAGGGCGGGATTGACGAGGGCAACGATTGCGGAGGAGACGCCAAGCAGAAGCCAGGCGTTGATGGTGGGCTGTCGGCGGCAGTAGAGCGCGAGCAGAAGCATTGCGGGAAGCGCGCAGGCGGAGAGGCTGGTCTCCCAGAAGATGGTGGGGATCCAGAGCAGGGGAAGGGAGACGGCCCAGAATACGCCAGCGAGGATGGCGGTGCGGTCGTCGAGCAACTGGCGGCAGATGCGCATCATGAGCCAGATGGTGACGAGGCTGACGAGAATCTGCAGGGCGATGATGGCGATCTCTGAGGCAAAGGTGTATGTGCCGAAGACGAAAAACACGGCGGCGATGAGGATGGGATATCCTGGCGCGATCATGGCCGTGGGGCCGGTGGGGACGCCGAAGGGAGAGCTGAGGCCGTGGCCATGGAGGAGCGAGTTGGCCAGAAATCCCATCTCGTAGGGGTGGGAGAAGAGCCAGTTGTGGGGATGGGTGAAGGCGACATCGGCCAGGACGAGGAGACGGCCAAGCAACGCCACGCCAAGGATGACGGGGAGGGAACGGAGGCGCGCGCGCGAGTCTGGAGTGGAAGATGGTGCGAGGAGATCCGGAGGCGGGTGATCTGTCATGGCATGGATGGACGCTGGGGTGACAGAGCGATGGTATCAGACAGGAAATCTCCCAGGACCGGGGATTCGGGCCTGGGAGAGTGGGTGGAGTCTATGCGGCGAATTGGATGCCGGGTTTCCGGCGATCTGGCCTGTCAGGTGGTGCTGTTGGGGATGAGGTGGGCGACGGCGAGGTCGCCGGCGATTACGGTGAAGATCTCTGGGATGCCGGTGGTTGGGCGCGAGGCAGAGATGCATGAGTTTTTGTTTTGGGATGCGGTGTAGTCGGAGAAGAAGTTCTGCGGCGAGGAGGCGATGCCCTGCATGGTCTGGCATGGGGTGATGGATGGGCTGGTGTCCATGCTGCAACCCGATGACGCTGCGCCGTAGGCGACCGAGTAGACCTTGGTTGGAATGGCCCCATTGCCATACAAATTGGCCTTCGCTACATTCTGGCCGGCGGTGACTGCCTGGGCGCATTGCTGCTTTAACCCTGGATAAGTAGTCGCAGTATTACTCGACGACAACCCCAGTTGAGAGTATGAGGCTGATGCGTCGCCATCGCTGATGAGGATGAGGACGTTCTGGGAGCCGGGGTTGGCAGCCTGTTCCGCGACGAGCGCGGACTGGGCGGCATAGATTGCGCCGGCGAGGTATGTCCCCTGGCCGGAGACGTTGGTCATCTGGGTGCAACCGGAGGTGATGCCACCACTCGCCTTTACCAAGCTGTTTCCGGAGGTGCCTTTGGTGGGTGTTTGGGCCAAGGTACTTGCGGTGTCCGAGGTCTTGTAATCGCTGGAGAAGCCGACGAGCTCATAGGTAGAACTGGCCAATGGAGTGTATGAGGTGGCACCGGCGGTGGGGAAGGTGTACGGATTGGAGCCGGGATTGGTGCCGTTGCAGTTGTATACATCCGAGACGGTAGAGGTCGGCACGTTAGGGAACTCGAAGAGGGCGATCCTGTCCACCGAGCCGACGACGTTGCCGCTGCCGTTGGTGCCGGCGGTGACCGTGCCGCAGGACGATGAAGCCATGCTACAGGGCGAGAGGGCCTGCAAGAGGACGCGGACGCCCTGCAAGGCGCAGGACATTCTTGTGGAACTGCATAGACTGTCGGAGTCGTCACTGCCCATTGAACCGGTGCTGTCGATGATGATGGCGACATTGTATGGGGCGACCGTGGCACCCGTGCCCCTGGCGGAGGCGGTGGCGGTTGCGGTGAGCGTGGTCGTCGCCTTACCGCCGAAGAGGCCACCGAAGAGGATGGGCACGGTCATCTGCTGTTGGACCTGGATGGCGTTGGCGTTGGCGGGAGCGACGCAGAGGACGCCCTCGTTGGTGAGGGTGGTGAGGCACTTGAGCAGGGGGTATCCGGATGCCATGGTCACGCCGGGAAGATTGGAGTTGCTGTTATTATCTCCGGACCCTGAGCTGTAGGTTGCCGCGACGGTTGCCGCAGTGGAGTTGGGCAACTGCTGTGCCCCGGCCAGCGCGGCCGCATTGGCTGAGGCCTGGAGCTGGTGTTGCTGAATAGCGGTAGTGCCAATGCTGAGCGAAAACGCGGCGATGCTCATAAAGGCGATCACCATGAAAGCCATGACCGGAAGTATCTGCGCGTGTTGGTCTTCGATCAATCGGACGAGGAGCGAATTGTAGTTACGGTTCATTGGACGACCTCCGTCATGGAAGTGTTCAGGGTGCAGTTGAAAAGGGAGTTGGTTCCGTAAATTTTGGCCGTGGTTTCACAGGGATATGTGAGGGTGACGGTGACGGGCTTGGTGAAGGCATTCGTCAGAACGCCTGACGCCCCTGTGGTTAGCGAGGTACTGGAGCATGAGGTTCCGGGATATGTGGTTCCATTGATCACAGTGGAGAAGGTCAGGCTGGCCGGCAAGAGGGTGGGCGCCGCGGCTTCGACCTGGGTGACCACAAAAGCGCAGGGATCGTAGATGGGACTGGATGTGGTTCCCGTGTTGGGGACCCCGGCCCTGCTGAGGGAGAGCTGCGTGGCCGCGCTGTCGGCGGCATTGTTCAGATGTCCATAGTTCATGAAGGCGAGCCCCAAGGCAACGAAGCTGGTCAATAAGATAAACAGCGGCGGCAGGCACAAGGCGAACTCGATGAGCGAGCTTCCATCCTCGTTGCCGGCGCAGCGGAGGACGCGGATTTGCCTTCGTTTGGAGCAGGGATCCTGCGCAACTTCCGGCGACGCTGCGGCATGGATTGTTAACTGCAAACGGACCACCTCGTTAGCGGCATCATACGGGGGGGGTATGGCCCCGATAATCCCTATTTAGTGTTATTAACCAAACGGTAAACATGGCCGTGCGGATGCGGTTGCGCCCTGAGCGGGAGATTTCTTTGGCGGAATGGGTCTTCTTCGCGGGGCAAACGCCCGATATAGTCTGTGGGACTCTGTGCGCAGCGGCGCATCCATCCTGCCGAGGGCAGGAGCGATGCGGCGGGCTGCGCTCGATGGCGAATTCCCGGTCTGCGAGAAAAAAAAGAGCGGCCGGAGCCGGGATTTCATGGATATAGCGAGAAAACGATGAAGAAGCTGAGAGACGAGAGCGGACAGACGGTGGTGTTCGTTGCCGTCTTCATGGCGATGCTAGCGCTGGGCTTCGTTGCGTTCGCGTTGGACGTGGGAGTGTTGTTCCGGGAGAAGAGGATGGCGCAGGCGGCGGCGCAGGCGGCGGCAGTGGCTGCGGCGGAAGAGGCCGGCTACGGCAATACGACGAATGAACAGGCCGTGGCCAATGCGGCGGCCAAGCTGAATGGCTTCGACACGACGCTGGGGACGAATCCGGCGACGGTGACGCTGACGACGCCGACGACGGGGAACTTTACCGGGAGCTATGTGCAGGCGACGGTCAGTATGCCGATTCATACCACCTTTCTGGGCGCGATCAGCCACGGGATGATTACGGTTCCGGTGTCGGCCACGGCGATTGCGGGGGGGGGGATATCCAGCCAGACGTGCGTGTGCACGACGGGCAATTTCAGCATCACGAACGGCTCGACGCTGAACGCGCCCGGCTGCGGGGTCTTCGACAACTCATCGAGTTCGAGCTCAATCCAGATGAGTGGCGGCTCGACGCTGAATGCTGCCTCGCTGGGCGGGGCATCGACCGGCTGGTATCCCGGCAACATCACCGGCGGCGGCGACATCATCAACGTGCCGACAGCCGACATTGTTCAAGGGGTGAGCACGAGCTGCACTCCGACGCTGCCCGCGGCGCCCAGCTATTCCAGTTGCGTGGCGGACCCCGGCGGCAGTTACGGCACCTATACCTGGGGCCCAGCGACGGCCGGCAGCACGATTTGTTACAAGGCGCTGACGGTGGGTGCGAGCGGCTCGACATGCACTCTGAAACCGGGCATATACGTGATCACGACCGGGGCACTGCACTTTGAAAGCGGGGCCGGGGGATATTCCAACCAGGGAGGGAACGGGGTTTTTTTCTATCTGACGGGGACGGCGTCGCTGGTGATTGACAACGGGGCGAATGTGAGCCTGGTGTCTGGCGGGGCCACGGAGAGCGGTGGAGGGACAGCGCCGGTGGTGGGAGCGTACGACGGGGTGTTGATCTTTCAGGACCCAAGCGATACGTCGGCGATGACGCTCGCCGGCGGGTCGAGCTCCTACATGAACGGGGCCATTATAGCGCCCAGTGCGGCGCTGACGATCAGCGGCGGCAGTGGCGCGACTGTGACGGAGGGGGGGATCTCGGTGAGTTCGCTGAGCATCACCGGGGGGGCGACGGTGAAAGCCATACTGGACACGAATGAGGGCAGTCTGGCGGTGTACTCGTCAAAGCCCAAGTTGGTGCAGTAAGAGATGAGAGCGATGAGCCAAGCCGATGGAGGCTGTTTGCGAGGGCCGTGGAGACCGATGGCGGCTCGATGCCGCGGCCTGAGCGGCGAGAGCGGAAACGCCCTGGTGGAACTGGCGCTTGCGTTCTCGCTGCTTGGGATACCACTGCTGCTGGGAACCGTCGAGATGGGATATGTGGTCTACGATTCGGTGGAGATATCCAATGCGGCGAATGCAGGCTCACTCTACGGGATGCAGAACGCAACCGACGCGGCGAGCAGCGCCGGAATTACAACAGCGGCGCAGGCCGAAGCGCCGGAGTTCGGCACGAACCTGACGGTGACGCCGACGACGTTTTATGTATGCACCAGCGCGGTGGGCGGGACGCAATACAGCACCGCCAGTTATACCCAGGCGCAGGCTACGGCGAAGTGCACCGGAACAGGCAACCACGCTCTGGAGTTCATCCATGTGCTGACCAGCGCCACGGCGACTCCACCGGTGCATTGTCCCGGACTGCCGAAGACATTCACTCTGGGCGGGACGTCTGTGATGGAAGTGGAGCAGTAGCCATGGTCTTGATGAATGCGATTGGGCGGCATGCGAATGGGACAGGGAGACGCTGCGCCGGGCTGCTGCGAGCTTTATTGCGGCGCGACTGCGATCTGGCAGTGGCGGAGGGCCGAAGCAGAGACGCGACGGGAGACGAGGACGGGTCGGCGTTAATTGAGACGGCAGTGAGCCTGCCAGTTCTGTTCACGCTGCTCTTCTGCTTCATGGAACTTTGCCTGGCGTTTTACAGCTATGACACGATCAGCGAATCGGCGCGGGAAGGGACCCGCTATGCGATGCTGCTGAGTTCGACTTGCACAAACTCCAGCGGGGCCACATGCACGGCCACGGCAGCACAGGTGAACAGTTATGTGACTGGGCTTGGCTGGCCGAATCTGGCAGGCGGAACGATGACCGTGAGTACAACGTATAAGACACCCGCAGGCGGGGTGGGCACAAACATTGTGAGCGACTTTGTGGTGGTGCAGATTACGTATGTATTTCCGATTACGATGCCGTTTGTGCCGAAGAACTCCATCACGCTGAAGAGCACGTCTCAGATGCCAATCATCCAATAGGCGCGACAAGACCGTGCGGTCTAGAGCGGCTCCAGAACCAACCAGACAAAACCATCCAGTGCAGTGACTGCTGCCTTCCTTTCAGTGCAGGCAGGGAAGCAGCCGCGTTACGCCCGGTGAACGGGGATGCAATATCTCCGGACGGGTGGATTATTTTCGTTCTCGAAGATTTAGATAAATACATTTAGATACAAAAAGATACGAAGACGCTTGGCGAACTTAAGTGTTACTGAATGACACTTCCTGGGGATTTCGAATCTTACGCAACGGCCCTAGTCTCGGCTTATCCAAGGTGCTTGCACGGTTGAGTGCCAGGAAAACCGAATGAGGAGAAATAGACATGAAACAGCTTCTGAAGAACCTGATGACGGAAGATTCTGGTCAGGACCTGATCGAGTATGCATTGGTTGCGGCCCTGGTAGGTCTGGGCGCGATCGCCTCCATCACTGCTCTGAAGAACTCGATTGCAACCAGCTTCAACAGCATCGGCAACGCGCTCACCAACGCCGTCTAGCTCGGACAAAGCTTATGTGAGCGTCCGACGTCAACGCTCACATAAGCAGCTTTCCGGCAGATTGGGCCTTACGTCGGGTTGGCCCAGCAATGTTTGCTGCAATTAGCGTTGCACACACATGCTGTGCCGGTGTCGAAGCAACGAGCAGAAGGGAAAAAGATGAAAAGAGCAGACGGAAAAAAGATGGAAAACATAAAGCAACTTCTCATGCAGTTGGCGACGGAAGAATCTGGTCAGGACCTGATTGAGTACGCATTGGTTGCGGCCTTAGTCGGTCTGGGATCAATTTCTGCGATCAGCGGTCTAACCAACGCCATCGGGAACAGCTTCAACAGCATTGGGAACGCGCTCACCAACGCCATCTAGCTCGGAGAAGCATATGTGAGCGTCCGACGTTAACGCTCCCATAAGCAGCTTTCCGCCAAATTGGCCCGACATCGGATTGGCTCACTTCCATAGACCTGCGAATGTCGTCGCACTCACAGGCCGAATGTTTCGAGAAAACTACAAACAGAGAGGGTAAAGGTAAATGAAAAACGTAAAGCAGCTTTTCGAGAAGCTGATCGCAGAGGATTCGGGACAGGATTTGATCGAGTACGCGCTGGTTGCGGCCCTGGTCTCACTTGGCTCGATAGCTGCGCTCAGCGGCCTCACGAATGCCATTGGGAAATCCTTCAACAGCGTGGGCAACGGGCTCACCAACGCCGTCTAACCATGACAAGGCTTGCACACACAGGCCTTACAGCCAAATCACAGTTGCAGGCAAGCGGGCCAACAGGGAATGCGCCGGGGAAGTAGACCATCACGGGACTGCAAGCATTGTCACGTACCTCGGCGTATCTCCATAACCCTCTTTTCGAAGCAGCCCCGACAATTTCAGGTCTGCATCAGGAACGCACGATGACACTCTTTCAATCGGAACTGACATATCCGGCAATCGCCACCGCGTGCGCCATCGTGGGCTCTGTCTTCGATGTGAAGAGCAGGCGTGTGCCGAATTTTGTCACGTTTCCGGCATTCCTGATTGGACTAATGCTGCATCTCGGGTTCGGCGGATGGCGGCAGATGCTCAGTTCTCTGGCTGCGGGAGTGATATGCGGACTGGTATTTCTGGTGTTTTATCTGGCGGGCGGCATGGGCGCCGGGGACGTGAAGCTGATCATGGCGGTGGGATGCATCGCTGGCATGACGCACATTGCGTACATCCTGGCGCTGACAGCAATCTCCGGGGGAGTGATGGCGGTTGGCCTGGCGCTGGCCCGCGGAAAGCTACAAGAGACTCTATTGAATGTTGGCGATCTGTTTACGCACCACCGGAGCAAGGGCCTGCAACCGCATCCGGACCTGAACATCTCGAATGCTCAAACGCTGCGGCTGCCCTATGCGTTGGCGATCGCCGGCGGGTGCATTTTAACGCTCTACTTTCATGTTGGATAACAGAGGTGCAGTGAAATGAATCGTCGACTCACCTCCGCTTTCATCATCGCGCTGCTGGTCTCTGGCGTTTTTACGCTGTGGCTCAGCACGAAGGTCTCGAAGAAAGGCGGGGCACCTGCGCCACCGCCGGCGAAGAGCCAGTATGTGGCTGCTGCGGCGAACCTTCAGGCCAATCAGGTGATTCGTGCGGAGAACCTTCGTATGATCGATTGGCCGGCATCTGTGCCTCTGAACGGGACATTCAACAACCCCGGCTCTCTGATTGGGCGAATCGTACTCTATCCGCTTTCTGAAGGGGAACCGATACTGGAGCGTCAGTTGTCCAGTCCGGGGTCCGGGATTGGCATAACGGCGAAGATTCCGAATGGCATGCGGCTGATCGCGCTGAGCACCAACGAGGTGATCGGGGTCGCCGGCTTTCTGCTTCCCGGAACGCATGTCGACGTTCTGGTGACGATGCACACGAGCAGCTCGCCGGATCCATTGACGTTCACGGTGCTTCAGGACGCGGAGGTATTGTCGGCTGGGCAGAAGACCGAGCCCGATCCCGAAGGCAAAGCTACCATTACATCGGTGGTGACCCTGCTGGTAAAGCCGGAAGATGCGGAACGCGTCGTTCTGGCAAGCAACCAGGGCACGGTACATTTTGTACTGAGAAACGGGGCTGACCGAGAGGAGTACAAGGGGCCACCCGCGCTACTGGCGCAACTGTCTGGAATCGCACCACCAGCACCGGTGAAGGTGGCACCAAAGCCGCCGGAACTGCTTGTAGTCAAGACATATTCGGTTGAAACCATCCAGGGCAAAACACAGAGGATGGACGAATTCCAGTGAGACACCCAATGTACAAGGAGCAAAAAAATCCGGCATTCTTGATTGCGCGAGCAGGTGTTGCTGCTGCTGCGGTCGCACTGTCGACGGTAGCGATGACTCTGGCTAGCGCTGCGCAAGTCGCGACGGTTTCCGAGATGGCGGCAGTATCCAACATGGCGGCGGCACCCATACCGGGTGCTTCGGCCAGCATCAGCCGTGTGACATCCGGGGCCGAGATCCTTCATGTGACTGTAGGACACTCCCTGTTTTTAAATACCAAGAGCCGCCTGCGTCGCGTGTATCTGTCTGATCCCAACATGCTCAACAGCGTTACGCTGAGTCCGAACGAGATTGTGGTGACGGCGATGGGCTCGGGGACCAGCTCGCTGGTGATTCTTGACGAGGCTGGGCAGGCGCAGTCCTATGTTGTCTCCTCCGACCTGGATATTGCGGGGCTTCGCACAGCCATGTCGCAGGCGATGCACGGGGACACGGTCAACGTCGAGGGAAGTGGGGACCGCGTAACGCTGAGCGGCAAGGTGGACAGCGACGCGCAAGCCGATACCGCGTACAAGCTGGCCGGACTGTATACAAAAGAAGTGGCGAATGCGCTGACGGTAAGGCCCGACCATCCGAAACAGGTCCGGCTGAAGGTGCGGATATTGGAAGTGGATCGCAGCAAAGCCGATCAGTTCGGCATCAATCTATTCAATCCTGGGGGAAACACTGGCTTCCTGGCATCGACAACGACAGCGCAGTACGCCTCGACCGCAACGTACAGCCCAAATGGCACCGGCAGCGGCACGCTGACGACCACCGACCCGCTGAACTTCCTGTTGTACAGCTCAAAACTGAATCTGGGCGCAACGGTGAAGGACCTGGAAAGCAAACAGGTGCTACAGATACTGGCGGAGCCGACAATCACGACGATCAGCGGCGTGAAGGCCGATTTTCTCTCCGGTGGCGAGTTTCCCTTCCCAATGGTTCAGCCTGGCGGAACTGGCAGCGCCTCCGTGGTCACGATCCAGTTTCGCGAGTATGGCGTCAAGCTGGAATTCACGCCCACTGTGAACAGCGACGGTACCATTCGGCTGAAAGTGGCCCCGGAAGTCAGTTCTCTGGACTATACCAACTCCGCAACGATAAGCGGATTCACGGTACCGGCACTGTCCACGCGCAAGGCGGAGACCGAGGTCGAGTTGCGCAGCGATCAGAGCTTTGCAATCTCCGGGCTGTTGGATCAGCAGACCACGGACATCATGAGCAAGACTCCGGGCGCTGCTAATATTCCGATTCTGGGAGCGCTCTTCAAATCGAAGAATGTCAACCACTCAACCACTGAGTTGGTGGTCATCGTCACTCCCACTCTGGTCGACCCGCTAACTGAAACGGGCGAACCGGCCCAGCCGGATCTTCCGATACCGACCCTGAATTCTGGCAAGTTCGACAAGTCGCTGGGGAAGGACCTGAATCCTCATCCATCGGCCCCGCCGATCAATCCAGAACAGTTGCCTGTAAGCAATCCGGCTCCTGCAGCGACTTCATCGTCGGCTCCTGCAGCGACTCCGTCGCCTGCTCCGGTAGCGGTGCCCGTGGCCGATACGGCTCAGAATGCCACGCCAGCGCAGGCCCACCACGGTACAGCAGCGCCCACGGCTTCCAACCCGGAGAAAGGCAGTGCAGGGAGTGCGGCATCGAAGGCTGCATTGGGTCAGCCAGCTACGCATGAGAGAGGCAACAGCGTTGCGGGCGCTCCATCCTCCGGCATTGTCGCTCCGCCGGTTGTTGCCACGCCCGAGAGCCCTCGAAGATATGTTTTCGACAACCCCACTGCAACACCGTCAACAGGTGGGAAAGCTGCTGTGGAGCCGGATACTCCGTCGCGATCGATGGTCCAGATCATGACGCTTGCGAACAAGGATGATGCTGAATCCATGGCTGCCGCACTCAAGCGCCACGGATATAACGTCGCAGTCAATCACGATCCCCAGGACTCACTCTTACATCTGGAAGTGGGGCCCTTCGCAAGCAAGACCGATGCGGAAGCGATGCGTCAAAGGCTACTTAGCGATGGCTACAATGCGAGCGTCAGATAAATTGCAACGGCAGTTATTATCAACACTCCGGCGTACAAACCGAAGTTACCAAGGGCAATGAGGAAATAGGCAGTGATACCAATTCAATATAATTCCGGGCTAATAAGTATTGCGTTGATTACCGTGAGCCTCGACGCAAGACTGGCCGATGAGATTGCCGACTCCGTTTTGAAGTTGTCGTGGGCGGTCCATCGCGCCGATTGCGAGGGCTACATATCCGCGGTTAAGCGGCCTCCCTTTTCACAGCCGGTAAAATCCGCTCCGGCCTGCATCGCCGTGATTAATTTCGACGAGGACGTCGAACAGGCGGTTGCCGCGGCAGCCTATATACAGGAATTATTCTCAGGCAATGCGGCGATGGTCGCCCTGTCGGCAAGCCGTGACCCCGATCTCATGTTGCGAGCGATGCGTGCCGGCTGCAACGAATTCATCGGCGGGGGATTCGACGAAGCTGATTTTTCCGAGATGCTGGTTCGACTGTATCAGCAGTGGTCTGCGAAGTCTGCGCGAAACAATGCGCTTGGGGATGTTGTAACGTTTTTCGGGGCCAAGGGGGGAGTAGGGACCACTACGCTCGCTGTGCATCTGGCCATGTATCTGGTGCTATGCCATCAGAAAAAGACCTTGTTGATCGACAACCATCCTCAGTTGGGCCATGCGTGCATCTATCTTGGCATCGATGGCAGCCGCTACCACTTTAATGAGCTGGTTCGGAACCTGAGCCGGCTGGACAGCGATCTGCTGCGGGGCTACATTGCGACCCATTCCAGCGGTCTTGAGGTGCTGGCATCGCCTGACGTCTGCGGCGGCCAGAAGACACTTGATTCCAACTCGATTGCACAAACGCTCGACTTTCTGCGCGGCGAATATGACTATGTCATTGTCGACGGGCCGTCTTCCCTGGACGACACAAATCTCGCGGTCATTGACGCCTCTAATCTGCTCTATCTTGTGGCCACGCCAGAAATCGCAGCGATCCGCGACCTGTCGCGATACGTGGACAGCCTGTCGCAGGGCGATCATGACATTGAAAAAGTGAAGGTGGTGATCAACCGTTTTTCCTCACAACACGCGCTCACGGTTGAGCAGATTGAAAAAGCGATACGACTGCCGATTGCCATCAAGCTGCCCAACGGTTACGCGGAGGTGACGCGCTCGGCGATTCTGGGCGAACCGATCAACCCGAAGCAGAAGACAGATTTTTCGGTGCCGATTGTCAAGTGGGCCAATACACTAGTGGGCAGCGTCATGCCAACGGAAGAAGCCGCGCCCAAGAAGTCGTTATTTTCTCTTTGGAAGTGATTGTCAACGAGCATTCCTCGTAGAACCAGGGTGTAGCCGATATGTCCGATATCAATACAATTTCGTCAAGTTCGAGCCAATCCGGCGAGCGCACAGGGCGCATGATGCGAACGGTTGGCGACAGTGTACAGCAACAGATCAAGACGGCAGTCCATAAAGAACTAATCAAGCGAGTCGATCTCGACAAGCTGGCCGGGATGCAGGAGACGCTGGCCGCGCAGCAGCAGCTTTTTTTTGTGATCCAGCAGATCATCGGCGAGCAGGGCGTCCCGTTAAGCGCTACCGAGCGGGACCATCTTGCGCAAGAGGTGGTGGACGAAGTATTCGGCCTGGGGCCTCTGGAACCACTTCTGAAGGACGACAGTGTCAGCGATATTCTGGTGAACACCTATAACTCGATCTATGTGGAGCGGCGCGGTGTGCTGGAGAAGACGACCCTGACGTTCCAGGACAACCGGCACCTGTTGCATATCATCGACAAGATCGTATCCGCGGTAGGGCGGCGGGTAGACGAATCGTCGCCCATGGTGGATGCGCGGCTTCCCGACGGGTCTCGCGTGAATGCAATCATTCCGCCTCTGGCAGTGGATGGGCCTATTCTTTCGATTCGGCGATTTGGAAGGCACCCGCTGGAAGCTGAGGATCTGCTGCGCAACCAGATGCTGACGCCGCCGATGTTGGGACTTCTCCGCGGGGCGGTGAAAGCCAGAATGAATATTGTAGTGTCGGGAGGAACCGGTGCTGGCAAGACGACCTTGCTGAATGTTCTCTCCGGCTTCATCTCCGAGCGGGAACGGATCGTAACCATCGAAGACTCGGCTGAATTGCAGATGAAGCAGGATCATGTGGTCCGGCTGGAGACCAAGCCTCCCAATGTCGAGGGGAAAGGTGGCGTGAAGCAGAGAGAGCTGGTGATCAACGCCTTGCGTATGCGTCCCGACCGGGTGGTGATTGGAGAGGTCCGCGGAGCGGAGGCGCTGGACATGCTACAGGCCATGAATACCGGCCACGACGGGTCGATCACAACCATCCACGCAAACACCCCGCGCGACGCGCTGGCCCGGCTGGAGACCATGGCCATGATGAGCGAAGTACGAATTGCGGAGAAGGCGGTGCGGTCGCAGATCGCCTCGGCTGTCCACATGATCGTACAGGTCGTCCGCATGAGCGATGGCACGCGCCGCATCACGCATATCACGGAACTGACCGGATCGTTTTCCGATGTCATCAGCATGCAGGACATTTTTCTATTCGAGAAAAATGGGATTGGTCCGAACGGCAAAGTCAAGGGACGTTTTATATCGACAGGGATTGTTCCCAAGTGTGTTGAGAAGATGACTGCCGCTGGAATCCCGGTTCCCGCAGGCATGAGCGATCATTTAGTTGAAATCTAGCGTGGAAGGAGGCCAATGTTTTTATTTATTGCTTTTGCTGTAATATTGACGATCAGTTTTGGAGTCATGGCCTTTCTTTCGGGCTCATCGTCGAGCGAAAAAATGGCGGATCGGCGGCTTGCAAGCATAACTGCGCCGAAAACTGGAACAAGTACAAGCCAGATCCTAATAGAACAGATTCTCAAGGTGAATCCGGAGAACAAGTTCGGCTGGCTGGATAATGTTCTACAACAATATCCGATTATGCACAAGCTGGAAGCCAGGATAGTACAGTCGAACAGCACAATGTCCGTGGCCACACTTCTGGTGACCAGCGTTGGCATGGCCATTGTGGGATTTATTATCTCCTACCTGTGTTTTTCCATGTTTGCCGTTCAGGCGCTGGCGGCATGTGTGGTTGGCTATATACCGTTTGTGGTTATTTCGATCAAGCGCTCGCGCAGGATTTCTGCATTTAATGCGGGGCTTCCGGAAGCGATCGACATGATGGGCCGCGCCCTGCGCGCGGGACATTCGATGGTGGCATCGATCAACACGGTTGCCGAGCAAAGCGCGGAACCAGTAAAAACGGAGTTCGGCGAGGTATTCAGGCAGCAGAACTATGGAATGCCATTACGAGATGCATTGAACCAGATGCTGGACCATGTGCCCTCGCAAGACCTCAAGGTTCTGGTCACGGGCATGCTGGTGCAGAAGGAAACGGGTGGAAATCTGGCCGAAATTCTGGACCGCACGGCATCGGTGATCCGCGAGCGGCTGCGCATCCAGGGCGAGATTCGAACGCATACCGCTCAAGGCCGGCTGACGGGCTGGATTCTGTGCTCGCTTCCGATTGTGATGCTGTTCATGATCAATTTCATCAATCCGGGCTACACGAACATTCTGATCAACACGCCCATCGGTCATAAGCTGATTTATCTGGGGATAGGCCTGCTCGGCATCGGGGCCATGGCTATTCGGCAGATCATCAACGGGATTGAGGTGTAGGGACAATGAATGCCGTCCTCTATGTTCTGCTGGGGCTGATCACGTTTTGCGTGGTTGCGCTACTACTTACGCCCGATCTTTTTCGTCCGTCTCCCGAGGCGCAGCGCATCCTGGACGTAGTGACGAGCACGCGGGTGGACCGGCGCACGATCGGCGACAAAGAACGGGTGCAGGACAAGCTGGTGGGCATAGCGACAAAACTGCGTGTACGCGTGGGGCTGGCCGAAGACCCAAATCTGAAGGCAAAACTGGTTGCGGCCGGCATCCACTCCAGCAACAGTGTTGACATCTATTTTGCGGCCCAGTTTCTAGCGCCGCTGGGGGGAGCGGTAGTGGGCAGTCTTCTGCACTCTGCCTCGCTCTTTTGGGTTGTGGCGCTGGGAGGCGTCGGCTATCTGACCCCGGACTTGTGGCTAAAGCGGAAGACGAGCAGCAGGAGAAACCGCATCCGCAAGAGCCTGCCAGACGCTCTGGATCTTATGGTGATCTGTGTGGATGCGGGCCTTGGGCTGGACCAGGCACTGATTCGCATCGGACAGGAACTTGGCACAAGCCATCCGGACATAGCCGAGGAGTTTACCCAGGTCAATCTGGAGCAGCGCGCCGGAAGACCGAGGCTGGAAGCCTGGAAGAACCTGGCCGATCGCTCGGAGATCGAGGAGTTTACTTCCTTTGTGAGCATGCTTACGCAGACTGACCGGTTCGGCACTCCAATCATCCGTGCGTTGAGCCGCTTTTCCGAAGACATTCGAATGAAGCGGAGGCAGCGGGCGGAAGAGGCCGCGGCAAAGACCAAGATCAAGATCATATTTCCGCTGGTGTTGTGTATCTTCCCTTGCATCTTTATCGTGCTGCTGGCTCCAGCGCTGTTGAGTATTGTGGGGGGACTGGGGGGTGGAGGCGGTATTGGTATTGGTCAATAACACGGCATGAATTCCCACAACGAAGGGCGCATGAATTCAGCGGAAACAAATATTTCTGGAATCGAAAACAGTCGTTGGCCGGGCGATCCACATATGGCAAAGGTGCATTGGGAGCGTGCAAAACGATGACTCTCCTGCGTAGCCAGAGTAGTAAACACGATTGTGGTTGATTGAAAGCATGGTAAGTCGTAAAGTTTTCTAGGAACGGCGGGATAATTCTGTCGGGATACAGCGTGCTCGAATCGAGACATTGCGGTGCGCCTGGGATGCGAAGTTTTACGGAAAGGAGGATATATGCCGGATACATCATCGATTATCGTTCGAGTTGTGGCTGGAGTGCTGGCACTCGTCGTATTGGGAATCATTATCTACCGCAGGAAGCAGAAGGCCAAGTAATAAGTAAAATAGAAATGGCGGGGCTGTTCGATTTCAATGCTCAGAGTGATCGATACATCTCGGGGCTGCATTGTGGGTGATAGGGTTGAACTGGCCGACACATCCCTGAAGCGGCTGTTTGGTCTCCTCGGGAGAAGCGGTTTGGACGCTGGGGGAGGGTTGTGGATTCGACCCTCTTCCGGTGTTCATACATTTTTCATGGCGTTCAAGATCGATGTGGTGGGATTGGATGACGATCTCAGGGTGATCAAGCTGTGGCGCTGCCTGGCGCCATACCGGCTGACTTCGGTGAGCCTCAAGATGAGGAGCGTCCTGGAGTTGCCGTGCGGAGTGATCTCGCGGTTGCAGATGCAACTGGGCGATCAGTTGGATATTACTGCCTTCTGCGATTCCAGTTCTACAGCGTCCAACGAGATCAGCTAAAGAAAGCCTGCACAAGAACATTCGCGGGACTCAAGATTTTCTCATGGGGTAGACCGCATTTATCAGTGCTATTCATGGCGCGACACAAGCCGCTCCCCTTCAATGTTGTTTGTTGTTTCGCAGCTTTCATCTGCATATAGATGCAGCGCGGAGCTGTATGAATATGCAACCTAGTAGCATTGTTAGGTGAGTTGGCTTTTTCTGTGGCTGCGTATCAAACGCGGCTTGGCCAATAACCTGCGTATGAAGGTGTTAGCGATGCTACCCGCTGAACTGATTGCTCTTGAAGACCGTTATGGCGCCCACAACTATGCTCCGCTGGACGTGGTGATTGAGCGCGCGTCGGGTGCCTGGGTTTACGACACAGAAGGCCGCCGCTATCTGGATTTTCTGGCGGCCTACTCCGCGGTGAACCAGGGGCACTGCCATCCGGAGATTCTAGAGGCGATGCTTGCGCAGGCGAAGAAGGTGACGCTGACCTCGCGCGCGTTTCGCAACGACCAGCTACCGCTGCTCTACCGCGACCTGCACGAGCTGACCGGCTATGAGATGGCACTGCCGATGAACTC
>Ga0181520_10004736_pt1 | contig 22420 bp, 14 predicted proteins | sample PEATcosm2014_Bin_29_FD_132451 | JGI IMG/M metagenome (GOLD analysis project Ga0181520, IMG submission 132451) | Peatland microbial communities from MTU Mesocosm Facility, Houghton, MI, USA - PEATcosm2014_Bin02_30_metaG | ecosystem: Environmental > Terrestrial > Soil > Wetlands > Peat | place...
AACTCTCCAGGTGTGAGTACATCAGGTTGACGCAACCGTTTTGCCGAACAGCGAACTTTGCTGATCGGGTTAAGCGAAATCCACTCTTGCCGGATGCCGTGACTATAGACCGCTGACAAGATGTTGCGAATCTTCGTCTTGTCGCCGGGGCGAGTGTCATATAGTCCAGCCACTGTTCGACAGCAACGGTTTTGACTTCGGAGAGCCGGTATTCCTTCCACTTCGGCAGAACGAGCAGGGTCAAATACGACTTGTGCCCTTCTACCGTCGCGTGTGCTTTGCGCTCCAGCGTCAATCCGTACTTCTTGTAGTGGGCTACGAGGTCTCCCACTTTTTCCGATACTACGAACCGGTAGACGGGAAGCGCGTTCATCGCAATCTCAGAATCGGATCAGTGCGGGAATTGCCGCACCGACGCGATGCTGAGAAAGCTGTTTTGTCCCTTCGCTCAAACATCAACAATGGGGTCCGTTCGCCCGAAACAGCCAGCTGTCATCGGCGTTCTTGTTCTTCACAAAAAAAGGCGATCAGCAACTCCGCTGGGCCCCTGAGAAGGGGGCGGGTACGCGATCCCCTACCAGCCGCCCCCTGGGCTGTTCAGGCATTTCGCTTCGTTAAGGTTGCCAGCGTCATTGACGACAGCTGCGATCCCCTGGCGGCGGTGACCCTCACTCGCAGCGAATCGCCGCCATCGGATCGATCCGCGCCGCCCGCAGCGCCGGCAACAGCGAAGCCCCACTCGCAATCACCGCCAGCGCCATCACCGACCCCAACAGCACCCACGGATCCCGCGCCGATCGAAAATACCTTCGTGTTTGCCCCCACACCCAGCGCCAGGGCTCAATCGGTTCCCTGCTAGAAATCGTAACGGAGCGAAAACTGCATGCGTCGGGGAGTCGTCAGCATACTTCCATAGACGCCGAGATTTCCCCCTGTCAATCCGTTGCCAAGAGAAGACGGGGAGGGATCGAAACGGACCGTATTTGTCGCGTTAAACACTTCCCACGCAAACTTCAACGTCCCGTATTCTCGCAGTCTCAGGGATTTGTCGATCCCGGAGTCTGTACTGAAGTATCCGTCTCCACGAAAGTTATTTCGCTCACCGGCCTCGCCTGGATAGGGTAGGCGAACGGGAAAGCCCGTGGCGACTCCTGAGTTAATCGCTGTCGGATTGGCAAAAACCTCAGGGTTGCCATTCTCATCGAAATGGCGGTGCATCGCGACCTTTCCCGTGACCACGCCGAAGCTTTCAACCTGCCAATCTGTTGTCCATCCCGGCTCCAGAAGAGAGAAAGGCAACCCGCTTGTCCAGCGCTCGACACCGGTCCACTGCCATCCACCAATGAGGCTGTCGACCGTCTTGCCCACTCCGCCGGCAAACCGCCTGCCATTCCCGAAAGGCAGATCGTAAACCCACTCCCCGGTTACTAGATGACGAGTATCGAAGTCCGAAGGTCCGCGGTTGAGTTGGGGCCGCCACGTATTCAAAATGCTGCTGATGCTGCCACCTCCCTGGATGCCAGGGATTTCGTTGAACTCGCTGCCGCGCTCGACATCGGAGCCCATGTCAATGGATTTCGACAGAGAGTAGCTGAAGTCGAGCCGCAGACCATTACCAATTGGGTGGCGAAGGATCAACTGCCCCGCGTTATAGTAGCTGTTGCCGTCGGTGGAAAGGGCATAGAGAGATGAGAACTGTCCCTGCCAGAACTGCGATTGGTATCCGGCAGGGCAACCATAATTGCAATAGAAGTCAATATCGGCGAGTGGGGTGGTCGCGCCATTCTGCGCACGGTATGGCGCCCACTCGTTGGTATAGATCGCCTGCGTCGCGCTTTCACCAGGATAGTCAACTCCGGCCATAAACGGGAAAATATCTTCGAAGTACCGAATCGCTGGCACAGCCGCGCTCGCATTACCGCCGTTCTGATCAACCAGACGTGATAGCTGCGTACCGGCGGCGTAATAGTCTCCGCCACCTTTGGTATCTACCAAATCCACGGGTTCCGCGAGATCCAGGCTCTGAATAAGATGCCGACCCAGTCGGCCATAGTAAGCCGCCTCCAGAGTGAATCCAGCGGGCAGCTCGCGCTGTGCGGATAGGTCGAATGATTCGCTATAAGGCGTTTTTAGCCTGCTGTCCAGACCCCAGGTAATGGCGAATCCCTGCAGCCCGGAGGGTGGTTCATAGGGGAACGTGGTGGTGTTCGAGCCAATGCTTATGCCAATAGGTGGGATCGTTCGGCGGTTAATGAACCGGGGAGAAGGTAAATGGCTGGAATCTCCTTCGATCCCGTAGACCCCGGCGGGGTTCTCGAGCCGAGAGCTTAGACCAAACGAGCCATATTCATCGAAAGTACTGACCAACCCTTCTCCATAGTGATCGTAGAAGATACCGAAGCCCGACCGGATCGATGTCCTCGAATCCGGGGCCCAGGCCACGGAGAAACGGGGTGCGATGTTAAGCTTTTGCTTCGGCCAGTATCCGGACTTGTTGAAGGCCGGACCGGCGGGTGCGAAATAGAGGTTCGGCTCGTATACCTGACCCCGCTGGGCCGCAGTTTCGCGCTCTTGAAACCAGGTGTGTGTATCGATCGTAGGTGCGATCTCCTGTCCGCTATCTTCGTACGGTGTTTGTAGAAGCGTGTGGCGAACGCCATAGGTGAGAGTGAGCTTCGGTGTGAGGCGCCAGGAATCCTGGAGATAATACTCGACTTCGTTGGCCTTGAAGTGGTGCGTGATAAAGGCTCCGGTTCGGAGCAGAGCTCCTCCGTTAGCGCTTGAAATCCTGTAGTTATAGATGTTGGTCACTTCCGGAATCGTCCCAACAAGGTTCGCAAACGCTATTTCATAGGAATTAGCGAATCCGATGTCTACGGGCAGGCCGCCGATGGTCGTCGGGTTCGGTGGGCTCCCGCCCAGCCAATACGGGTTAGAGTTCGGTAAATCAAAAGAATTGGAATCAGTCCCGTGATTGTAGTGTACCAGGCGCCAGTTGGCGCCGGCCTGAAGCGCATGTGTGCCTTTGGTCCAGCTCAGGTTATCGACGATATTATTCACGGGAACGCTAACGATGGTGCTGCGCGTCTCGGCGGTTTCCGTATCGATAAAGCGAAAATCGACGTATGTGCCGCTGGCAACGCCCGTGTTGCCGTAACCCTGGCGGATATAGCCATAGCGAAGGTCGTTAACGAGGGACGCCAGAAGCGTCCATGAATCGCCAGCCGTAATTCCCTTCGAGTTATCCTTCAGTATGAAACTCGGGCCCTGCCCTGGAAACTGCTCGACTCCCCCAACAGTGTCTTTCTGGAGATTCCCACGAACGAAAATATGATGTTCTTGTCCCAGAGTGAAGTCGATGCGCCCTATGGAGGTATTCTGGGAGACCGGGCTCGGGGAGGCAAACGTAAATGAGCCCGTGTTCAATCCGTCACCGAGAGTAGTTCCATTGGCGGCTGGCTCGGAATTGAAGTAGGCAAGCGCGTTCGGATTTGGGCCGGGGCCGGCAGTATAAGCGGCGGTCCCGCAGATTTCGCACCCCGAGTCCAGTTGCGTTACCTGCGCCGCCGTCAGAGCTGCAATGGATTGCGAGCCATCGGGATTGTCGCCGATGTATTGCAGAGTCCCGGCCTGATACAGTGCGGTTGGTGTGGTTCTGGACACAATCTGATTTTCTGCTTGGCGCAAGCCCTCATAGTTGCCGAAGAAGAATAGTCTGTCGCGGAGGATGGGACCCCCGACGGAGCCCCCAAAGTTGTTCCGAATGAGCTTCGGTGGACGGTTTGCCTCTGCACTGCTGAGCTGTGCCTGTTTGTTGAACCAGTCGTTGGAGACCGTGACGGTTGGCCGGTTGTATTCGTAAGCCGACCCGTGGAACTTGTTCGTTCCTGCCTTGGTCACCATGTTGACCTGTGCGCCGGAGGAACGCCCTGCGTCAGCGCTGGCATTGCCCGTTGTAACTCGGAATTCCTCGACGGAATCCTGCGTCTCGCGCAGGACGCCCGTAAAGGCGTAGCCATTCACCTGATCATTGTCATCGATGCCATCGACCGTGATATTGCCCTGATCGGACCGGCCTCCGTTAACCGCGCCACTGCGGGGATCGTTTTGATCGCTGGGGTTACTGGCCCGGCCCGACAGTTGTCCCAGATAGAGGACCCCGGGTTGCAACGCGAGCAGGTCGGGAACGCTCCGCCCTTCGCTGGGCAAGGAGAGAATCTGGGCGTTATTCATAGAGTTGCCGAGCGAGGAGTCCGTGGTGTTAAGCGTCTGCGCCTCCGCGCTGACATTCACGACTTCCGCCACCGTCTTCACCGTCATAGTGAAATCGATGGTCGCAGGTTGATTAACGAGCAGTTCCGCAACCTTGGTTTGGCCGCCAAACCCTTTGGCTGTCACGCCGATCGTATACTTCGCCGGCGCAATCTGCGCAAATGCGTACTCGCCTGAGGCATTGGAGATCGTGTTGTATCGCTGACCGTTGGCGTCACTGCTGAGCGTAATTGTGGCGCCAGGAATGACCGCCCCAGTGGGATCTTTCACCAACCCCCGTAGAGATGTCGTAGCCACCTGGCCGCAGCCGGTTCGCGCGAGAGCGAGTAACAATAGATAGGCGATAACTACGAGGGTGCGTCTCGTCACGATTCCTCCACAGTTTTCAACTGGCCTGCCAGTGGCACCTGGTCATGTCATTACGGTTGTTGCGAAGGGTTCTTAGAAAACAACCTTTGCGCCGAGAATTGCTATCCGATTTCCCGAGATGAAGCCGGTAGAGCTCGGGATGCTGCCGGTTGAGTTGTAAATGGTCGTTCCAAAGGTGTAGCTGTTTGCCACCGCGGTACCTGGCGCCCCCCAATATGCCTGATTGAGAACGTTATAAACAGCCATCGACAACTCAACATTCACGTTCTCCCTTATCGAGGTAGTCTTCACAAAGGTTGCATCCAGCTCGCTGTAGGTGCTGCCGCGATTGATACCTCTACCCGATCCGGGATAGGGATTCCCGACGGCGTTGGCATATGCCATGTTGTCAATGATCCAGTGTGCAGATGTGGGGTCCATCGGCGTTCCCGGTACATAATCGCCTGAGGCATCGAAGTAGTCGCTTTGGTAAGTGACATACTCCGGCGTGCCGAGCGTTGGAGTGCCGCCTACCGTGGGTCCCGTATATGGATTCAGGTATGCCACAGAACTGAGGGGGGCTCTCTTGTTGGAGAGGACCAGCCGGCAGGTATCAACTCCGACGCTCACATTGGGATCGCCATTGAAGGAGCCGTCGCAGTAACTCGTATCTCCGGTGTACTGGTCGAGTCCGATTGGCTGATAGTTTGTATAGGGCTGTCCAGAATTGAACCGGTAAAGAGGACTCAGTGAATAGCCGCTCATCAACCGCGACAAAAGCCCGCCCTGTCGGTCAAAATGGGGAAATGCATAGGTGAATCCAAGACCAACAGTTTGCGGAAAGTTGTTTCCGCTGACTCCTCTTTCACCGATATCGGCGTTCAGAGGATTCTGCGGAAAGGAGATCGACGCTCCTGAGGTCCCGGTACTGCGGAATGCATCTGTCGTGTTGTCCATGGCCTTGCTGAAGGTGTAGGAGGCGGTGCCAGTCAACCCATGGAAATTGCGGGTCGTGAGATTCGTCTGCAATGCGTTATATTTAGACCATCCGGTATTGCCGATAGTTCCCAGGCGATCATAAGCACAGTTCAGGCGTCCATATCCCGGCGCCGCTGCATCCTGACAAACGGAGACCTGCGGGTAGTGTGGGAACGCCTGCTCGATGCCGATGAGATACGGATTCGCGTTGTTGCTTTGAAAGTTCTTTTCCGTCAGGCTGCCGGTGTAGCGAACCTCGCCGACCGCCGCCCTGCCGATTTGATGTTCAATGGCCAGGGTATAGGTCTGGGTGTAAGGGGGGCGGAAGTTGTTGGGAACGCCGGACTGATCGAGGGCGCGTGGATCGCCTCCTCGGGGTAGGGACCCGAGGTTGGCGCTTCGCACCTGCGCCACGGTGAAGGCGCCGCTCGAGGGAAGGCAGTTGGATCCGGTGCAAAGGATCTCTCCGGCATTCGCGGTCGGAGCCGTTGTGGCGTCATTACTGAAGATGTTGTAGAAACCGGGGTTCGAATTGATCGCGTACCCACCGCGTACGACTAACTTTGGATCGAGTTCAGGATTCCACGCGAAGCCGATGCGAGGCTGAAAATCCTTATAGAAGTCACTGATGGCGGGAGCAGTTCGATCAGCGAGAGGAAGCGAAGTTTCCCAAAAGGCGGTCGCAGGATTTGATTCACGCGTAACGGTTTCATCATGCAGCTTGTTATAAGCCTGGCTGAAATATTCCCAGCGCAGGCCAAGATGGAGCGTCAGCCTGGGCGTGACCTTCCAGTCGTCCTGTACATACCCCGCCGCATCGAGTTCTGTAAAGGTCGTGGTGGCGGCGCCGTCAACCAAGGCCAGAAAGGAGTTATTTTGGGCGGTTTGGCCCGCCAACGGGCCGTCGCTTAGGAAATTGCTGAAGGAGTTAAAGGTGAACTGTCCACCGTAGTACGGAAGGTATGCGGATGGGGAATTTTGATAATCGATCTCGCCACCGAAGAGCAAGGTGTGATTGCGATGCACCCAGGTGGCGTTGTCCTGGACCTGCGTGACCTTGACGATCCTGCCCTGCGGAATCTGGGGATTATCTGTATCGCCGAAGGGCTCGTCATTGTTGTCTCCCGTGAAAGCGACATACGATGGGCAGGCGTCGATATCGGAGGTAGTGCAGGACGGAAATCCTCCTCCCTGAAATACGCTCTTTGTCTGCTGGAAGCTGTAACGCAGCTGGTCCACCCATGTGTTGCTGAAGGTGTGCGTCCAGTCCGCTCCGACCGAGTGGGCTACATCGACGTCCGCGCCGTAGCCTCCGGAAGGGACATCGCCTATGTCCACGGCAAGACCGAGACTCTGATAGAAGTAACGGAGAAACAGGTGGTCGCTGGACGTCGGCTGCCAGTCGAGCCGCCCAAGCTCTTCCTGGTCGTTATAAGGGTTGGGAAGAAATCTCTGCACCTGGGCGAACGGAATGCTGGCCGTAACTCCGCCGGGCCCGGTCACGGTCTCCATAACAGGAGTGCCGACCGGCTGTGGGTCGCCCACTTTGACGCCGTAAGGTCCGTACTGCGTGAGTATGGCTACAGCCGGGTTGCCAGGATAATCGGCGGCAAGATCCTGCAATCCCGCTGGAGTTGGCGTGAGGCCGATCGACGTGGCCGGCGACGCACCGGTGCGCACTGGATCCCAGTAGGTACTCCCGAAAGCCCACAGCTTGTTTTTCAGGATCGGCCCACCCAGGGTCCCGCCATACCGGTTCTCCACAAGGCGCGGTAGCTGCGGAACCCGGCATCCCGTGGTCGAAGGATCCTCCCCGGGTGTGCAGAATTGGAACACGGGACTCTTCTCCTGGTTCGTCAAAGAGGAAAGGAACTGGCCCTGGTAGAGCTCAAAGCCGCTCCCATGAAATTTATTGGTGCCTGTCTTAGTGATGTAGTTGACGACGGCGCCTGCATTTCTACCATACTGGGCGCTGTAGTCATTGGTGATGACCTGAAGCTCGGCAATGGCGTCCTGATTGCCGAAGAACACCTGCGGACCGCCGATCGTATTGTCGTTGTTGGACTGGCCATCCATCTCAAAATTATTGAAGCGGCTGCTTTGGCCATTTACTGAAAACTCGTCGCCGTTGGAATTCGAGAAGGCATCGGCGTGAGCGCTTACCACGCCAGGAATCAGCTCGGTGGCAGTATCGAAGCCGTTGTTGAGCGGAAAATGGGAGATCTCGTCCGCATCAAGGGTCGTTGTTACCTGGGAATCGCTGGTTTCGAGGATCGCCGAAGCGGAGCCGTTCACCTCGATCCGAGTCGCCGCGGTAATGGCCATCTGCAGTTTGCTGAGGTCGGTCGTGGAACCGGCGTTCACCTCGACCTGGTCGATATGCAGGTTTGTAAATCCCTGCGCCGTGACGACCAGTCGATAGCTGCCAATCGGAAGTGCCCGGAAGGCGAAAAGCCCGTCTTTTTGCGAATCGGACGTGAACTCCGTCCCTTTGGCTGCGTCGGTTGCTACAAGGTGAGCTCCAGTGATCACAGCACCGGCAGGATCGACAACCAACCCAGAGATGGTCCCGGTAGTGATGCCCTGTCCCAGGAGAGCCGCGCATACCCCAATGAATCCAGTTACCACGGCGAACCAATATCCCGCCTTACTGTTTAAATGATGATCAGGCATCTGCTCTCCAGTTTTGTCCTGTGCGATAGAAGGTCGATGAATGTCTTAAAAGGAAATCGGGGGATCGCTCTCTACGGCTGGTACCTCTCTCAGCGTGGACTGCTCTCCAGCCGACTTGGTTATCTCCCCGGTCCCCTCACTTATTTTGTGACTATGTCACTGGCCTGCGGCAATCCGCAGTGCACGTTCAGCACCCTCAGGTTGTGCGGGAATAACTTATGTGACGAATGGAAGATGTCTGCCGCGAGAACGCTCGGGGAGGAGAGGAATGCGGATAATCCCCGGCGGGGATGCTCGGGCCAGCGAGCGCGATTGTTTGTAAGTTTCTGAATTCGGAATATTTTGCTTGGGACGCTACGGATTAGTAAAAAGCGGGACAAATGCGGGTTACCGGGGGACGAGCGTGGACAAGAGTTACTTCGGTAGCACAGTTCAAACGACTTGTGCCGGCGAACCGAATGATTCACCTACCGCATTCTGTAGAATTCCAGATCCGCGTCTTGTGAGTTCCCAGTACGCAACCTGGGAAACTATCCGAAGTTCGTCAAGTCGAGACATACGATGGTCCCGAGATTCCTTCGAGGACGAATCCCTCGGGCGCATGTTTCTCAACCGCTCGGATTACCCCGCGAAGTGCAAACGGATTGCTAGCCTGAGCAAGGGTGCATCGCTATTTTGTGATGAAAAGCGACGAGAGGGGGTGGATGTCCCCGCAACCGGGAGGGTTGCTCAGTTTCGAGGGATGAGGTGACTCGAGGAGCCAGTTAGAAGGGTAGACCATACTGTCGTGCTTCAGTCTACGAACACAACAGAGGTGACTTCATGAACTGGACATCGCGCATATCCGTGGCGTTCGTTGCCGTTTTTCTTGGAGCTGGTCTACCAGCACTCATGCTCGCGGCGCAGGGTCCGGGGGTATCGTCGAGTAGCCTGCTTGACACCGTTTCACGCGGACAGGATCGACCGATGAGGCTGAAGGATGAGATTCGACTCGGCGGCGACTATCTTGTTGGCAGAGGCGTAGCGGCCGACCCGGTTCAGGCTGCGTATTGGTATCGGAGAGCTGCGGACGACGGAGATCCTGACGCGCAGACGGAAATTGGGTATTTCTATCTGACCGGGTTAGGCGTCAAGCCAGACCCAGCGGTTGCTGCCAGGTGGTTCGAGCGCGCGATGGGCGCCGGATCGCAAAAAGCGAAACTGAACCTGGCGGTTCTTTACCTGAAGGGAATGGGAGTGAGTCGCGACCCTGGGTTCGGACTCGAATTGCTGCGCCAGGTGGCGCACGATGGATCTGCGGTCGCAGAAAGTTATCTTGGAAACGCGTATTACAACGGAATCGGCGTCCCCGCCGATCATAAAGCCGGCGAAATGTGGTTTGAGAAAGCCGCAAAAGAAGGCAGCGCAGAGGGTGAGTTCGATATGGGATCCCTCTATTCGGTTCCTGCTGATCATGTCCACGATTTCGAGAAAGCCGCAAAGCTTCTCAGTCTTTCCGCGCGACAAGGTTATGTGCCGGCTATGCACTTGCTTGGACTCTTACTTCTGAATCATCCGGAAATTCCGCAACAGCCGAGTGAGGCTGAAGGTTTGCTTTCGCGCGCGGCAACGGCCGGAAACTGGCGATCTTCCGTCGCGCTGGGAATCATGAACCGAGATGGGCGCAGAACGCAGAAGAACATTGCTGCGGCTTGCCGGTGGTTTGCGATTGCCGGACGGCAGGGCGGCACTGACGTCGATGAATACCTTCGTGGTGACCTTGCGACTTGCCATCGTATTCTTAGCGCCACCGAAGAACACGATGTGCTCGATGCGTCGAAGGCCTGGATGACGGAGCACCGGCGCAAAGATCTCTTTGTTTTCGGAGACGCATATCGATCGGGCGATTTTCCAAGTCTCGAAGCCTTTGAAATTGAGCCGGTGCAGGTCTCCACGGACGCGGGGCTCTCGAAGACTCCGGAGTAAGACAAGGAGTCCACCCGTGGTGGTCGGAAGTCCGGGACGACAAGACTGCAATGTGCCGAATTGTGACCAAACGCCAAAATCGCCGGCTCAAGTGCGCATGATTGGTTCGAACGGCGGCGCTGGGCACAATACGGGTTCAAACGACGATTCCTGGCCTGGCTGCTACGCCTACAATGGCTGAGTCGAATGTACAGTCCTCCGCTGGCGACCGGTTTTCCGGAGATCTCGGGAACGAAAGAACTTTTCGCTTGCGTGCTGGGCTGCGCGAAGCTGCGGAAATGGGACATTCAACGGGAATGAGGAAATTCCTGAGTTTGGCGTCGAGGTTATCTGAAAGGCTGAACGAACGATCCCGCCCGTTTTTCATGCACCCCGCCATCTTCCTGAGCGCCTATCTGGTTTTGGGCTTGCTGTTCGCCGTGCAGGAATGGGTCGGTTCTCATTCCTGGGGCATTCGCATCGCATTTTCCATGTTGGTCCGGGCCTGGTTGGTTCAATACTGCATCTGGGGCGTGATCTGCTGGATACTTTGGTTTTGGCTCGGCCCGAGCCTGCAATGGGCCGGCCTCGTTCGCGTTAGCCTCCGCTTGTTGCCCCTCAGCATACTGATCAGCGTGGGTGCGGAGATGATCTGGGTCTCATGCTTCCCCGGCCTTCCTCTTATGCATGCGCGCATGCCCTACTGGCAGCGGCTCCGCTTCTACCTGAACGTTGAATTCCTCGACAACATGGTGATTTTCTGGGCAACGTTCCTGTTGTTTCGTGCGATTGGCTATTACCAGCAGTATCGGGAAAAGGAAGAAGCCGTCTCGCAACTGGCGGTCCAGCTGGCCCACGCCAGGATTCAGGCTCTGCGCATGCAGCTGAATCCTCACTTCCTGTTCAACACGATGAACAGCATCTCCAGTCTGATGCGAACCGATGTGGCGGCGGCCGATGCGATGCTGGAACAACTGAGCAGCCTGCTGCGTATCACTTTCGAACGCGGGGAGGATCAACTCATCAGGGTGCGCGACGAGATGGAATTCACCGAAATGTACCTTGCCCTGCAGGACCGGAGGTATGCCGGCCGCGTGCGCCAGGCGATCCATGTTGAGCCTCGACTGCATGATGCGCTTGTTCCCGCAATGCTGCTGCAGCCGATCGTTGAGAACGCCTTTTCCCATGGGCTTTCGCGATTGGACAAGGACGGGATTTTGGCGATCGACCTTTTTCGCGAAAAGGGACGTCTGAAGATCACCGTGCGCAACAGCGGTATCGGACTGAATCCGAAGAGTATCGATGGCGAGCCCCGAGCGGGCTTTGGTCTGAACAACGTGAAGAGCCGATTGCGGCTGCACTTCCAGGAAGAGCAAACGTTTTCGATTTGCGAGATCCCACCCAATGAGGTCGAGGTGGCGATCACGCTGCCCCTTCAATTCTCGCAAGGACCGTCTACGGCCCTGGGAAGGTACGGTGCGCGATGATTCATGTAGTTCTGGCGGACGACGAAGTGCTGGCGAGACAAAAGTTGCGGCTGTTGCTACGTTCCGAGGCTGAAATTGAAATCGTCGGCGAAGGCGCTACGGGGGCCGAGACTATCGAATTAGTGCGAGTGAGCCGGCCGGAGCTGCTCTTTCTGGATATTCGCATGCCCGGCATGGACGGATTCGACATCCTCGATGCTCTGAATGGCGATTCGACTGTGGTTCTCCCTCGCATTGTTTTCACTACGGCTTACGATAGCTATGCGATCCGAGCTTTCGAGATCAACGCCGTGGATTATCTGCTGAAACCCTTTACGGCGGAACGCCTGCATGCAGCAGTGGAGCGGGCAAAACAACAAATTCAGATGCCGGACCAGCCCCCTCGATCCAATGGCGCTGGCGATACGTCCGAGGCCCGCTATGTCCGGCGCATTGTTTTCAAATCCCGGGGAAGGATTTTGTTTCTTCCCGTGTCCGACATTCGGTGGATCGGCGCCGAAGAGAATTACGTCCGGCTTTGCACCGAATCGGAAACGCACTTGCTGCGGGAAACCATGGCCCACCTGGAAGAGAAACTGGACCCCGAGATGTTTCTGCGCGTCCATCGATCGTCGATCGTCAATCTCCAGTATGTAAAGGAAGTGCGGACAGAAAAGGATGGCGAACTCAACGTGCTGCTGATGAACGGGCACCGAATACCAATGAGTCGCGGCTACCGTTCCCGCCTTCACGGACTGCTGCAGCTCTGAAATTGCATTCGGTTTATTGGATATTCCCATCCGACATCGCTGGGCGGTGCGGCATGCGGCTCGCTCCTGGCACCGATCGGCGCGCCCTCCATCCCAGGGTTTTGTACGGTCATCCCGGAATCCACAAATGCAGATGACCCCGTGACTCATATACGAAAAATCATTGAGCCGCTGGCCCCGGGCGCGATCTGAGTAATGTGCTTGCTTCTACTTCTCTCTTAGCAATGTTGTTTCATCACGTCGATTAAGATTCCATCACATTCCCTGATTACGAGGATGCGTCTGGGCGAATAACTGCTTCCTCCGACCCGAAAGGGATTGGGCACCGCCATGAACTTCAACGTGCCTGCGATCAGCTTCGGAATCGAGGAGAATTGCGGCTCTGTATCTGGCAAGCTCGAATGGGACATTCGTGAGCAGCGATTCATCCAGGCCGACATCCGCCGGGTCTTCCACGCCGTCAGCATGTCTGAGTATCGCGAAGCATGGATCCGACCTCCCAACGCTGACGACCGCTGCTGCATTGTCGCCGGCCAGGCGGACGCTGCCTACCGGATCGAGCTCTACCGGGCCAACCTTCTGGAGGCCAGCATTGCAGGGCTGATTCAAAAATGGGAATCGGAAGAGATGATCTTCACCTGGCAAAAGAAACCGTCGATAGGCTCGACGGAGACGATCGTGCACATTCGTCTCCACAACGAAGCAGAGGGTAGCGCTATGGAGCTTGTGCACAGCGGCTTTTCTTCCGCAGCAGACGTGGCCTGGCACCAGCAGCTCTGGGATGCATCGCTCGAGAGGCTTGCCTGGCTGCTCGAGGGATTTCCGGTTTGAGAAGAAGAGATGAAACCTAGCGCCAGGCACCAAGAATTGCGCCCATCAGCGTGAGGGCGACGGCAAGATAGCCGCCATTGATCAGGACATAACTCCAAGGACGGCGCTCGAAGAGGGACACGATGGCGATGCCCATCGCGGCCCAGCCAAAGCCCGCGAGAAAACCGGCCGTTGCCCCCCAAGCGGCGGTGGTTTTGGGATCGTTGAGAAACATGGCGAGATTCATCGCCATGATCAGGCTGAAGACAAAACTGAGCACGAAGACCTTCGGGCTGGCGGATGGCAGATCGGATGGAAAGCCATTAGCGCGCTTCCAGGCGGTTCCCAGGAAGAACGGCGCATACCAGAGGCCGCCAACGAGAAACGCAGACACGGCCGCCACGAGGACGGCCCATAGGTTAAGAGTGTGCAGGTTCATTTGTTTCTTCCTTATGTTTACTTCGATGAGACGGGTAGTGACTTGGTCCAGTCGGTGGGCCCCTGCACAAATCGACGGTGCAGCATCGCTAACAACTGGGCGTTACCGGAGACCAGGTATTCATAGGCACGATTCCATTCGGGACCGTCTTTCCAACCAGACTGAGTGAGCCGGACGATGGTCGAATCGCCTCGTGGCTCGAACTGGAAGACGGCGTGCGTTCGTTCCGCGCGGACGTGGGGGAACTGGTCTGGCGCCAGAGCGGCAAGCACCAGCTCCTTTTGCGACACGAAGCTTACGATGGTGCCGCCGCCGGTGCTGCCGCCCGGAAATCGGACCGTCCACTCTCCGCCGGGACGGAGATCGACGCTGGTTTCCGGTGCGAGCCAGGTCTTCAGGCCATCGCTTGTGGTGAAGGCCTCCCAAACCGCCGAGATCGGAGCGGGAACATCGAGCTCGATAACCAATTGCTTCGGGGTCGTCAAATTCGCCCGGGTGGTCTGCGCCTCGAAGGAGACGGCAGGCACCAAAAGCCCGAAAAGGACAAGGACAGTAATCGGCAGAGTACTTTTCATACGCTTGGTTGATCGTTCAAGTAACTTATCGGCTAGACTTTTGTCTGTCAAGGAGTATTTGCGAAAAATGTCCAGGACCCGGCGACCCACCCGAGAGCGCCTTATTGAGTCGGCACGTTTCCTGTTTTGGTCGCGAGGTTATGCTGGTACGAGCATGGCGGAACTGCTGGCCCACGCCGAGGTCAATTCGGGCAGCTTCTATCACTTTTTCGACAGTAAGGAGGGCCTGCTCCGCGCCGTGCTCGAAGAGTACCTCGTTCTCCTTCGCCCAATGATCGTGAATCCGGCGTTCGCAAAGGTGAAGGAGCCACTGGGTCGGATCTTCGCGATTATGGACGGCTACCGACGCGGAATACTGGCATCGAATTGCACCTACGGATGTCCGCTGGGTCGCCTGGCGCTGGAGATTGACCCGGAGAACGCGCCGGCGCATGCGCTGATAGCGAGAAACTTTGAAGGATGGATTGAGGCAGTTCGTGAGTGCCTGACTGCCATGAAGCGGCAACTGCCCAAACAGGTGGATCTGGATGCACTGGCAACCTATGTGCTCGCAGTGATGGAAGGTGGCGTGATGCTTTCGCGATCCTATCGTTCTGTCGAACCGTTTGACCGCGCGGTTGACCAGCTGCGAGAACACTTTCGGCTACTGGTGCGGACAAACGCGGAGAGGGACGCCTCGCCGGCGAGTATGCCGTCCGGATCTTCGTCGAAACACTCCGTTACCAAGCGATCCAAAGTGCCCAGGGCGGCTGTCAAGCGGATCCCCGGGAAGAAGGACCGGTCAGCGTATGTTATTCCGCTCGAAGCGCCTCCACCGGATTCACACGCGCCGCCCGTCTCGCCGGAATAAAACTAGCCAGCAAGGCAAACAGCCCGAGCACCCCCGCCACTCCCGCCAGCGTCGGCACATCCCACGACCGCACTCCGAACAGCAGGCTTTTCATCAACAAACCCACCCCTACTGAACATCCCAACCCTGCCGCAATTCCAATCCCCGTCAGCCATCCGGCTTCTTTCAGTATCAGCCGATGCACGGCGCTCCGCTGCGCCCCCAGAGCCATCCTTACGCCAATCTCGCGCGTCCGCTGGCTCACCGAATACGCCACCACCCCGTACAGACCGACCACGCCCAGCAGCAGAGCCGTCGCAGCAAACCCACCCACCAGCCACGTTACGAACCGATGGATCACCGCCGTCGGCGAATTCTCAATCTGCTCCACCAGCGTGATTTCTTCATTCACTCCAAGATTCGGATTGATCGCTCGCACCGCCTTCACCAAGTCCGGCAGCAGTGCCTTCTCATCCCCGGCCGTTCGCACCGCCAGCGCAAAGTAGTTGTCCGGCTCGTGATAAATCGAGAAGTACTCCGTCGGCCATGCCTGATCGTCCAGCGCGTTCTCGCGGATATCCGCGATCACCCCGACCACCTGTCGCATCGACGTCGCATCCAGGTTTCCGTTCCCGATCATCTTCCCCAACGGGTCCTCGCCTGGAAAATACGTTTTGGCCATCGTCTCGTTGATGATCGTCACCCGCGGATGCTTCAAGTCATCCGTGTCCGTGAATATCCGCCCCTCGACCAGCCTCGCCTTCAGCACCGTCGCCAGATACTCCGGATTCGCGTCCCGTTCCATGACTTCGTTATGCTCCCCGTGGAAAGGCTTGCCCGCGATTCGAATCCAGTCCGTATCGCAGTTGCACTGCACCGGCAGGTCGCTCGTGATCCCCACCGCCTGCACCCCCGGCAGACCAAGCAGTCGATTCCTGATCGCGGGATACAAATGCACCCAGTTCTCGGACTTCGGATAAAAGGTTTCTGGCGCCATAACCTGAACCGTCGCTACATGCGCAGCGTCGAACCCCACATCCACATGCAGTAGCCGATACAGGCTCTTCGTCAGCAATCCCGCCCCGGCCAGCAACACCATAGCGATCGTCAGCTCCACCACCACCAGATTCGCGCCCATCCTCCGCCAGAAGCGGCTCGCTGCCCCTCGGCCTCCTTCGCTCAGCGCGCCGTGAACATCCTTAAGCGCCAACCGCAGCACCGGCGTCAGCGCCAGCATCAACGCCGCCAGCATCGTCACTCCACCCGCAAACAACGCTGTGTGCGCGTTCACCCCCACGTTGCGCACAAACGGCGCTTCATCGAGCATCAGTTTCGGCATCAGCGCCTTCAGCAGCCCAATCAGGCATGCCGCGGTCAGGAGTCCCGCCCCACACCCGGCAGCAGCCAGCAACAATCCCTCCGTCACGAATTGCCGCACCAGCCGCACCGGCGTCGCGCCCAGCGCCCCGCGCACCGCAATCTCCCGCCGCCGGCTCTCAGACCGCACGAGCAGCAGACTCGCCACATTCACGCACGCAATCACCAGCAGCAGTCCCGCCCCGGCCAGCAGCGTCAGCAAAATCGGCCGCACCTGCCCAACGATTAGTTCCGACATCGGCTGGACGCTCGCGCCCTGATCCTTGTTCGATCCTGGATACTGGATGGCCAACTCTGCCGCAATCTGTTGCAGGTCCGCCTGCGCCATCTCGACTGTTGCACCGTCGCGCAGCCGGCCCACGGCATACAGATCGTGGCAGCTCCTGCGGCTCTCGCATCCGTTCTTGTCCCCCAGCGGCGTCCACAACTCAGCATTGGCTCGCGGCTGAAATACAAAATTCTGCGGCAGCACGCCAACAATGGTGTACGGATCGCCGCTCAGGCCCACTGTCTCCCCAATCGCATCGCGCCGCCCGCCGAACCGCATCATCCACGTCCCGTAAGCCAGCATCACCACTTTCGCCGCGCCCGGCTTGTCTTCGCCCGGACGAAAGTCGCGCCCCAGCACCGGCTGCACGCCCAGCGTGTGGAAGAACCCATCGCTTACCCGCCCCGCCATGACCGGCTCCGACTCCGGCCCCAGACGCAGCAGATATCCCGTTCCCGTGTAAGCATCCAGCGAGCGCAGCGTCTTGTTCATCCGCTGCCAGTCCTCAAAATCCGCACGCGACAAGTTCGACCGCGGAAACACCGTGGCCTTCTCCGCCACGTCCACCAGCCCATTTGGCTGCGCATAAGGCAACGGCTCCAGCATCGCCGCATCCACAAATCCAAAAATCGCCGCGCTCGCACCAATCCCCAGCGCCAGCATCAGAATCGCCGTCACTGTAAATCCAGGATTCTTCCGCAGCTGTCGCACTGCGTACCGTATGTCCTGCGCCACTGTCTCCGCTCGGAACTCCACCACCTCATGGCTACGCTCCCGCAGTTGCGTGGCATTCCCGAACCGCCTCATCGCCGCGTACCGCGCGGCTTCCGGTGTCATGCCGATGCCTTCGAATTCTTTCGCCACCTGCTCCACGTGGAAGGCCATCTCTTCATTCAGCTCTCCGCTGAACTTCTCACGGCTTAACAGCACACCCAGCTTCCTCAGCCAACGACCCATCGCGCTCATCTTGCCTCCTCCACGTCACGCAGCACCCGTCCAATCGCCGTCACCATTTGCTCGAACTTCGACACCTCCACTCCCAGCTGCTTCCGTCCCGCCGTCGTCAGCGTGTAGAACCGCGCCCGCCGATTCGTATCTGTCGTCTTCCACTCCGCTTTCACCCATCCCTGCAGCAGCAGCCGCTGCAGCGCCGGATACAGCGACCCTTCTTCCACAGTCAGCACGTCATCGGATATCCGCTTGATCGACTGCGCGATCCCATATCCGTGCAACGGCGCCCGCTTCAGCGTCTGCAGGATCAACATATCCAGCGTCCCCGGCATCAGTTCGGGCTTATTGGCCATGATCCTCAACCATAGATTATCTATGGATAGAGAATCAACGCCTTTGTGACGAATGGATTTCGGTCTTTGGGCTTTTTGCTGTCAGTGGCGGGCAGGAACGTCCGCCCAAGCCGGACGACTTCCGGTCGCCATGGGGGTCAGCCGAGATCCTTTGGGCAGCCAGACCGCCCGCCCAAGCCGATGTCGGCCTGCGCCAACCGGGATCAGCGGTTCAGACGGCTGCGAGGCTGTATTTGCGACTCGGAGCTTCAGTGTTGACCTCGATTCATCCCGGAATTGTGCGCGTTCCTGACAAAACGCTTGATGTCGGCCCGCCGTAAACTCTAGCCTCCCATTCATGCGCAGGTTATCGACAACACTATTGGCCGCAGCGTTTATCCTTTTTACCTCGGGCTTGGTCCGTGGTCAGGGGGCAGCGATCCCAACAGTCTCGCAAAGCTTCGCGCTCACTGATTCCAGCGCTCTCGCCGAGCAGGGTGTGACCGCGCAGCCTGTGGAGTATCGCGGACGCAGAGCCGTCCGTCTTACCAGAGATGAACCGGACAGCGCAGGCTTCGCCGTGATTAAGGGAACAAGCTTTCGCGACGGAACGATTGACGTCGACCTCGCCACGAATCCTACTCAGACAATTGGCGCGCGAAGACCTGGATTCGTTGGAATTGCATTTCGCATTCGTTCTGACCTTTCTCATTATGAGGCTTTTTATCTTCGTCCCGGTAATTCCGGAGCGGACGATCAGGCGATGCGTAATCACTCAGTTCAGTATGTCGCCGAGCCGCATTTTGGATGGGAGAACCTGCGCAGGCACTGGCCATCCATCTACGAATCATGGGCGGATTTGCACCCCGGAGAATGGACTCACGTCAGGATCGACGTTCATGGACGCAATGCCCGACTCTTCATCAATGGCTCTCCCGAACCAAGCCTGATTGTGGACGGGCTAAAGGGAGAAGACCTGCAAGGTTCTGTCGCTTTATGGACTTACTCGGAAGAGGAGTCATATTTCTCGAATCTGAAAGTGAATAATGCACGGCCAGAATCTTTGGAGAATGGCGGAGAAATTGCCGGCACCTGGAACATGAGGTTTCTGACCGATGCCGGTGCGCTTCAGGGGACATTCAAGCTTATTCGCGAAGACAACACGATAACGGGAATGTTCTCGGGTGAGCTTGGACGGGGCCAACCTGTAAATGGAATATGGCGTGACGGATACGTTGAACTCACTTTTCCTGGAACCTGGCCGGATGAGCCGGGTACCGTCATCACGTCTCTCGCGGGATGGGTTGATGGCGATTCCGTCAAAGGACGGGCAAAGATTGACGGCCGTGCGGACGGACGCTGGATCGCGGATCGGCAGAAATGATGGCTCGGAGAACCGTACCTCGTTGCTCGCTTCACCCGTATTCCGCCTTCGATTGCCTAATCGAGATGTGGCAGGACTCGTTTTTCTGGATGCGGCTTTGAAGGCGTGCGCGACGGCAGGCTCATCCGAATATCGTAGGTGTGGCCGTAGCGCGCCGTCATCCTGGAGGATCTCCATGGACACGATTGCACAAAATCTGCGCTTGACACTGCGCCAATTGCGTAAGGCTCGGGGCTTCACCTCATGCGTAATCCTTTCGATGGGGCTTGGCATCGGTGCCACAACGGCAATGTTCTCGCTGGTTGAAGGCGTTTTGTTGCGCCCCCTGCCTTTTAAAGATCCTGATCGTTTGGTTTCGCTGGGAGATCATCTTGGAAGCAGTCCGATCACGACGGTAAGCGCCAGGGAGATCGAGGCGTACAAAAAGGGAACGAGAGCATTCTCATCTGTCGGTGGATATGCGAGCACCACTTATGAGCTCACGGGAGGCGCAGTTCCAGAGGAGATCTGCGCGGCCCGCTTCAACGCCAGCGTGTTTTCTACGCTCGGCGTTCAGCCGGCACTCGGGCGTCCTTTCACTTCGCAAGAGGAAGACGCTCATCAACAACTCGCCGTCATCAGTGACGCATTCTGGCTGAGCCGGTATCATCGCGACCGTACCGTTCTCGGCAGTGCGATCGTCCTCGATCGCAAGTCCTATACGATCATCGGCGTCATGCCACGCAACTTCGAGTTTCCATTGCAGACGGGACAACTGAACAGGACGCAGCTCTGGGTTCCCCTGAGCCTGACGGCGGACGAACTCTCCGATGAGAATGCAGGGACCTGGAGCTACCAGATGGTTGGCCGTCTCAAAGATGGAATCACAATGACTCAGGCTGCCCAGGATGTCGACCGTGTGGCCAAGCAGATCATGCGGGACTTTCCCCCGAGCATGTCCAGGATTCACATGCGGGGGTCCGTCATGTCCCTGCTCGAATCCGCCGTAGCCGGCGCCCGGACATTGTTAAAGGTTCTTTTCCTGGCCGTGACCATTGTGCTGTTGATCGCCTGTGCCAATGTCGCCGGTCTGCTTCTGCTCCGCGCCATACGGCGGCGTCACGAATGTGTGGTTCGCCTGGCGCTCGGTGCGACATCCACCGCCATTGTCCGGGAATCTGTATGCCAGGGTCTGCTTCTTAACCTGAGCGGAGGACTGCTCGGTCTTGCGTTTGCGGCGGCTGCTATTCGCATCGCATTGCACGTGGTGCCTGAGTCCATGCCCCGGGTCCATTCGATCTCCATCGACAGAAATGTCATCGTCTTCGCGTTGCTCGTTGCGTTGGCGACGGGTGTCCTGTGCAGCGTCGCTCCAGCTTTGGTGGCTCTGCGGACCAACCTTACGGAGGGTCTCCATGCAAGTGGTCGCAACAGCACCGCCGCAGGGAGCTATGGTTGGCTGCGTTCCACTCTGGTTGTTTCGGAGATCGCGATTGCTTTTGCTTTGCTCACCGCTTCTGGCGCCTTGCTGCGCAGTTTCCAAAATATGCGTGCAGTCGACCCCGGCTTCCATCCGGAGCAAACGCTTGTTTGTAGCTATCAGCTTCCCCTAATGCATTATCAGACCTATGCATCGAGCGAATCCTTCAATCAGGCAGTTGTACGCAACCTTTCCAGCAAGCCAGGAATCATCGCGGCTGGCATCACGGACAGTCTTCCTGGGTCCGGTCTTTCTTCAAGCGCCGCTTTCACAATCGAGGGCATGCCGTCCGTCAGTTGGAAACTGCAATTCGCAACCCTTGCATTCGTGTACGGAGACTACTTCCGCGCCCTAGAAATCAGCCTGCGTGAGGGCCGAACGTTCACGATCGACGATACTCAGCGCTCGCTGCCCGTCGTGATAGTCAATCAGTCCATGGCCCGCCATGGCTGGCCGGGTCAAAGTGCCCTCGGCAAACGCATCCATGTCGGCAACCCGCAAAGAGGGCTTCCATGGGCAAGTGTGGTCGGGGTGGTGGCCGATACCGCGATCGGATCACGCGACCAGCCGACCACGGACCAATTGTATTTTCCGGCGCAACAGGAAGCGGCTATTCTCAATGGCTCCGCAGCCGCAGAAAAGCTTGCTCAGGTGGCAGGTGGATATATCGTTCTGCGCTCCGGTTTGGCTACTGAGCAGATGATCCAAATCTTGCGTTCAAGTATCGCCGAGATCGATCCGCTCCTCGCACTTGACCAGGTGCAATCAATGGATGACGTGATTTTCAATATTGAAGCGCCCCGCCGATTCAACACAAGCCTCATGACGGCGCTCGCCATCGGTGCTCTGTTCCTCGCCCTCACCGGCATCTACGTGGTCGCGGGGTTCTCCGTTTCTTTGCGTACGCAGGAGATTGCCATCCGCATGGCAATTGGCGCCCAACGAAGCGCCATTGTCCGGCTTGTTCTGTTATCCGGCACGCGGGTAGCCCTGCTTGGATGTGGACTTGGACTAGTCGGCTCCTTGGCCGCATCCCAATTGATGCGCTCGCTCCTTTTTGGCGTAAGTGGCACCGACCCCCTTGTTTACACGGGAGCAACCCTTACGATGTTGTTGATCACGATAATTGCCTCCGTACTTCCCGCGGCTCGTGCCGCTTCCATCGATCCCGCTCACATCTTGCGCTCGACATAGCCGGCTGTTTCTGCGCATATGCCTTGGCGGAGCCTTTGCCGCGTCTCTGCCCCTGCTCTGACCTCTGGCTCTGTCAGGCAGAGATCCTGTTCATATTTCCTGACGAAGACAAGCTTGGATATCGAAACGGGAGAGGCCCGGCAGTCTTTCAGGATTTCTGGAAATTCAAAGGGTTCTGGAAATTAGTCGGGCCGATCCCCCCACGGTTTCGGCCCAGTGACCCACATAGTTGATGTTCGGCAATTCTGGTAGCTAATTGGTAGCATTTTGCGCCTGGAGCGCCGGTTCTTGCCCATTGCACCGGCCTTTAACTCCTTTATTGCCCTCATCCGGTTACTCTAGCGCTACCTT
>Ga0181520_10004738_pt1 | contig 22414 bp, 19 predicted proteins | sample PEATcosm2014_Bin_29_FD_132451 | JGI IMG/M metagenome (GOLD analysis project Ga0181520, IMG submission 132451) | Peatland microbial communities from MTU Mesocosm Facility, Houghton, MI, USA - PEATcosm2014_Bin02_30_metaG | ecosystem: Environmental > Terrestrial > Soil > Wetlands > Peat | place...
CAACAGTGGCGACACGTACATCAATGCCTCGAACTCTTCCGGGGTTGTACGGGTGAACTACGAACCAGGCGCCGGGACAGGGTTCAACATATACGGAGGCGGCAGCAGCTCCTTGTATGCAAGTTTCACGGGAACGGCATCGATCAAGTTTCCGGGGCTGGCAGCTGCTTCCGGGCATTATTGCCTGCAAGTCGACAGCTCCGGGTATCTCTCCAATACGGGGGCAGCGTGTGGTTCAGGATCGGGAGGCGCGGCCGGCACGGTGAATTCGGGGGGCGCTGGGCAAATTGCTTACTACACGGCGAGCGGGACAACTATCGGGGGTATGGACACAGTTCCTCTGACGGCGGGCGGGACTGGAGCTTCGTCAGCCGCCGCAGCGCTGGCGAACCTGGGAGCTCTGCCTCTAGCAGGTGGTGCGATGAGCGGAGCTTTGAGCGGCACCTCGGCCAGTTTTTCAGGCCCCGTGGCGGCAGGAACAACCTCTGTGGGCGTGAAGATGACCGTCAAGGACAACGCGACATTCTCCACTGCGATTACCGCGCTGGCGGCGCTCGGCGGCGGAACGCTTGAGCTAACCGGAACAGTGCCGATTTCGGTTACACAGATCATCCCGTCGACGGTCAACGTGATGGTGGATCAGAACGCTGGATTCAGCCTTGCTAGCGGTGCTGTGCTTACGCTGCCTGTTCCGCAGGCGGGCCCCTACCAGATCTTCTCTGGCAGCGGCACAGTGGCCTTCAGCACAGGCGGCACAGCCAACGCGAAATGGTGGGGCGCGACGGGAGGCGGCGGCGCAGACGATACAGCCGCTATCAATGCGGCGCTTACGGCGGTGCAAGCATCTACTCCGCTGCCGAAACTGTACATCTCGGAAGGAACGTATCTTGTAGGAACGGGAATGTCGGCGGGTAATCTCTTTGCTGTAAGCACGGATAACGTTGAGATTTACGGCGCTGGGATCGGCAAGACGATCTTCAAGACGCCTAACTCCATGTCCCTGACAAACGATGTCACAGTTATCGTGCTAGGAGGAAAACATACCTATGCGCACGATTTTTCGTTCTCTGGCCCACTCGGAGGTGCGAGCGGTAATCATACTCTGAATGGAGTTATGTGGCAGACCGGAGCCTACTGGCCTCGCACAGACAATATCGAATGCACAAACTGGAACGCCGGAGCTACGGCGGGAGCGGCCTGCCTCAATACCTATCAGGCATACAATCAGGCCCTGTGGACGACCACACTCGGAACGGCGGTACCTTCCGCGGGTTCTGCCACGGTGACGCCCGGTTCGATGACTGGCATTGGGGAAGGGGTACGGCTGCAAATCGGTGGCAGCAATCCAGAGTCGGTGCTGCCCACGTCGATCGCACTCACGAACACCACTCCCACGAGCTTCACGGCGACTTTCGCCAGTGCGCACCTGGCGACGGACTCTGTCTCCGTGATCTCGCGCGGCTACCAGAACGGCACGGCGAGAAACATTGTCTGCCACGATAGCGCGCTAGCATCGTGTTTGGAAGTTGCCTCGAGTGGCAACCATTTTCAAGACATCTATGTGAATGTGGTGGGTCAGCCTTACCAGGGGCAGCACGGCATCTACATTCAAAGCGGTGAGAATATCGTGGATCACATGGTATGCCAGAACATCGGAAGCGTGTGTTACGACGACTATCCAAGCTCGAACGCGTATGACGCCAGCGGAAACCGGCTCATCAACAGCGAGTTTGTGAATCCCGGCAACGAATTTGTGAACTGGTCGCAAAACCAAATTAACTCGAGCGGTGCAGTTACGGAGCAGACGGCCAGCGCCCGTTTGAGCCGCGATCTGGTGATGGCGCATAACCTATTCAAGAACTCCGCCGATTACATACCTGCCCAGGGATGGAATATCGTGAATAACGTCCAGTCGATAGGCAACACTTACGAGAATACGGGTCTATCGGGGAGCGGAGCAATCGCATCGGCCGGGGATACCTTCACGATCAACGCAAGTTCCGCAGATACAAACAACTACGGAATCACCGCCGGTCCCAATTCGTCGGTCACCGGGGCCTATATCAATCAAACGAATTCGGCGAGAACTGTTCAGGTGAAGCTCGGAACCAACAGCACATTTACCAACAGCCAGGTAAATTGGGTGCAAAGCAGCTATCTGCTGGTTCCGGTTGCTGGGTTGAACGTGAACAACAGCGTTTTCAGCTACAACGGAACCGGGACGGGCACGTTCTCGACGCATACCAACGCGGCAGGCAGCCAGGCGCAACCATGGAACGTGAGCTACAACAAGATATTCGGCACACTTAGTTTTGGCGAGTATTCGGGCAGCGAGTGGGGCGTGATTGCCCACAACACGGCTCCTAACTCTTCGATCTACTACGACGGCACGGGAAACAGTCTTGTGCTCGATTCGAATTACTTTTCCAACACCGGCACCGAATACAGCGGAAGGTTGGTTGGCTTGCCATGCACCAACCAGACGAGCGGCAAGGTAAACGGGCTGGCGAAGTTTGCCGGCGGCACGGTTACCCCCGTGACGGCATCGGATACGGTGTTCGATGGGATTGTGACTCCCTGGTACAACTGGGGAGGCACCACATGGAGTTGCGGCTCTACCACGACCTATCTTTACCTTGCCGGCCAGCCGGGGTCGCAGTATAACTATCTGCTCACGGATGGAGCCTGGACGGCGGGCGATTTTGGGGTTGTCTCCACTACTACGGCGGGAACAATCCACGATAACGGAAGCTCTCGCCCCGGCCTGGGCGCAAGCTATGTGGTCTTCCTCAACTCAGGGTCATCTGCCGGAAACGCGATGGTGCTGGTAGTGCAGACATCGAACAACCTGGCAACTCTTCCTGGCGCTCCGACAAACGGCCAGTTCTGGGGCTACAACGGCACGGCACAGGGATGGTACACGCCGGGCGGCACATCGGGTGGCTCATCGGGTCAGCATGTCACTCTTCTGGGTGCTTGCGGTAGCCACGCGAATGCACAGAATAACGGCGTGGGCATCAATGGTCTCGGAGGAAATACGCTCTCTGGGAACTGCGGCAACAGCGCCAGCTCCTATTACGGGACCCCGCTTCCGGCCAGTTGCACTCTTCAGAACCTCTACGTGAATACTCAGAATTCGAGCGTTGCCGGGGATGGGGTGATGTATGTGATGGACGGCTCGACGCAGACGCCAATCACCTGCACCATCGGCACCTCGACACAGTGTCACGACGTTACGGACACGTATGCGGCAACAGCGGGAGACATGATCTGGGTCAAAGGTAATTTCACGGCGGCAACCCTGCAAAACTTCAGCGTGTCAATGCAGTGCAACTAGATCGGGTTCTGCAACGGAACGAACGGCGCGAATGCGCCTGGCGATGAAAGGGTTCGGCGAACGCGCCATTGATTTTCGTGGATTTATCGGCGCGACCGGAATCGTGACCTGTCACGTTCCGAGCTTGGTCACGGGTCCTTTTGTTCTTGCTGGGAGCGGATCGAGCCCGTGAGGGAGGACGGCGGGATGCTGAAGCCCGGCCATGCGCGGTTATGCGCTTAAGGAGTGCGCGCGTCCTTGTTCCACCACGTTGCATCGCAATCAATTCCGGCTCCATGAGAGGCCGTTGCGATAGCAGTAAAGCCGAAGATCGACAGCGGATCGGTTTCAGCCGCAACCATCCTGGGGGGATGCGCCGCGGTTTCCGCCTTGAGGCAGAAAGAGAACAACGGCTTACTTGGATGGCGCAATTGCACGGGGAGTTGCTGCGATCGTGGGAGGCATCGCGGATGCTGTGCAGGTGTAGCTCTGCCCAAGGCCAAATGGGGGATCTTTGCCGAGGATAGATGGCTGTTATGGGATCGCGGAGTGGGCGCTGGATTTCTTCGCAAGGGAAATCGTAGAGAAGGAACCGGAGAGATTCGAAGGAATGCTCGACCAGCGTCCGGTGCGCCTTTGGGATGGAGCCGCGGGTATCGCACTGGCCAAGAAACTTCTGAAGGTCAGAATGCGCGAGGGACGGATTGACGCCCTTGAGGCGAATCGGGTGCAACAGGAGTTTGAACGGCGGCGGGGGGAGCGGAATATCGTTCTGAAAGCCCGGCAGATGGGACTGACAACCTGGGTGGCGGCGCGGTTCTTCTTGAAGACCATCATCTGCCCTGGGATGTTGACTGTGCAGATCGCGCATACGCAGGAGGCGGCCGAGGAGATTTTTCGGATTGTTCACCGGTTTTTGGACTGGCTTCCGGAAGAGCTGCGCGAGGGTCCCTTGAAAACGTCGCGAGCCAACGTGCGGCAGATCGTCTTTGAGAGGATGGACTCGCAATATCGGGTGGTCACGGCGGGAGACCGGAATGCGGGGCGGGGATTCACGGTACAGAACCTGCACTGTTCCGAGCTGGCGCGTTGGCCGGGCGACCCAGTGGAGACGCTCGCGGGATTGCGTGCGGCGATGGCGCCGGAGGCGGAGCTGATCCTGGAGTCGACGCCCAACGGAATTGGCGACTGCTTCCACGAGGAGTGGTTGAAGGCTGACGAAACAGGGATGGTGCGGCACTTTTTCCCATGGTGGATGGAGCTGCGCTACCGGGCCGAGGCGGCGCCGGAAGCGAGCCTGAGCGAAGAAGAGCGAGAGCTGAAGGCGCTGCATGGGCTAAGCCTGGAACAGATCGGATTCCGGCGGAAGATTCGGGCAGATTTTCGAGGTCTGGCGCGGCAGGAGTATGCCGAGGATCCAGAAAACTGTTTTCTGGCCAGCGGGGAATCGGTTTTTGAGCTGACGCTGATCGAAGCGCGGCTCAAGACCGCTCCCGATCCGACTGAGGTCAGGCACCAAGGAGCTCTGGAGATATGGTTGCCCCCGCTCAAGGGCAAGGAGTACCTGGTGGCCGTGGACCCTGCCGGCGGCGGATGCGAAGGCGACTACTCGGCTGCGCAGGTGCTGGAATTGGAAACGGCCCTGCAATGCGCGGAATTCGCGGGTCATATGGGTGGTCTGGAGTTGGCGCGATTCGTGTCAAAGCTGGCGGCCGAGTATAACTGCGCGTGGCTGGTGGTAGAGAGAAACAACCACGGCAGCGGCGTCCTGGCGCTGATCGATACGGTGTGCGAATACAGGCGGATTTACCAACAGGCGGGGCAGCCGGGGTGGCTGACGACCTCCGTCAGCCGGCCGGCGGCGCTGGGGCGGCTGGGCGCGGCATTGGTGGAGGTTCCAGAGCGTTTTCAAAGCCGGCGGCTGCTGGCCGAATGCCGGAGCTTTGTACGCCTGGCAAACGGCAACTTGGGAGCGCGCCCAGGGACTCACGACGACCGGGTGATGGCCATGGCGATCGCCCTTTGTGCGCGGGCGGAGCTGCTCACGAATGGCGGACGATAGGGCAGCTTCAAGCTATTAGCTGTTCGCTGGCGAGTCTTTCGATTTGCCACTCTTTCCCGATGGGACTGCGAAAGGATGGACAGCAACGGATTTGGGGGTAACTGGCTAGGAGCTAAAAGCTAGAAGCTGGAAGCTGCTTTTGCGCGGCATTGCGTTTCAACGCTTAGAATTCTCCTGAGATTCGAAAGAGGGCGGGAACGGGCGTGGCGGTCCTGGCGGTACAGCATATCCGGCGGATGCGCGGGGGCGCGCAGGGCCAGCTGATGCTGGGCGCGGACGGGCATGTCTATGTGGTCAAGTTCCAGAACAACCCGCAGCACCGGCGGGTGTTGGCCAATGAGCTGCTGGCTTCGCGGCTGGCGGCAGCGGCCGGGTTGACAGCGCCGCAGGCGGAGATCGTGGAGGTTTCCGACTGGCTGGTGGAGAACACTCCGGAGTTGGAGATCGACCTGGGAAAGACGCGGATCAAGTGCCAGGCGGGGTTGCAGTTCGGGTCGCGGTTCGTGGGCGGGCTGATGCCCGGGCAGGTCGTGGACTACCTGCCCGAGGAGCAGATGTCCGAGGTGAGGAACCTGGGCGAGTTCGCCGGAATACTGGCGCTGGACAAGTGGACGGGCAATGCCAACGGGCGCCAGGCGGTCTTCGCGCGCAAGCAGCGGGAACGGCGCTACCGGGCGGCGTTCATCGACTATGGTTACTGCTTCCACGCAGGCGAGTGGAAGTTCGAGGATATTCCTCTGCGCGGGATCTATTACCGCAACGATGTATACCGTGAGGTCTGCGGCTGGGAGTCCTTTGAACCGTGGCTGACGCGATTGGAAACCATGGCGGCGGAGACGGTGTGGGCGGCGGCTGGCGAAGTGCCGCCGGAGTGGTACGGCGGCGATCTCAGTGAGATGGAAGCACTGGTAGAAAAGCTGCTGGCAAGGCGAAGCCGGATTCGGGAGTTGATTGCGGAGTTCGGGAAGTCGGACCGCAAGCCGTTTCCGAATTGGGGCAAAATGGGGGAGAAACCTGCGGACGAGGCTTGGAAAGAGGTGCGGTGGGGGACTAGCATGGCTGGGAGAATTATGTAGGAGGGATGCGTAACGGCGCAGCAGGTGCAAACCGGGGCAGGCGAGGGATGAGGGGCAAACCGATGTCAGGCGAGCGATGAGCAACGGGTTCGAGCGGCGGAGATGCGAGTTTCAACTGCTCCGGTACGTGCCGGACGCGGTGCGGAACGAGTATGTCCACATCGGGGTAATCCTGCGCGAGCAGAGCAGCTCGGAAGCGGCGGGCCCGGAGCCGGTTCTCGTCCGGTTTACCCGCGACTGGCGGAGGGTGCGCTGTCTCGATCCAGACGCAGACACGGCGCTGCTGGAGGGGATGGAAAGCGAGTTGCGCGTGCGCCTGATTTCCGGGCCGGAGGGCGATCTGATGCGGCGGCTGGGCGAATCGCTCTCGCTGAGCGTGCAGATGACCGAGCCCAAGGCCTACCTGGCGGAGAGCCTGCCGGCGGGAATGGAAGAGCTGATGCGGTTGTATGTTGAGCCGCCTGCAAGGGAAAGGCTGCCGCGGTTGAGCGGGCGGGCGGCAATTCAAGCGCGCATGCGAACGGAGTTCGAGCGGGCCGGGGTGTGGGATATGCTGCGCAAGAGGATTGCGGCTTCAGAATATACACGGCCCGGCGATCCGCTGAAGATCGATATGGGATACCGCCCGAACGGGGTGATCCGCATGTTTCACGCGGTCAGCCTGGAGCCGGGGGTGGAGATGGCCAAGGTGCTGGCTTTCTCCTCGGCGGCGCTGCATCGAGGAGTGGAACGCGTGGAACTTGCCGGCCTGGAGCTGACTGCTGTGATCGAGCCGGCCGCCCGTCTGGGAGCGACCGGCGAGGAGCCAGAGCGTCTGGCCATGTACCGCTTCGGAGTGGAGACGATGGAAGAGCACAGCATCCGGGTGCTGACCACATCGGATATGGAACGTGTGGCGGAGACGGCACGGCGGGAACTGCGAGTGTGAGAAAAGCAGCTTCTAGCTATGAGCTTTTAGCTCGCAAGCGGGCAGTGGTGAATTCTTTGCAGGGATTTGCAGATCATTTTCCTTGTTTGCGGTAGGATGGTTTTCGTAGACAAGCATCCAGGAGCTAGTGGATAGAAGCTAGCAGCTAGGAGCTTGAAAGGCATGGCCCCATTGCGGGTTGTGCCTTTTTTGTTTTTGGGGGCGGCGGGCGCCGCGGGGTTGAAGGGTGGCTGGCAGCTAGAAGCTGGAAGCTCAAAGCGAAGGAAGGTGCGCGTGAAGGTAACGGAGCAGTTGCGGGAGTTATGGCGGCACGCGGCGGGCGGACACAAGACCAATATGGCGGCAGGCGCGGCGGACGCGGAGTCGGAGCGCAAGACGCTGGCGTTGCCCGCGGTTCTGACGCCGGTGCAGTGCCCCTCCGGATCGTGGGGCCGGCTGCTGCCCAAACCGACGCCGGTGAATCTGCGCCGTTTTGCGGAGACGCCGGTGGTGCGGCGGGCGATCAACGTGATCAAGGATCGGATCGCCGCGATGGACTGGCAGGTGCGGGTGCGGCGCGGAGCGAAGCCGGAGGACGTGGCCTATGTTGCCAGGAAGCTGCGGGCGCTGCGCCGAACTCTCGAAGAACCCAACGCGGTGGACAGTTTTCGCACCCTGATCGAGCAGGTGATCGAGGATGCGCTCACCGGCGGGTATGGGGCCATCGAGATGGAGCCGACAGGCGACCCGGAGCGTCCGGCGATGCTGTGGCCGGTGGACGGGGCGTCAATTCGCATCAACGCCAGGTGGGACGGGCAGGCCGAGACGCCGCGTTACGCGCAGGTTCTGCCCGGGCAACTGGAGTCGAGCGCGGTGGATCTGCGCGACGGCCAACTGATCTATGTGCGCATGAATCCGCGCAGTTTTACACCCTTCGGGCTGGGACCGCTGGAGGTAGCCTTCGAGACGGTGAACCAGTTCCTGAGCGCGCACCGGTTTGCGGGGAAACTGGCGGCTAACTCGGTGGCCCAGTATGCGCTCTGGCTGAACGAGGCTACTCCGGCGCAACACGACCGGCTGATCCGCTGGTGGCAGGATGAGATCGAAGGGACGGGGCGGGTGCCTCTGCTCTCAACCGAGCAGAAGCCGGAGGTGCTGCGCTTTGCGCAAGGCACGGACGCCGATCTGCGCCTGGCCTGGCAGGAGTTCCTGATTCGCATGGTAGCGAATGCGTTCGGTCTGCCGCCGCTGCTTCTGGGCTTGGAGGGGGATGTGAACCGCTCGACGGCAGCGGAGCTGGCCGACGAGGCCTTCCGCGGGGCGATTTCGCCGTTGGCGCAATTGCTGGCCGGGCACCTGACCCGCGACCTCTTCGCCAAGTGCATCGGCTGGCGGGAGTTCGAATTCATCTTCAACGACCTGAGCGCGCGGGATGAGGAAACGGAACTGGCGGTGCAGGTGCAACTGCTGCAAGCCGGGGTGCTGACGGTGAACGAAGTTCGGGCGATGCGGGGACTGGGGCCGCTGGAAGAACCTCTTACCAGGCCGGCGAGTCAGCAAGTTAGCGAGTCGGCGATTTAGCAGAGCTGCAACTTAGAGGGGAAGCGGCAATCCGGCCCCTTGGGCCATTGTGGTCTCCCATCCTTCCGCGATGAAGCCGAGGAAGGATGGGGCACTCAACTAAAGGCTAAGAGCTAAAAGCTAGAGGCTAGCAGCTAAGGATGGGCGGAGAGCAAATGCGACTGGAAGCGATGGCGGTGAAGATTCCCGACGTAGACGGACATCCCAACCGGGTGCCGTTTGAAGGGGTATTGACAGTGGTGAATACGCCCAGCGACAAAGCGCCGGCTGGGGCGCGCGGGCATCGCGTGATGTTGACGCGCGAGGCGGCGGAGAAGGCGCTGCCCTCGCTTCTCGGCATGGCGGTCGATTACCGGCCGGGCTGGGATGGGCACGATGCGCGGCGAAAGATCGGGCTGCTCACCGAAGCGAAATTGGTGGGCCAGCGGCTGGCAGTGCAGGGGTACCTTTACGCCCGGGATTTTCCCGAGGTGGCTGGGGCGATCCAGGCGCATGCGCCGGGGTCGATGGGCATGAGCTACGAACTGGCCGACGCGCGGGTGGAAGACATGCGGGCCGATGTGTGGAAGCTGACCCGCGTGACCTTCACCGGGGCGGCAATCCTGCTCCGGGAGAAGGCAGCCTACCGGGAGACGAGCTTCCGCATGGCGAGCTGAAAGGGGCAGGTAACAGCCAACAGCTCACAGCGAACAGTTGAAAGCTGGCTCATAGCAAGTGCGGCGTCCTTTTGCAAAAACAACGAAGACTGTCAGCTGTTCGCTGTCGGCTGTCAGCTTAGGAAGGGAAGGCATGGAGAACGAAGAGAGAGAGATCGCGGAGCGGTTGGAAGCGGCGACGGCTTCGCTGGAGAAGGCCCTCGTCTGCCTGGAGGAGCGGCAGGGAGCTTTGACGGGCGATGTGGAGAGGATCTCCGCGGCCGTGGAGCAGAGCCGGCGCGAAGCGGAGCTGGCGGAAAAGCTGGCGGCGGCTGAGCGCGAACTGGCCGAGTTGAAGGCCGCGGCGGCGTCCACGGCGTTGAATCCACTGCGCAAGACGCTGCCTGTGGCGACCTCCGAAATGCTGGCCAAGCATGGCGTAGGCGAGGGTCCGGTGGATGTGCGCACATTGGATGCGGCCCTTGCCGGGCTGAGCCTGGAGCAGCGCATCGCGGTGAAGAGTCAACTGCTGCGTGCGGGAGCAATTGCCTGAAGGCAGCCTTCAGCTTCTAGCTCGGTGGCTCCGGGTGTGAGCTACCGGCAGAAGAAACACGGGCGGGTCTGTGCCTCCGCAGCGAGGTGAGCAAGACGCAGCCGCAGGTCATTGAAAAGCGGAGACAAGGCGATCGAGAGCCGAGAGCTTTTAGCGGGCAGCTAGAAGCTAGCAGCTAGAAGCTTTGCTCCTCCAACCACAGCCCCGGAAAGGGCGGAGAAGAAAATGAGCGCAACCTTTGCAGACATTCATGCGGCAGCGGATTTCATCGGACCGGGCGCTATCGAAGTTCCTCTGTATCAGACCGAGATCTTCGACATCTGCCGGCGTTCGAGCCCCTTCGGGCAGCGCATCAAGCAGGTTCCGGCAACCGGACATCCTTCGCGCTTCTTCGAGGAGACGGCGATTCCCAACCCGGGCACAGCCGGCTTCGTCAACCCGCGCAGCATCGTGGCGCCGGTGGTGAGCCCGACACGGGTGGAGCGCAGCGTTCCGCTGAAAGCGATCGTTTCGCAGATCAACTACAACCTCTTCGATATCGAATTGGGCAATCAGCAGCAGCAGTTCGCCTACTTGCAGGCCAAAGACCTGGTGGATACCGTGAGCGGCGTGATGGTGGCCCACGACGTGGCGCTGTGGAACGGCAACGACACCAGCCTGAGCACCCCGACGACAACGCAATACATGGGTGTGATTCCGCAGATCGTGGCTGGCGGCCTCACGGCGACCATCGGCACGACGGCTTCGATTGTGGATGGCATCAAGTCCGCGGTAGCGCAGATGGTAGCCAATAACGGCTTTCATGTTCGGCCCACGGCCATCTACGCCAACCCGGTGCTGCTGGACCTGATCGACAGGGAGATGAAGACCGAGTTCAACGTGGTGCTGAACACCGACCAGATCACTGGCGGTTTCCGCGTGAAGATGCTTTCCACACAAGCGGGCGATCTGCCCCTGATTCCCGACTGGAGCCTCAGCTACACGGGCACGCCTGGTTCGGGCTCGGCGGTGCTGCCGGCCTACATCGTCACCGAGGACCTGATCGAATACCACTGGCTCGGCGATCCGACGCCGCGCATCTTCCAACTTGGGCTGCCCGGTTCGCTGGCATACCAGTACGTGGCGGTCAAATTCGGTGCTCCCGTGGTCAAGGGCGCCAGCTACGCGCACTACCAGGTTCTGGTGGACCGGTAGAAAAGCGAGTGAAAGAGTGAACAAGTGAAGAAGTGAACCGTGGACGTTCACTTTTTCACTTGTTCACCTTTCCTTTGTTCGCTTGTTCACTGGCTCACTTTCAACTGACCACTTTCCACTGAAGGAAGAGGATTTGCGATGGCATATCTGCAGCCTGCGGATTACCCGAATTACGGATTGCCGGACGGGACCTCGGCCGACTGGATTACGGCCGCCACGGCATTGATCAACAGCTACTGCAGGAGGCCGGACCTGAACGTGATCCAGTACACGGAGCGGATACGGCTGACCGCCGGCGCGCAAACCGTGCGTTTGAGCTATCTGCCGCTCGCACCCCTGGGGACTGCTACGACTCCCCTGGTGAGCGTCGAGGGGCGCTATGCCAGGCCGCGGCGCGGAGAAATGGCCGAGCTGCCGCTCATGGAGATTGCGCGTGCGTTCATGCTGCCGGGGCAATGGACGGCAATCGATCCCAATACCGTGGACTTCGACCCAAACACCGGCGAGCTTGCCTTGCCATGGAATGTGCTGGGACTGCCCTACAACGAAGTGGCGGTCACCTACACGGCGGGCTTGGCGACCATTGGCGACGACGTGAAAACAGCCTGTGCGCAGATTGTGCGCAACGCCCAATCCACACCGGCGTTGAACGCCAGCAGGACCAAGATCGACACGATGCAAATGCAGTATTTCTCGAGTTCGCTGGTGGACGAAACGGTGCAGGCCTGGCTGCGTCCCTACGTGGCGAACAGGCTGGGGTGAGCGATGAGCGATACGGCGCCGCGCAACCCGGTGGGAGCGCCCCAAATGCTGGCCGATGCCTTACTGCGCAGTGTGGCGGGCACCACGGCGCAGTTACGGGTGACGGCCACAAACGCGGGCGGCAATATGTCCGAATTGGGGCTCGTGACCACCACCTTTGCCGAGGTGGCGGTGGCCCCGGTGGCGATGCGCAAACTGCGACCCACCTGGCAGGAAAGCGGGGAATCGAAATGGGAGTTGCTGGTTTCGGCAACCTCAGTGCAGCAGCAAGTCGATGCGCTGGATCTGGCTTCCGCCCAGTCCCTCTTCGCCATGACGCTGGCTGTCAGCGTGGCGGGGCAGGATTACCTGATCGAGTCGATCGCATCCAGTGAGGCCTTCGGACAACCTTATCTCTACCGGTTGTTGTTGCGGGAAGCGCGCCAGCAAGCGGTGTAAAAGCAGTGGGCAGTGGTCAGTGAACAGTGGTCAGTTGGCGGTCGCTGCACAATAGGACTCTGCCATTTCGATGTTTCGCCTCTGGATCTTCCGTTCTCGAATTCCATCCTCGACATCGAGGTGCGCAGGGGAGCCGCTTCAACAGCCTCTCGACTGACCACTGTTCACTGATCACTGTTCACTGTTGCGGAGCAACCTCATGCAAAATGCGAAAGACTCGTTCTATGTGGCGCTGCGCACGCGGCTGGCCGCGGTGAATCCGGAGCGGACGGTGCTGCTGCGTGGAGCGGTGCGGCCGGGAATCCTGGTGGAGGAGGCGGAAGCGCCGTTTCCCCAACTCCCTAGCGACGTGTTCATCCTGCGCTGGCTGAATCTGGGGGTGGATTTCGATCTTCCATCGGCCATGGCGGCCGCGGAGTGCGAGATCGTCTACCAAACCTGCGGCACGCAGAGCTTTGGCGGGCTAGACCGGGGCCGGGCGCTGAGCGCGATGGATGAGGAGTTGGGGGCGATTCTGCAACCTTTCTACACGCCCAAGCTCGACTACACGGCAACTCCTCCAGCGGCCTTGCTGACGCAGGTGTTCTGGGACGAACCGGTCTTCGCGCCGGTCCTAACTCAGCGGGACAAGCTCAGCCGTTCGGCAAAGGTGATGGTCTACAGCTACCAGGAGCAGGGGGAGTAAATGGCGGCAAGTTGGTTTTCTGCTCCCGCTCCAGTGGCGCGGCGGGTTCGAGGGTATTTTGCGCCGGTGAACCGTACGGCGCACACGCCCACACTCTTCGATCCGGCGCAGCAGGGCCGGTTCAACCTGGATGCACCGCCCGCCCCGTGGATTGGCTTGGGCTGGATTCAGGGATTTGCGCGCAAGTCCGCAAGCCGGGCGGCGCCGGTAATGACCGGGATTCCCGCCGCGGCGCTGGCGCAGGTGCGCGAGACTGTCGAGGCGCAGGTGAGCTTCGAGTTCCTCAGTTGGACCAAGCTGACGATGGCGCTGGCCACCGGATCGCAGCACATGAACCTGTTGGCCACGGCCTCCGGCGCCGTGGCGGAAGCTGCTGGCGCGCAGGCAACCAGCGCGGTAGCAGTGCAGGGCGGATCTTCCGCGACGTTCATCGCCCTGGCGGCGACCGATGCGGCGCAGTTTGCAGCCGGCTCCATGGTGGCCTTGGATGTGGACTACACCGGGCAGACCGGCTTTGTGGGCGCGCCGGTAGCAGGCGCGTATTTGCGCCAGGCGCTAACGGACGTGGATTACATCCGGCGGGTGACTTTCAATGTGGCGTTGGTGTCGGCGGCAAACTCCACCGGCCTCACGCTGGCCGAGCCTCTGCTGGGCGGCGTACCCGCGGCGGGCGAGAAGCTGCAAGCGGTTACCGGGTTCGTGGATCGCGAAGGCGGCAGTTTCTACCAGGAGTGGTCGGCGCTATTTGTTCTGCAAGGCAGCCAGGGAGAGCGCATCTTCTTTCACTATCCGCGGCTTCAGACTACCGCCGGCGCGGAGGAGGCAGCATTGCCCCTGGACGGAAAGAACAAAGCCGGGCTGTCGCGCATGCTGCTCAAAGGGCAGTACCCGGCGCTGCCGGTCATCGATCCGCTGGATGGGGAGCGCGTGGTTTGCTACCGCAGCTTTCTGCCGGCAGCCAAAGCGCTTGTATAGGAATCGGTGCTGCAAACTGTGTTTGAAAAGGCACGGCTTCATCGGTTGCGGAAAAACTCCGGATTCGACGCGCTTTGGTCCAGGGCGCTACTTCAGTCGTGCCGTATATTGCTGATATTAAACCGCGGGCTTCAGCTCCTGAGGGAATGCCTGCCCTAAAACAGGGAATTGTTGAGTGATTCCACAGCGAGTCAGCATGAAGATCACCATTCAAGGGCAGGACTACACCGCCGCGCTCGATTTGCTGCGGCCGTTGACCATCGAGCGCAAGCTGAACGAGCCTTCGGTGTGCGAGCTGGGCCTTAGCCTGCCGACCAACGGCAGCCTGGCCGCGCCCTGCCGCAATCAGCCTTTGGCCGTGACCGGCGACGACGGCACGCTCTACTTTACCGGCTATCTGGCGGCTACTCCGCTGCCGGAGTACGTGGGACTGGGCGTCGAAGGGCCGCGCTACCGGCTTGCCCTCCAGGCTCTCAGCGACGAAATGCTGCTCGATCAATTCCTCATGCCGCCCAGCAAGGGAGCGACCGGCGAAACTGCCGGTGCGCTGATGACGGCGCTGGTGACTCGAACCGGAGCAACAGCGCTTTCTACACAAGGCCTTTCCCTGGCCGCGCCGGTGAGCCATTTCGCTCCCGAGCCGGGCGCGCCGTTTAGCAAGAGTGCAGGCCGGGTGGCCAGCCAGGCGCGGGCGGCATATCGCGCGCTGAATGGCGCGCTGGCGCTGACTCCGGTGCAGAATACCGTCCATGCTCTCAACGAGACCGACGGCACTCTGACCCTCGCCAACCTGTCTCTCACCGCCGGCGCAAAGCGCGCCCTGGCCAACGATGTGACCGTCTGCGGCGAGCACGAGCCGGCAGCCTATGCAACAGAGTATTTTCAGGGCGACGGCGTCACGACGACGTTCTATCTATCCGCGGACCCGTTCTTTCCGTCTGCCTCAAAATCCGCCATCGTCCGCGAACTCTTCAACGAGGCGCAGATCGATCGGCGCGTATGGGGCAATCCCGGCGGAAATGAGTACCTGCGGGTGGGCGCTGGCGGGCTGGTCATGGGCGGCGGCAACGGCATCGATGGAGAGATCGCGCTGACCTGGCTCGACCCGGTGGAGATGGGCGGGACGCTGCTGCTTGAAGCCGTGGGGGTGACACTCTCGCCGGGCAGCACTGGGGTTCTTGCCGGCTTTTTTGCGGGCATCGAGACGCAGGCCGCCTGCACTGCGGGCTTTCAGGCCACGGCGCAGCAGGGAACCGGCGCAGTGAGTCTGCAGCCTCTCGTCCAGGGAACGCCGGTTGGATCGGTCTATGCCATCAACCCCGCCAACCAATACACGCTGCGGATCAGGGTGCATTGCGCTGAGAACCAGCGTGAGCTGGCCGTCTACCGCTCCTTTGGAGACAGCGGGGCGATCGCTTGCGGCGGACAGTGGAATACGGCCGCGGGCCAGATTCAAATGGAGATTCAGCAGTTTGTGAATGGCGTGGGGGCTATGCCGGTCACGCTCTACGACGGCGCGGTTTCGAGCCTTCCGGGCGCCTGCATGGTGGTGGCCGCCAGCAGCATCAACCTGAACGGGGCCATGCGCGCCCTCAACCTCACCAATCTGGGATCGGGCTGGGTGGTGAGCACTCCGCCCACCGGCGGCGCGTACACGCGGCCGGTGGGCACAACCGCCGAGTCGGCGCAGTGCCACTTGGAGCGCACTGGCAAACTGGTCTTTTACGCCGGATATGTGCCCGTGGCCGGCGAGCGCATTGCCGTGAGTTACCGCACCGTGGACCGGGCCGCAGGGCGCGCAGTCAATGCCGCCAGCCAGCAAGCTCTGGCGCAGGCGGGAATGCCGGCCGAAGCGGCGTGGATCGGCTCCGTGACCAATCCCCCGGCACGCAGTTCGGCGGACTGCCGCAACGCGGCTCTGGCCATCGAGCAGGCGGCGGCCAGCGTCAGCGCCTTGTGGAGCGGCGCGTACAAGAGCACCCGCGCCAGCTTTGCCGCGGATGTGTGGCCGGGCGATGCGCTGCTGTTGAATGCGCCCTCGGCCACCCTGAATGTGCAGGTGGTAGTGCGGACGGTCAAGCTGAGTTACAGCTCCAGCGTCCCGGACCTGGTGGAGTACGACATCGCCTTCGCCAACGACTGGGCCTGCGATCTGGCGATAAAAACCAGCGCGACGGTTCCCGCCGACGCCTGGCTGCCCGCGCCGGTCGCGCCCACGCTGCTGGCCAATCTGAACGCTCTCAGCGTGACCACTTTGAATGGAAGCACGGTGACCGTAAATGCCGGGGCAACCCCGCCCTCGGGCGGCGGGTTCGAAATCCGGCGGAGAGATTTTGCCTTCATGGCGGGCGAGGATCCTGACCTGGTGATGCGAGCATCGGTGCCCAACCTGACCTTCTCCCGGCAGACGGCCAACGACCGCTTCTACATCCGGATGTACGATGGCTCAACCCCGCCCAACTACTCGGAGTTCTCCGCGGCATTGTTCATCAACCTGCCGCTGGGCTCGTGAGGTATCTCTGATCATGCCCGTGGTTTGAAAGGGCACGACTTCAGTCGTGCCGCCACGAAAGCAATTCGAGCGCGGGCTTCAGCCCCCGAGGGAAGTTCTTACAAGAGCCCATTTTTGGCGTCGTTGGAGGGGTGCGGAAAATGCGCCAGCTCGAGGCAATAGCGCCGAAAAGCGTCCCGCAGGGGCTAAAGCCCGCGGCTCTCATCGCATTTGCGGCACGGCTGAAGCCGTGCCCTTTCAAGACTTCGTGCTTCTCCCCGCCCTGTAAACAGGGAAACAAAACCACGCTGGCGAAGCAGCGGATGGAGTTTGGCGGATGCGGATGATGAATGAATTCGAGGCGCAGGTGCTGAGCGATCTGAGCGTGCTGAAAACGCAGATGACCAATCTCACCGGCGACGGCAACGGCGGGCGCATCGCCGACCTGGAGCGGCGCATGGAGCGCCACGAGCAGAACTGGCAGCGCGCCAAGGGCTTTCTGGCAGCGGTCAGCGTAGTTTTCGCAGTGATCGAAGTGGCCGTCGAGGCCTGGCACCGGCACTGAGCGGCATTCCCAAGAGACCGCCCCGACCAGCTAAGTCTGGAGGAGTGTCTGTTTCGAACCATCCGAGGAGATGCCTCAACGGTCGAGGTTGGCTTTCTCCCTTATTTTTAGCATCTTAATCTGGTAGCGCAATTCGGCGATTGTTTTTGGCTCAGGGACAGCAAAGAACTGAATGACAAACCCAATCAGAATCAGGGAAAAGCCGATAGTAATGAACACCGGGTGTTCGGTGTTCACGACAGCGGCGCGGCGATCATCCTCCGAAGAAGGACATCCGCGATGTCCGATTGCAACGCTGCCTTGAGCATTCGTACTCAGCAGTGTGTAATCCTCGACGCATATCGAGTACTCTTTCTCGGTTTTGAAAAAGAGACTATTATTGCGTTTGACCAGTCGGAACGACGAAGAGGTGGCTTGAAATGAGAGAAACAGCAGCAAAGTTCCGGTCAGGTTCATTGCGAGAGCAATTCTTGTCCACTTACGGTTTCCGTACACGGCTGAGGCACCTCGGACTTCTGGATTGGGCCGTTATTGCGCTGGGTATCGCCGGAGTGTGTATTGCGATCTTTTTGCAGACACTGCGGCATCCCTGATCGCGCATAATAGCAGACTACGCCCACGGCCTAGTTTTATCTGCAAATCTCTCCGAACCGCGGTTGATCAGCACCCTCCACCGTGCCCCTCCTATAATTACCCCATGAGCGAACAGGTTTTGGTTGCCATCGTGATGGGCAGCAAGAGCGACTACGAGGTGCTTTTGCCTGCGATTGAGATTCTGCGCGAGCTGCAAATCCCCTGCGAGGCGCGGGTGTTGAGCGCGCATCGCACCCCGGACCAGCTCTTCGAGTATGTTGCGGAAGCGCCCAAGCGCGGCGTGCGCGTCTTCATCGCCGCGGCGGGCGGAGCGGCGCATCTGGCCGGCGTCATCGCCGCCAAAACGCTGCTGCCGGTGCTGGGTGTGCCGGTGGTGGCTACGCCGCTCAACGGGCTGGACTCGCTGCTCTCCATGGTGCAGATGCCCAAGGGGATTCCCGTGGCCACTCTGGCCATCGGCAAGCCCGGCGCGGGCAATGCGGCGCTCTTCGCGGCGGCGATTCTGGCGCTGAACGATCCGCCGCTCCACGACCGCCTGGCCGCCTGGCGCGCTGCACGCGCGCAGGAAGTGCTAGCCGCCAAGCTGCCCGAGTGAGCGGCCCGCGAACCGCGGCGCAGCAGAATCCGTATCCTTTTCTTGAATCCACTTGAGACCGGGAGACTCCTGTGCAACGCACTCCGTCCGCATCGTTGGCCGATCCCTCGCGTGCCGCATCTACCCGTCCATGGCTTGTTGGCTCGGGAGCCGCTGTTTTCATCCTCGCGCTAGTCAAGATTGCAGTGCATCTCTACACTGGCCGGCGCTACGGCTTCTTCGTCGATGAGCTTTACTATCTCGATTGCGCTCGCCATCTTGCCTGGGGCTATGTCGATCAGCCGCCCCTGGTGGCCGTACTGGCCTGGGTGGAGCGCGCCCTCCTCGGCGACTCCCTGCTTGCGCTTCGCAGTCTCACCATCCTTGCCGGAGCCGCGGAGGTTCTTCTCACTGGCTTGATCGCGCGCGAGCTCGGCGGCGGCCGCTATGCGCAGTTCGCCAGTGCCCTGTGCGTGCTGGTAGCGCCGGGCATCCTGGGCGCCGATCACTTCTTCAGCATGAACAGCTTCGAGCCGCTCTTCTGGATGGGCTGCGCCTGGCTGCTGATCCGCATCGTCCGCACCGGCGACACGCGCCTTTGGCTCTGGTTCGGCGTGGTTGGGGGAGTTGGCCTGGAAAACAAATACTCGATGGGCCTGTTCGGCATCGCGCTGTTTGCCGGGCTGCTGCTCTCGGGCCGGTATCGCCTCTTTGCCTCGCGCTGGTTCTGGGCAGGGAGCGCCATCGCCTTGCTGATCTTCCTGCCCAACCTGGTGTGGAACTTCGTTCACCACTTCCCGTTCCTCGAACTCCAGCAGAACATCAAGCACAGCGGCCGCGACGTGGCTCTCTCACCGCTCCGTTTCCTGATGCAGGAGCAACTGGCCATGCTGCCGCTCAGCCTGCCCGTCTGGCTTGCCGGCCTGTGGTTCTTCTTCTTCAGCGCCAGCGGCCGCGCCTATCGCTTCCTCGGCTGGGCATGGATCATCACCGCCGCCGTCATCATAACTCTCAGTCCGCGCATCTACTATCTGTTTCCGGCCTTCCCGGTGGTCTTCGCCGGTGGCGCGGTGCTGTGGGAGCAGCTCCTTCAACATCGCCGCCCGATCGTCCGCAAGGGCGCCCTGATTCTCAACGGGATCTGGATCGCGGCCATGATCGTGATGGGTGCGGCGCTTGCGCCCATCGTGCTGCCCGTGCTCTCCCCGGAAGCCTACATCCAATACGCAAAGCTCACGCATCAGGAGCAGCCGCGCCTCGAGAATCACAAGCTCGGGCCGCTGCCGCAACTGTTTGCCGATCAGTTCGGCTGGCCGGAGATGGCCGCAACCGTCGCCTCGGTTTACCAGAGCCTTCCCGCCGATGTCAGGCCGCGCACGGCTATCTTCGCGCAGAGCTACGGCCAGGCCGGCGCAATCGACTTTTACGGCCCGCGGCTTGGACTGCCCGAGGCCATCAGCGGCCACCAGAGTCACTACCTGTGGGGTCCGGGAGGCTACACCGGCGAGAGCATGATCGTTCTCGGCGACCGGCGCGAGCGGCTCGAAGCGATCTTTACCTCGGTGCGCTGGATGGCCAAGATCAACCATCCCTACGCCATGCCCTATAACAACGTGGATGTCTACTGGTGTCAGGGATTGAAACAGCCCCTCGCCGAGTTTTGGCCGCAGGTGAAGAAATGGGATTGAAGGCATTGCATGCAGCGGGCGCCAATTGCAGGGTGGCGACTTGCGTGATTCTCGTCAAAGCCGCGAAGTCGCGATATTGCCAACTATTGCCAATCGCGCTAGCCTGACGGGAGTGGAGGCGAGCCATGCCAACCCGCAATATCAACCTTACGCCCCAGATGGACGAGTTTGTAGCCAGCCGGATCAAGCAGGGCCGCTACGCAAATGCCAGCGAAGTGCTGCGTGCGGGCTTGCGCGCACTTGAGAAGGCTGAAGAGGAAGATAAGGCCAAGCTCGATGCCTTGCGCGCGACGGTGTTGGCGGGCGAGCAAAGCGGGATTGCCGAGGGGGACGTTTTCGGCGAGGTTCGCGAGCGTATCCGCAATCGCGCCTTGGCAACGGGCAGGGTGTAACAGTTACCCGCTTACCGGCTCTCGAAGCTGGCTCGGCTAAAACTGGTGAATATTGCCCTCATGGATATAGCCGACTACACGGTGGACACTTGGGGTCCGGAGCAGGCCCAGCGTTCTCTCGACAGCTTGGAAGCCTGTTTTAATCGGCTTGTCGAAGCTCCTCGAATCGGCCGCGCCTGCGTTCGAATCCGCAAGGGATACCGCCGTATCGAGCACGAAAAGCACGTCATCTTTTACAGGGCTGATCACGACGGCATCTTCATCAGCCGAGTACTGCACCAGGGAATGCTTCCCAGTCTTCACTTGATTGACGACGAGTAGCGGAGACAACTGCCACTCGGAACTCAATTCATTTTTCGATAACTATGTTCTTGGCAGATTCAATACACGCCGCTTGCATGGCGCCGGGCTTCTCAGGCTCCAGCGGGCAGACCTCGAAGTCGCCGAATATTCTGTTTGCGAAATGGGGATCTTTCGTGGCCCAGAGTTTCCGCTCGACATTCGGAGGGAGCTCTGGCCCTTCGCTATCCAACCCCCATCGATCAACCGACGGCCCGCTGTAGATGCCAAGAACTCGATGACTGCCAATCTTCCACAGCCTGTAGGATGGAGTTCCGTTTCCCATGCCGAGTCGTGCATGCGTCCAATAACAGGAGTGTGCAATTTCAGGAGTTTTGCAGGGGATCGCGCGCTTTTGCGTGCTATCGGATGCTTCAGTCGAGCTGGTGCAGAAAACGGCCAATACGAGGAAAAGCGCGGGTTTTTTCATGGATGAAAGGCTCGCGGGTTTGTCTCAACCCAGCAACATCGAAACTGCTTTCTTCCGCTCTGAAAATCAAGGTCCCGGCTTCAATGAGCTCCCCGAAACGCAGGTCCTTCGACTGCGTTTGGCGCAAAGAACGCGCCAAACTCCGCTCAGGATGACAGCCTTATTTTTGATCGAACTTCTTGAACTAACTTTTGATTCAGGGCATTGGAGCGCAAACAAAAACCCTCCGGGGCTGAAGCCCGAGAGGGTGTTTGTTTGGCTGGCGGCACGGCTGAAGCTGTGCCCTTTCAAAGCAATCTGGCCCGACGCCCCAGGGTTTCTTTCGCAATCCAGCTACAGGTTCTTTTCCCAGCGCTTGGGGCGTTTATTCTGCTGCAGGATGCGCTTGCGCAGGCGTAGCGATTTGGGCGTCACTTCTACCACTTCGTCCTCGGCGATGAACTCGATGGCCTGTTCCAGGTTAAGGCTGCGGTAGGGCACCAGGCGGATGGCCTCGTCCGCGCTGGATGCGCGCATGTTGGTCATCTTCTTTTCGCGCACCACGTTCACGTCCAGGTCGTTGTCGCGCGAGTGCTCACCGATAATCATGCCCTCGTAGACCTCGACGCCCGCTCCCATGAACAGAATCCCGCGCTCCTGCAACCCGTTCAGCGAGTAGGTAGTCGTGACGCCCTGGCGGTCGGCGATCAACGCGCCGGTGGGCCGCTGGGGAATCTCGCCCTGGTAGGGGATATAGCCGTCGAACAGGGTGTTCATCACGATGGTGCCGCGCGTCTCCGTTAGCATCTCGCTGCGCAGCCCGATCAGGCCGCGGCTGGGCACGCGGAACTCCATGCGCACGCGGCCCGAGCCGTGATTGTGCATCTTGTTCATCTCGCCCTTGCGCGGACCCAGCTTTTCGATCACCACGCCGGTGTAGGCTTCGGGCACATCGATGGTGAGGTGCTCGACAGGCTCCATGCGCACGTCGTCCACCGTCTTGGTCACGATCTCGGGCCGTCCGGCAGAGAGCTCGAAGCCCTCGCGGCGCATCATTTCGATGAGAATGGCAAGCTGCAACTCGCCGCGGCCCAGCACCTTGAAGGTGTCTGGCGAGCCGGTGTCTTCCACGCGAATGCTGACGTTGGTCAGCAGTTCCTTTTCCAGCCTCTCGCGCA
>Ga0181520_10004739_pt1 | contig 22408 bp, 21 predicted proteins | sample PEATcosm2014_Bin_29_FD_132451 | JGI IMG/M metagenome (GOLD analysis project Ga0181520, IMG submission 132451) | Peatland microbial communities from MTU Mesocosm Facility, Houghton, MI, USA - PEATcosm2014_Bin02_30_metaG | ecosystem: Environmental > Terrestrial > Soil > Wetlands > Peat | place...
ATCTATCGCGACAAGCACAACGGCTTCGTCCGGTAAATCTGTCCCGTAATTCCGTTTCCGGTGGCCACATCTGCCTGCACTTTGCGGATGTGGCTGCCGCGCCCCGAGTGTCTTTGTGTGATTTGCCAGAGAAACTCAGCCAGCGACGCGGCCCGGGTTTTCAAACTCTAAACTCCAATCCCTAAACTCTGCCCTTTCACACCAGCACCACGAACGGCTGAAACAAAGTCCCCGCCACCCGCCGCCCCACCGCCACCAGCTCCCGCTGCCCCTCGAAAATTTTCACCAGCGCCGCGCCCGAATACTCCGGCAGATTCACCTGCATCCCGTTCCGAATCCTCCCCACCGTTTGCTCGTCTGCCGTCACCGCCGGCATTTCCGGCAATATCGTCCGAGGATGGGGCATCCGCTCCTCCAGCTTCCCTTCCGCAGCCAATGCCTCCATCGTATCCACCGTCAGCGCCGCATCCAGAGTGAACGGCCCCGCCGCCGTCCTCCGCAAACTCGCCAAATGCGCACCACACCCCATCGCCTGCCCCATCGCATGCGCAATCGCCCTCACATACCCGCCTGCCGAAATCCGCATCGCGAACCGCGCCGTATCGCCCTCGATGCCCTCGATCGCAAACGCATCCACTGTGATCTTCACCGCCTTCAGCTCCGGCGTCTTCCCCGCTCGCGCCAGCTTGTACGCCGGTTTCCCTTCAATCTTCTTCGCGGAATACGGCGGCGGCATCTGCTCAATCTCACCTAAAAACTTCGCCGCCTCCGCGCGCACCGCCTCTGCCGTCAGCACCACCGACCGAGCCTCGCCAACGCACTGCCCCTCGGCGTCATACGTGTCCGTGGCGAACCCAAACCGGATCGTCCCCGCATACGCCTTTTCGCTTGTCGAGAAAAACTGTGCCAGCCGCGTGAACTTACCCAGCAGCAGCGGCAGCACGCCCGTCGCCATCGGATCGAGCGTCCCCAGATGCCCCACCGAATCCTCGCCCGTCGCCCGTCGCACCCGCGTCACCACGTCATGCGACGTCATCCCGCCCGGCTTATCCAGAATCAGCAGCCCGTTCACTCAATTACGATACCGCGTCGGCGCACTACGGTTCGCGGGGTAAGATTATTGCGAAATCCGAACAAGAGGCAGAACGATAAATAAACATTACGTTGTTCTGAAAGAGCCAAGCGGAGAAATCGAGAAATTTCGAATGAAGCCCTGGCTACGAGAGCATCCGGAGGAAATGCCAGAAGGTAGGGACGCAACCGAGCACACGGCCTACCAACTTCGCCGAGCACTCCAAAAGAAGGGCTGGCGGCTGGAGATCCTTCCTGAAGAGACACGTATCATCCGACTCCAACGGCGATACGTCGCACGCCGAGGAACACCCTTCCGCCAATGCAAGTGACCAGGAACTGATAGAGGAAGAAGAAGCTGAAGAAGTAACGTTCGGTCTTGAACGCGACCTGGAGGATGCACTTCGAAAGAACATAACGCAGTTGGAAGCGGGACTAAAGGTTATCGATGGCGGGAAGGAACGTACCGTCGAAGCCGGTAGAATTGACATTACTGCGCGTGACTCAAAGTCGCAACACGTAATTATTGAACTGAAAGCCGGCCTTGCAGGACCTGGCGTTGTAACTCAGGTGCTGGCATACATGGGCTGCATCTCTCAATCAGACGGCAAGCCCGTGCGAGGAATCATCGTCGCTGGCGACTTCCATAAGAAGGTAATTCTCGCATCGCGTGCGATTCCGAACCTGGAGCTCAAAAAGTACTCATTCCAATTCAGCTTCGGTGCTCCGGAGCCTCTATAGCGCCGCTGGCCCACGTTCTCTAATCCCTAAGCCCTAAACTCTAATCCCTGTTCCATCCCGAATCAGCGACAGAAACTCCGTCCGCGTATTCTGCTTCTGGAAAACCCCCAACATTGCCGAAGTCACCGTCGACGAATTCTGCTTCTCCACGCCCCGCATCATCATGCACAGGTGCCGCGCCTCGATCACCACTCCCACGCCCTGCGGGTGGATCGCCTCCTGAATCGCCTCCGCAATCTGCCGCGTCAGCCGCTCCTGCACCTGCAGCCGCCGCGCGAACACGTCCACCAGCCGCGGAGCCTTGCTCAGCCCAATCACTTTCCCGTCCGGAATATAGGCGACATGCACCTTGCCGAAAAACGGCAACATGTGGTGCTCGCACAGCGAGTACATCTCGATGTCCTTCACGATCACCATCTCGTCGTACGCTACGTCGAACAGTGCCCCGTGCAGCACATCCTTCGGATCCTCGTGGTATCCCCTGGTCAGAAACTCCAGCGTCTTCTCGACGCGTTCCGGCGTCTTTTCCAGACCCTCCCGCGTGGGATCGCTATCGTAGCGCCGAATAATCTCCCGATACATATCCCGCGTTGTTACGTTTTCCAGACCCGTTCGCCCGATCACCTCGGCGTCCAGCCTCTCACCATTCCCATTCACGGTCGTTCTTGCCATCTTCAGCACTCCCTGTCACGAACTCCTGATGCCCGCTCGCCGCATCCCTATCCACCCGCTACTGGCTACAGGCTACCGGCTACTGGCTGTACTCAAAAAAATTGTTCGACGTCTCCTCTACCCGTACTCCCAATGTGACCTTCTGCGGCAGCGCCTTCCGCAGCCTCTTCTGAATCTCCATCACCAGATTCTCCGTCGTCGGTACCACCTCGCGAAAGCACTCCAGTGTATTCAGATTCGTGTGATCGAACGGCTCCAGCACTTCCCTGTTCACGCAACCATCCAGTTGCGCAAGATCCATCACCATCCCCGTGGCCTCATCGATCTCGCCGCCCACAATCACTTCCACGGTGTAGTTGTGCCCGTGTCCATGTGGATTAGCGCACTTTCCATACACATTCTGATTCTCCGCATCGCTCAGTGACTCGGAAAAAAGCCGATGCGACGCGCTCAGCCGATACCGCCGCCCCAAATGCGCGCGCATGATCAGAAGTCCCCGTAGAAGTCCGCAAACAAAGCCGGCATCTCGTATACCCGCACCCGATGCAGCCGCGCTTTTCCCGGAATCTTACCGTCCAGCCTTCTCCAGATCGCCGCCGCAATGTTTTCCGTCGTCGGCTGCGACGTTTTGAATTCCGGCGCCTCCAGATTCAAATGGCGATGATCGTACGCCGCCACCACTTCCCGCTCCATCACGTCCTTCAGCTGCTTCAGATCCACAACAAAACCCGTGACCGAATCGACATCGCCCGCAATCGTCACCTCCAGCGTGTAATTGTGCCCGTGACCGTTACGATTGGCGCATTTCCCGAACACGCGCGCGTTCTCCTCCGCGCTCCACCGCTCGTTCCAGTAATAGTGCGAAGCCGAAAACTCCGCCTTTCTGGTTAACAAGATCATCGCCTGTGCTCTTCCCTCGCCCTTTGCTCGCCTTACCGCTCGCCTTTCGCTCGCTTTTTCGCTGCACCCTGCACCCTATCCCCTACACCCTGACTTCGTCCCTTCCAGACTACCCGCTTCAGCACCGTCACGCGAAACCAGCTCCGCCACAGCAGCCATACGTACAGCGGAATCCCCACCGGAGCCAGCACGCAATCCCTGAACGGAAATCCCGACTTCGCCACGCGCCCATACACCCCCCACAACGCCCGCACCCACACCAGCACCAGCGCCGCAGTCGCCATCGGCGTCCCAAGAACCCCGGTTGCCGCCCCGCGTCCCACTTCTCGCAGCCACCACAAAAACCAGATCAGCGCCGGCACCCCCACCAGCACGCCCAGCTGCAGCAATCGTATCCCCGCCAACATGGGAGCATTCCCAAACAGCAGCGCCAGGTTCTTCGTCCACCCCTCCACCATCGCGCCAAAGCTGCGATACATCCGCGCCGCAACAGCCTCCGGAGCATTCCGGAATCTCAATCCGAGTTTCCGCCGTTTCACCAAAGACGCCAGCTCCACATCCTCCAGCACCGAACCCTTCACCGCCGCGTGTCCGCCTATCTTGTCGTACACATCGCGCAGCACCAGCAGAAACTGCCCATTCGCCGCCGCCACCCGCGTCGTTGGATCGTTCACCTTCGCCGGCGCATACGTCACCGCCAGATCGGCAAACACCAGCGGCATCAGCGCTCGCTGCGCCAGACCCCGCACAATCTGCCGCGGCGAGTACGACAGCATTCCCACCTCATGCCGCTCCGCCTCAATGATCGCCAGCCGCAAAGTGTTCGACGCCCCCATCACCCCACCTACCAGCACCGCAGGACCATGCGCCCGGGCCCCCCGCACGCCCCATTTTGGCGTGATGGAACCGTGAACCGTATCCGCATCCGTAAACAGCAGCCACTTCCCCCGAGCCCTCTGCGCGCCCGCCCAGCAAGCATTCGCCTTCCCCGTCCACCCCTTCTCCAGCCTCGGAGCATCCATCACCGTCACAGCCGCGAAACCCGCCGCAATCTCCCGCGTCCGGTCCGTCGACGCATCGTTGACGACCAAAATCTCCCACTCTGCACCGAGCCGCCACCCGTCCTCCTCCTGCGCCACCAGCGAGCGCAAACACTCCCCCACACAATCTTCCTCATTGCGCGCGGGAATAATCACGGAAAGAATCGGCGGCAGGGCGTCCACAGTAGCTGCACCTTATTATAGGAACGTGCTCGCATCACCCAGCCGTCAGCGCCTGTCCGCTATCCGCTATCCGCTATCCGCTGTGTCTGTGCTCTGTGCTCTGTGCTGTGTGCTCTGCTCCACAGGCTGCGACCGCACCACCCACCCCGCCCAGGTTGGCGAACGCGCGCCCGCCATCGTCATCCGCGACGGTAGTCAAACCGTCAGCCTCAAACAGTACCAGGGCAAAGTCGTCGTACTCAATTTCTGGGCCAGCTGGTGCGTTTACTGTGCCGCCGAGTGGCCTTCCCTGGAGCAGCTTCAGCAGCAGGTACCCAACGTCGTCGTCGTCGCCGTCGCCTTCGACACCCAGCCCGCCGACTACCGCCAGTACCTCACCGACAACAATCTTCACAACATGACCGTCGTCAACGACACCACCAACCAGTCCAGCAACGCCTTCGACACCACACGCCCGCCGGAAACTTACATCATCGACACCCACGGCGTCATCCGCCGCAAATTCATCGGCGCCCAGGACTGGACCACACCCGAGATCATCAACTACCTGCGCAATCTCTGATCCATGTCCTCCACTCCGCCGAAGCTCAACATCAAACCCGAGCCCCGCTGGCCCGCCCTGGTCGCACTCCTCGCCGTCGGAGGCCTCCGCCTCGCGCTCCCCGAATCCCTCTCCGTTGGCCCCGACTGGCTCCTGCTTGCCGTCATCGGCGTGCTCGCCGTTCCCTCCGTCGCGGCCCACCAGCGCGGCCTCAACGCCCTCAACCGAATCCTCGGCATCCTCATGGGCTCCATCGTCACCCTCGACATGATCTGGTCCCTCGGCCTGCTCATCGCGGCACTCCCCAAACACACGCAATCCCCCGTCGCCCTGCTCGAATCCGCCGGCGCCCTCTGGCTCACCAACATCCTCGTCTTCGCCTCCTGGTACTGGCGTCTCGACGGCGGCGGCCCCGCGGCCCGCGAACTGCGCGGCGTCCACACCGACGGCGCCTTCCTCTTCCCGCAAATGACCCTCACTCCGGAGACCAGACGCTCCATGGGCGAAGACACCTGGAACCCCGGCTTCATCGACTATCTCTTCCTCGCCTTCAACACCTCCACCGCCTTCTCCCCTACCGACGTACCGGTCTTATCGCGCTGGGCCAAAGTCCTCATGATGATCCAGTCCCTCATCTCGCTGGCCACCATCGCCCTGTTAGCCGCCCGCGCCGTCAATATCCTCTAGATTGGCGTTTCGCAAGTCTCTATACCAATTTGTCATCCCGACCGGAGCGCAGCGAAGCGAAGGGACCTGCTTTTTGTCATCCCGACCGCAGCGCAGCGAAGCGAAGGGACCTGCTTTTTGTCATCCCGACCGGAGCGCAGCGAAGCGGGGGGACCTGCTTTTGTTTGTCATCCCGACCGGAGCGCAGCGAAGCGGAGGGACCTGCTTTTTGTCATACCGGCAAGAGATTTCAGAAACGCCACACCAGCCTGGTGTGTTGCCCCAAAATCTCACTTCATATTTACCGCGGTCATCCTGAGCAAGTTTGGCCGAGAATTCGGCCAAACTCAGGCGAAGGATCTGCGGTTGCTTGTTGCGAATTGTGTCACGAACCTCCAGGACACCACACTGGAGAAACGCAAACGTGCTCGCGCTCACTTCCCCTGCATGAACCTCCGCACTAACTCCGCCATCTCGTCGGCCTTCGTATCCAGCGCGAAGTGTCCCGCATCCAGCACGTGGACCTCCGCCTTCGGCACATCCTTGCGATAACGTTCCGGCTCCCCCGAGTCAAACGACAAATCATGCTTTCCCCAAAGCACCAACAGCCGCGGCTGCGTCTTCTGCATCCATGCCTGCCACTTAGGATAGTTACCGACATTCGTCCGGTAGTCGTAGAACAAGTCGCTCTGGATCTGCCCCTGACCCGGCGAGTTCAGAAATGCAAATTCATCGGTCCACAGATCCGGATCGTATAACTCCACATGCGGGTCGTCTCCAACATGCCGCGTCTTCGTCGCCGCCATCGACAACAAATTCTTGCGCAGCGCCTCGTCATTCTTCGCGCGATCTGCCCAGAATGCGCGCCGTGTTACCCAGTTCACCCCCAGGCCTTCGTTGTGCGACACCGCATCCTGCACAATCAGCGCCTGCACCCGCTCCGGATGCGCCAGCGCCATGCGAAACCCAACCGGCCCGCCGTAATCCTGCATATAAAGCGTGTAGTGCTGCAACCCCAGCGCCTCGGTGAAGTCATTCATCACCACAGCAATGTGATCAAAGGTGTAATCGAACTGTTTCGGATCGGGCCAGTCGCTGTGCCCAAACCCCGGATAATCCGGTGCCACCAGGTGATAGCTGTCCGCAAGCCGCGTCAACAGCGGCTGAAACATCCTGGACGACGACGGCAAACCATGCAGCAACAAAATCGTCGGAGCCTCCTTCGGCCCCGCCTCTCGATAGAAGACCGACAGTCCGTCAACCTGCACCGTGCGATAAAAGATAGGTTGCTGCATCGAAGCTTCCTTTCCGCCGCTTTGGGCCATCGCCGACACGCCCAACGCAATGCACAAAAACCGTGCGTGCCAAGTCAGCCGAAGCCATCGCAGAAGAGCCATCGTCCCCCTCGCATCCCATAGTGTCGCGTTTCGCAAGGCTCTTGACCAGATTGTCATCCCGACCGGAGCGTAGCGGAGCGGAGGGACCTGCTTTTAAAACTCCGGCTAACCGGCTTTTTAGCTAACCGGTCTTTAGCTAACCGCTTCTTAGCTAACCGCATCTTAGCTAACCGGTTCTTAGCTAACCGGTTTTTAGCTAACCAGCTCTTAGCTAACCGGCGTTCTCGGCACCGTTCGCATCGTCAGAACTACCCGGAACTCCGCCTTCCCGCTCATCATCCGCGCATACGCCTCGGCCGCCTTCTCCAGCGGATAGGTCTCGATCATCGCACGCACGCCACTCAGTTCCGCAAAGCGCAGTGTATCTTCGGAATCCGCCGGAGTTCCCGCCGCCCATCCCTGGATCGACTTACTTCCACTAATAAGTTGGATCGGCGTAACTTCAATAGGATCGAAGGTTGCCCCGACTACAATCAGCTTCCCATTTGGCCCCAGACCGTCGATCAGCTCCGACATCGCCTTGGAGTTGGGCGCAGTCGCCAGAATGACCTTCGCCCCGCCCAGCTTCTGCAATTCCTCCGCTGCGTTCGTCGCCTTGCTGTCGATATACACCCTCGCTCCGAGCTTCTTCGCCAGCACTGCGTTGTCCGGTCCCCGCCCGATCGCCGCCACCTTATACCCAAACTTGTTCGCGAACTGAACTCCCAGATGACCCAAACCACCGATCCCCTGCACGGCAACCAGATCCCCCGGAAACGCCCCGCTGTGTCGCAATGCGTTGTACGTTGTAATCCCCGCGCACAGCAGCGGCGCCGCCTCCGCATCTTTAAGACTTTCCGGTATCGAAACCAGCGCCTCCACTGGAGCCACCATGTACTGCTGGTATCCACCGTCATAACTGATGCCCGCAATTTTAAGATTCCGGCAGTTGCGAAAATCCCCGCGCCGGCATTCCGTGCAGGTGTTATCCTGGCCGCCGTGCCACCCCACGCCGACCCTCTGCCCCTTCTTCCACCCGGAAACACCCGCCCCCACTTCGTCGATGACGCCCGCCACTTCATGCCCTGGCACGCGCGGATACTGAATCCCCGGCCACGCTCCTTCCACCGTCAACATATCGCTGTGACAGACACCGCAGGCCTGTACTTTGATCCGCACCTGTCCTGAACCCGGCCTTGGAATCTCCCGCTCAACCACCTCGAAACCCGCTCCCGGCTTAGTAACTTGCGCGACTTTCATGGTTGCTACCGCTACTGCTGCTGCCGCCATAACCCCTCCTGTGATTTCTCGGTAAGTGTTGTTGTAACTGTATCGCGCATGATTTACTTTGCAACTTCGAAGACTTCTTCGCGTTCCCCGGAACTCATCCCGCTTACCACCGCCCCACATGCGCACCGTCGTCCACGTGCAGCACCTCCCCGGTTACATGAGCCGCTTCGGTCAGATAAACCACAGCCTCGGCAATATCCTTCGGCTGGGAAACCGTGCCCATCGGTGAGCGCGCCTCAAGGGTGCCCTCGTGCAGAGCCGTAGCCACAACGCCCGGCGCGACGGCGTTGAAGCGAATCTTCTCCTTCGCGTATTCGTTCGCCAGGCTCAGCGTGATCGCATCGATGCCGCCTTTGGTCATCATCGGGACAGATGCCGGAGCCTCAGTCATAGGATTATCCGCCAGCGATGCGCTGATACTGGTCACGCTGCCGCCCCTGCCCTGCGCCAGCATCTGCCTCACCGCACACTGCGTAATGTAGACGAATCCGTCAAGGTTGGTGGAGATGAAGGCGTGAACTTCCTCGGCGGTGTACTCCGTGAATGGCTTCGAAAAATAGATGCCCGCATTGTTCACCAAATGGTCGATCCCGCCAAACCGATCGATCGCCATCCGCGTCACCGCCTCCGCCGTCCCTTGTTGCCCAATATCCCCATCCACCAGCGCGAGCTGCGGCGATGCCGCGTAGCCCGCCTTCGAAACGCTGCGTGAAGTCGCCACCACGTCGTACCCGCGATCCAGAAAAACCTGCACAATCGCCGCTCCGATCCCTTGCGAAGCGCCCGTTACGATTACCGTTTTTCCTGGCATAGATGGCTCCCAAACAAAGCCGTCTGGAGATCCGGCTTAGCACGCCCGGCCCCCGGGATCGCGTAGCGTGCGAACCATGACACACAGGCAGATTCCTGCGACCTGCCCGGCGATTCTTAAAAACATTACGCCCGCAATGTGAAAATCCGCCATCCCGCGCGTTCTTCTCGATCATCTGCTCCCAACGCCGGACCGGCAGCCCGCGGCGGCAACAATCCGTTACACCGCGCTAAACTCCGCGCAAATCACTCGTACACCCTTCAGAAATTCCTCCTCCGGCGTCAGCAAGCTCACTACCAGCCATCCCGCCTCGCCGAATCCGAAGAAGGATCCCGGATGCACGTACACTCCGCGCTCCTCCACCAGCCGCACCGCCAGATCCTCATCGCGACCCACAGCCGGAACCCGCAGCACCGCGTACCATCCCGCTTCCACCTTCAGCCGCGTCACAGCGGGATTACGTAACAGTATCTGATCCAAATTCCGCAGATTCGCCCACGTCCGCATCCGAATCTGCTCCTGGATCCCCCCGCACCCCTCCAGCCACGCCGGCAGCGCGCACTGTACCGGCGCATTCATCGACAAAAACGTATCCGCCACCACCTCCAGCCTTGCAAGCGCCTCGCTCAATTCCCGCTCCGGGCCGAACCCCGCAATCCACGCGGCCTTCATCTGTGGCAGCGCAGCAATCTTGCTGATCCCGCTCAGCACAAACGTCAGGCACGAATGCTCGCCCACACCAAAACTCTTTCCCTCCGCCCTGTGGTCATGGCCGCGCAGCGGCGACTCGCCCTCCGCGGTGTAATCGAGAAAAACCTCATCGACGATCAGCGCCAGACCGTACTCTGCGCAAATCCTCTCCAACTCCCGCCGCTCCGCAGCCTTCGTGTAGTGCCCCGTCGGGTTATTCGGATGCACCACCGCAATCGCCCTGATTCTGCTTTCGGCCCCCGCCGTGATCCGCTCCCGCAGCTCAGCCAAATCAATCTGCCATCCGTGGTCGTACACCATCGGATAACTGACCAGCCGCACATCCTCGATCTGCGCCAGAAAATCGAACAGCGGATAACTCGGCGTTGCGATCAGCACCTCATCGCCCGCATCGCACAGCAACCGGAACAGCCAGCTGTACGCCTCGCTCGTCCCCGTCGTCAGAAAAATCCGCTGCGGGTCGACGACCGCACCCCGCGCCGCGTAGTACGCACACACCGCTTCCCGCGCCCGCAGCATCCCACGCGGCTCCGGATCATAAACCAGCGCCTCGCGATCCCCCAGCGCCGCCAGTATCCCCGCCTCATCGTAAGCAAACCCGCACTGCGTCGGATTCGAAGCCGTAAGATCCAGCACCTCGCGCCCCGCGGCCCGCCGCTCTCGCAGCGCCTGCGCCAACTGCGTCTCCGACACATCCCACGCCGTCCTCGCAGAAAAGCGCACCCGCTTATCTTTTCACAATGCGACTCGCTGCCGAACCCACCCCACGTCGGTCATAATCAACGCAGAGCCTAGCCGAACGAGGAGCACCGTTGCCCAGCCACTCCCCCATCAAAGCAGTCATCTTCGACTACGGCGAGGTCCTCTGTTCCGCCGAGCCCGCTGCGCGCCGCCGCCTCCTCGCCCTCACCGGCCTCGACCACGACGCCTTCGAGCGCCTCTACTGGCGCGACCGCCGCGATTACGACCTCGGCCTCCTCGACGGCCCACGCTACTGGGCCAAATTCGCGCGCGACGCCGGCCTCTCCTTCACCCCCGACGCAGTCGCCGCTCTGATCGAAAACGATGTCCTCATGTGGACCGGCCATCTGAACGAGCCCATGCTCGCCTGGGCCGCCGCTCTCCAGGACGCGGGCCTCCTCACCGCCATCCTCTCCAACATGGGTCCCGACGTCCTCCGCACCATGCGCCAGGAATTCGCCTGGCTCGCCCATTTCAACCAGCTCACCTGGTCCTGCGAGCTCGGCATCGCCAAGCCCGACCCCGCCATCTACATCCTCACCTGCGAAAAACTCGGCGTCCCTCTCAGCGAAGCTCTCTTCATCGACGACAAACAGGAAAACGTCCACGCCGCCGAACAACTCGGCCTCCATGCCATCCAGTTCCGCAATGTGGACCAACTCCGCCGCGACCTCGCCGCCCGCGACCTCCTTACCCAGCTCCCCGAACCCATCCCTGCCTGAAAACCACTGGCGGCAAAACCTTGCGTGGAGAAAGCGCCGTTCTCAGCAGTCTCGGCGGGATTCACTCTCACGAAGAAACAAAATTCTCAAGCCATGCCTGTTTCTTCGGCCCACGCAACCTACCGGTCTTCTCCTGAATCGTCCAGTCCAACCCGGCGAATCAAATCCTGGAATCGAGGATCTCCGCGAAGAAAATCATAGCCAGGCTCTACCTTGAGGCCAGTCATGGCATTGGACCGCTGCGCATAGGCTTTGTTGAGCCACAGAAGTGTGTGCTCCTTGTCGTACATTCCGGCATACGCCCAGGCGATTGTGGCGGGATCCTGGGGTGGGCGACGGTCCAACCGCTCTAACTCCTCTACCGCGTGCCTGGCTTCCGCAGTGTGGCCGGAGCGGCCCAGCATAAAAGCCATCTCCGACCAGTACCGGTTCATACCGAAGAGCGGCTTGCATTTTTCGATGTCGGCCAGAGCCTGGGCGAACTGGCCGTTCTCTATATAGACGTCGCTCACGCCGTGGGCGCGGGGAAAATTCGGGTCCATTTCGAGCACCGCATTCAGCCTGGCTTCGGCACGGTCGTAGTGGCGCGAGTAGTAATAGATCATTCCGTTATCCGAGGCAATGATCAGGGAGAGGGGATCCAGTTCGCGGGCGCGCTCGCTTGCCCGCAGCGCCTCATCGAAGCGGCCTAACCAGGTGAGATACTCCGCGTACCATTGGTAAGCGGTGGCGTAGTTCGGATCCAACTCGATCGCCCGGCGGTATTCCTTCTCCGCCGCCGGCCAATCCCAATCGTAGTTTTCCGTAATTAAGGCGAGAGAAGTATGCGCTTCGGCGAGCCCTTCATCCAGATAGAGGGCTTTCGTCGCTGCCGCCCGAGCCTTCCGCATAGGCTCAGCAGGAGGTCCACCACTATAAGCCGCCAAAAGAATGTAAGAGTCAGCCAAACCTGCATACGCCTGCGCGTAGTTGGGATCTTTGGCGATGGCCTGCTGAAAATATTGAATTGCCTGTTCGAAACCGTCGTCCGTTCTCTTATTCCAGAAGTACCGCCCCCTCAAATAGAGGTTGTACGCTTCATACGAATTGGTCGATCGCGGCAGCGGCTCCCCAGCCCGAGTGACCGTGGTGTGGCCGAGGGAGCGCTGAATCTCCCCCATGATCGCCTGCGCGATCTCGCCCTGCACCGCCAGCGTGTTGCTCAATTCGCGGTCGTAACGTCGCGCCCACAGGTGGCTCTGGTCCTTCAGCTCGATCAGCTGTGCCGTGATCCTTACCTTATCCGCGTCGCGCCGAACGCTGCCCTCCAGCGCATACTGCACTCCCAGTTCCTGGCCGATCTGGTCCAGCGGCGTCTTGCCGCCCTTGTAGTGCATCACCGAGGTGCGCGCGATCACCCCCAGGTGCTGCGGATCGAGATCGCCCAGCTGCGCGATCATCTCTTCCGTCATGCCGTCGCTGAAATAATCCTGCCCTGGATCCCCGGTTAAGTTTTCGAAAGGCAGAACCGCCAGCATCACCCGCTCCGGCGCGGCCTGTGGCCGAGGGTGATGTCGCCCACGCCATACCTCTGCCCCCGCCAGCGCGATCGCCACCACGCCGGCCGCCGCCAGCCACATCCAAAGCGGTTTCCTGCCGGCGCCTCGGCCTGCATCCCCATGCGCGATTGCTTCCCGATGAGCTGGCGTTTCCGCTGCTGCCACTCCGCCCGCCGCGTTCGGAGCCGCCGTCGAGCCGCCCGCGTCGATCTCCCGCACCTCAACCGCCAGCCGATATCCCTTCCCCGGGATCGTGATGATGTAGCTGCTGTCCTGCGCGCTTTCTCCCAGAGCTTTGCGCAGCAGAAAGATGTTTTGCGTCAGGTTCGATTCCTCGACATAGGAATCGGGCCAGACCGCGTGCATCAGTTCCTCTTTGGAAACGGTCTCCCCGCTGCGGGCCACCATCGCCAACAGAATTTCAAGGGCTTTGGGTGGCAACGGAACGGCGCTGCCGTCGCGCCAGAGCTGCAATTTCCGCGGGTCCACCTGGTACGGGCCGAACTCATACAACTTGTTGAAATCTTGAGCCATATGGCTCTCTTGGGAAAAATTGAGAAATTTTGAGCCGGCGCCTGAAGACCTTTCGGCCTCCTGCAAGGCAATGTAACCAGCGTTGGTGAGATCGCGGGGAAAACGATCAATAGGATAGCACGCTTCCAGCGCCCAGAGCTGGATTGCAAGCCAGCAGCGCCGCGCAGTCTGATCCGCTTTCCGCGATTTCGACGGCTACATCAATCCTTCTGAATGAGGTTCGACCATGAAGCATCTTTCCAGACTCTCGATTTTGATTTTCTGCGCGGCGCTCACTGCCTTCGGACAAGCGGTCCCATCCCAAATTGCCAACGTCCAACTGAGTAATGCGGCCGGGAATCGCACCGGTTCCGGCATACAGGTGAATTACGCTATGACCGGAACCGGCAATCACGGCTTCAACGGCTACCTCCAGTTCAACATGAGCGTCTTCCCCACGCTCACGCCGGCACAGGTGCAGAAAGCCACCCTGGTCCTGTATCTCGAACCCGCCGGAGGCCCCGGCACAGTGGCCTTGTGCGCGGCAGCCTCCTCCTGGTCCGCCACCACGATTACCGGTACTCACGTGCCTGGCTGCATCGCCGGCACCACGACGAACCTCGCCATCACCACAGCTCAGCTCAACACTGGCGCCTATGTCGCCGCCGACGTCACCTCCATCGTGCAGAGCTGGTATAACGGCACAGCGAACAACGGATTCATCCTCAGTGCCACAACCATCGGGACCAACGTCACCTTCAATACTGTCACCAACGTCCTCGGCTATACCGTTGGCGATTCGCCCGTGCTCGACCTCGTCCTCCAAAGCCAGGGCCCGCAAGGACCGATCGGTCCGCAGGGTTTAACAGGACCCGCAGGACCCATGGGTCCGATGGGTCCGCTCGGACCGATCGGGCCGGCTGGACCGGTGGGACCCCTGGGACCGGTAGGGCCGGCTGGGCCAACCGGGCCGACGGGACCAGCGGGTCCGGCCACTCCCAACACCCTCTACTACAACCAGATCAACTCCGTCGGCGGCGACCCGCAGAATATCGTTGAAGTGGATGGCCTCTATTACCTGCCGCCCGGAACCTGGATGATCTGGGCGCCCACCCATACCACCGGCGACACCACCGGAAACGCCGGATGCTACCTGGAGATCAACCGCGACGATCCTTCGAATGGCGGTTCCTTCCTGCTCGCTGAGGGCGGAACCGCGATCTACAGCGCCGACGACTCGACTTACGGACGCCTGGACATGTACGGAGTTGTGATCTTGCCCAACGCCGGCTACAACATCGTGACCACCGTATGCGGCACGCACAACACCGGTGTGCACTTCGTCGGACAGATGTTTGCCTTGCTCATCGGCAACCCAGTCCAGGACTAACCCTTCCCCAGTTCCTCCACCGGGACCCCGCCCCGACCCCGGCGCGCCAGCGCTGGGATCGAATCAGGCGGGGTCCCTCTTTGCGGCTGCCAGCCACCAGCGGCCAGCCCCCGGTTTCAGCCCCCCGCTTCCAGCTTCCGGCTTCCTGCTTCCTGCTCCACTCTCACCTGCTCCACAATCTCCACGCTGAACCCCTGCAGCGCCGGCACATGCGTCGGCGTATTGCTCAGCAGCCGGATCCGATGAATCCCCAGATCCGCGAGGATCTGCCCGCCCAGCCCCACTTCGCGCAGAGTCCGATGATGCCGATCCTCATGCAGCTCCCGCGCCCGCGCCTCGCGATGAAACACGATCCGATGCGGCGTCGCCGTGCGATCGATTTCAAATCCACGGCTCGCGTTGTGCAGATAAATCAGCGCCCCGCGCCCCGCCTCCGCAATCATCTTCAGCGACTGCCGCAGAATCCCCTGGCACTCGCACAGCGTCGTCCCAAACACATCGCCCGCCAGGCAATGCGAGTGCACTCGCACCAGCACCGGGGCCCCCGACGCGCCCGATGTTGGCGTGGCGGGGTGGAGCACCGGCACGTCCTGTTCCGATCCGCCCGGACTCAAACCACCATGCCCCGCGCCGCTCTGATGCACATCCCCGCGCACCAGCGCCACATGGCTTTCCCCGCCATGCACCTCGCTCTCGTACGCAATCATCAGAAAATCCCCCCACTCCGTCGGCATCGGGCTCTGGGCCACCCGCACAATGTAGCGCTCGTGCTGCAGCCGGTGCCGGATCAGCTCCGCCACCGTCAGCATTTTGATACCGTGCCTGTTACAAAATTCCAGCAGGTCCGGCACCCGCGCCATTCTGCCGTCGTCGTTCATCACTTCGCAGATCACGCCCGCCGGAATCAGCCCCGCCAGCCGCGCCAGATCCACCGACGCCTCCGTCTGCCCCGCCCGCACCAGCACCCCGCCCTTGCGCGCCCGCAGCGGAAACACATGTCCCGGCCGCGTCAAATCCTGCGCCGTCGACGTAGGATCGATCGCCACCTGAATCGTCCGCGCGCGATCGTACGCCGAAATCCCGGTCGTCACGCCCTCCCGCGCCTCAATCGACTCGGTAAACGCCGTCCCAAACCGCGACGAGTTCTGCACCGTCATCGGTCCCAGCTGCAGATAATCCGCGCGCTCCTCGGTCAGCGCCAGGCAAATCAGCCCGCGCCCCTCCCGCGCCATAAAATTAATCGCTTCCGGAGTTACATATTCCGCTGCCAGCATCAGATCGCCCTCGTTCTCGCGATCCTCATCGTCCACGACAACAATCATCCGCCCCGCCTGGATCTCCTCCAGCGCCCCCGGCACATCCGTCATCACCCGCGCATCCCGCATTCCCCTATTCTCCGCCATCGCCCCCTTCGTCGGCTACCTTATCCCCTGCCTGTCGCTTCGCCTGCGATCGTTTGCGATCCTGCTTGGGGGCCGCGGGCTTCGCCGCTGCCGGTTTACCCGCATCCTTTCCGGGAACCAAATGCAGGGAGAGCGAGGCCAAAGTGTCCTCCCTCTTCCCATCGTTATCGATGCGTGACGCCAGCAGACTCCCCAGCATCAACTGATGCGTCTCTACCAGCCGCGAATGAAAGGCGGCCAGCGTCTCGCTGCTCGACTTATTCATATTCAGATAGATTGCCCCAACGAAATTCGTGAGTATCGCCCCCACTCCGCCAAGGGTCGCTGTGATCACTTTGCCCGCCTGATCACCTTGTTGCGAGAACTGCACGATGTACATCGTGACGCCGATGATCGCCGCGCCCATTCCAATACAGGCGATCCCTAGCAGGAATACCCAACGGTTCTGGCTCAGATTGAGGTTGTAATAGCGGCGCAACTGAATATCGTTCAGACGCAGCAGCTTCTCAGCCCTCGTTTCCCTCTTGCTCACTTCATAGCTGAATAAGTCGATCTGAAAATCCACCTGCTCCAGCTCATTATCCATGTCTCTCAGACTCGAACGGAGCCCCGGCAATATCGCGATCGGTATGACGAGATAGAGCCCAGGAAGCAGCAGGACCGGCTTCTGCTGAAATCGCGCGTGGAGAATCCAGAAAACGAAGGGGAGAACACCCACGCACACAATCGAAGCGGCCGACAAGAAATAGAAGGACAGTTGCACGCGCTGCCTTTGCTCTTCCAGCTTCTGCTTGCGCTTCTTCAGCGCCCTGACCGCTTCTGTATCCGCGTTCTCCTGCTGGAACTGCGGGCCCACTTGCGGCGCAGTCAGATCGATCGTTTCTTCCTGGTTCTCGTTTACCTGCGGTGGCTGAACAGGCATATTTCTCTCTCCAATCGGGCGATTGAAACGCGCTGCTTCCTCCGGAAAGGCTGCTGAACCTGGGGAGTGAAACAACGCAGAGAGAAACTTGAAAGGTCAGATGCTATGTGATCCTCGCTCTCATCGTTCCGATGCTGCGAGTAATCCGGTGGCTTTTGCCCGGCTCCTTCTGGCCCGGTCCGATCTTATCCTGCCCCGGCCCTACCGTACGATCTTCAGTTCCTGAAGACTGTCGCCCTTCCTGAGCAGAATTTTGGTGTCAGGCTCGGCATTCGCATTCACGATCAGGTCGCTCAGGCTGATAGCCTGCCGCAACGCGTCCGAAAGGCTAATATTCTGCATCTTCGCCAGCCGCTGAAGCGTATCATACTGATCTCCCGAAAATATGACATTCACCCGTCTGGAATCCGTCGAGCGCTCCGCCACACCACCGGTCGGCGCAGACTCGCTCTGAGTCGGCGCGGTGGGCTCGGAAATTGCCTCTATTGCCCGTGCTCCTCCCCCCATCTCCGTAATCCTCCTTACGTATTTTCTACGTAAAGCTTACTCATCGCCCAGGCAAACGTCAATTCGCCCTTTCTTTCCTCCCAAAAAACCGGTGAACACGGGGAAGTTCGATTTGTCCTTTGCGTCAGGAATATCCTCGAAATCCTCTTCAGTCCTGCCCTCGTGAAGCGCGAAATGAAAGATTGCGCGACTATGGGCTTAGGAATTGGCGGGGCTCGGGGAGCAAACAACGCAGGCGAACGCCATCCTTATACATCTCACCCCCCCGAAAACCCGGTAACGTGACCTTTGCCCCAAAAACTGTCAATCCTTACGTCGGTAACAGTACCCACTAACTCCTTTCCCTGCCCCGCCCACACCCCCCAAAACCCCCATCTTTTTTGGCAGTTTTATTCTCCACGCTTGGTATCCTGAACTTAGATAGGAAAAAAAGAAAAAGCCTTACCTTCCCGGTGGGGCTTTTCTGTTTTCCGGAGCAGTTTCGCATAGGTCCCGCGAAGGCTCCGCAGGCGTGCGGACCCTTCCTTTTCCTGAATTCCGCCGTGAATCGACGCCATGCGCCGTTCTCTGCACCCTGTACCCTGCACCCTGTTTTTTGAAAGGATCAACAATGTCCGACGCCGCAACCGACTCCGCCCGGGCCCAGGTTCCACCCCAGGTCCCGCCCCAGCCCAAAGAAAAACGCCGCTGCCGCGCCCTCCGTGTCAACGGCCTCCAGTGCAACTCCACTGCCCTCCACGGCGGCATCTTCTGCTTCACCCATAAAAATTACGGCCATCCCGAGTGCCCCAAAAAAGGCTCGAAGATCGTCCTCCCGCTCCTCGAGGACCATTCCTCCATCCAGCTCCTCCTCTCCCAGGTCGCCCACGGTATCCTCTCCGGCGCCCTCAATCCCGCCGAAGCCCGCGCCCTCTCCTATAACTGTCAGGTTGCCGCCCAAACCCTGGCGCGCCCCGTCGCCGTCCGCCCCAAACCCACCGAGCAGAACACCCGCATCCAGGAAACCGTCGCCGAAGTCGTCACCAGCCCCGACGGCCAGCCCCTCGGCCCCGTCGAGAAGTACTTCGGCCCCACCGGTGCCTTCGAGCCACAGTGGTCCGTTTCCAAATATCTGTACGAGCAGCGCTGCGAGCGTCTTGGCATTCCCAAACCCACCTGTGCCGCCGACTTCCCCGCCTCCGGCTGGCTCACCGAAGAGGAAATCAACGAAGACCCCGACGACTTCGCCGCCCGCTATGAGGAAAAGATTCGCCTGGCCGAGGAACACAACGCCGCCGTCCGCGCTCAGGAAACCGCCGCCGCCCTCGCCGCCGGACTCCCCGATCCTCACGCCCAGCCCAAAAGCAAAAATCCCAACTGCCCCTTTGACACCGACTGGTGCCACGGGCCCGCCGACAGTCATCAGTGCTGCTACTGCGCCAACCAGCTGACCATGGAACCGTCCAACCCGCGCTATCCCGGCGATGACGTCATCGCTCGTCTCAAGCGGTTCTGGAGCGGAGAGGACAAAACGCTGAACCCCTCCGCCACCCTCGACCTCCAGGCTGCCGCGGACGGGCCAGAAGTCGAACTCTGCGCCGCGCTCCGTGCTCCGTGCTCCAGGCTCCAGGCCCCAGGCTCCCAGCTCCAGGCTCCAGGCTTTGCCCTTAGCCCTGAGAACTGCCCAGTTATCGAGCTCGATAACATTCCCAACCCCAGCGTCGTCAATTCCCAGCTGGATACCGGCACCCCAGGGGAGGGGCCCTTTCTCTACCCCAAAACAAAAAGGAGCAGCCACTCGCCGCTCCCGCATCACCGCTGTTCTGTACGCTGTCCGCTATCCGCTGACCGCTGCCCTACCGCCCGTCCCGCAGCCGAGCCGCCAGCCGATCCGGCAAACCCGCCTGCACAATCCGCTCCTGCGCCTCTTTCACGTCATACGGCACGCGATACCACGTCACCGTCATCCGCGCATCGTCATACAACGCAAAGGCTGCGCGCCAGTCACCGTCCCGCGGCTGCCCCACCGATCCCGGATTCAGCAGATAGCGTGCGCCAACGCGCAGCTCCAGCTCGAACTCCTCGGCTTCCGCGTGGCCTCCCTGCTCTCTGTGATCTCCGGGGTGGAACCGGTGCCCCGCATACTGCGGACTCAGCCGAAACCACTCATCGCCATTCGTGGCGAAACCGCCCTGCACATGCGTGTGCCCGAAAAACGTAATCCGCGCATCGGTCGCCTCCAGCGCAGGCCATGCATCGCGCACTGTGAGCACGTAATCGTCCTCATCCGCTGGCGATCCGTGCACGCAGCGCACAAACGGCCCATCGGGCGCAATCGGGCCGACTGCCAAGTGCCGCAGCCAGTCGCGATGCTCGCCGGTGAGCACGCACTCGGTCCAGCGAGCCGCCCGCTGCGCCACGGGATTAAATTCCTCGATGCCGCCGAGCCCGCTGCACACGCGATCATGGTTTCCGCGCACAAAAACATTCCCCAGCCGCCGGGTCTCATCGATCACTTCGTTGGGATTTGCACCGTACCCCACCACATCGCCCAGGTTCCAGACCACGTCGTGGGACGGAGCCGCGGCGAGCACCGCTTCGAGAGCCTCGAGGTTGGCGTGAATATCCGAGATGAGCAGCGCGCGCATAGCGAAAATATCGGCCCGCTTTTCCACCACATCTCTGGCGATGGATCTCGCGGACCTTAGCTCCTGGCACGCCCGGGGTTAGCGTGGAGGTAGCAGACCGTTTACTACTTTATTAGACGGAGCAGACGCTTGTCGCGTCTTTTTAACATTGGCTGCGGTGTTTTGCGGGCGTTTTTCCGTTTACAGTCCGTTTTCGCTCGCTTTTGCTGCCCGTCAGACCCGCGCCCAGTGCCCGGGCGCCGCCTCTCGCAGCGGAAGGACTGCGCCCGCCTGGCCACCTGAACCAGCATCGCCCGCCGCAACCATCGCCAGGGGCGCCCGCAAATCGGTCCGCATCGTCGGCACCGCGCCCAGCAGGCTGCGTGTATAGGGATGCAGCGGCTCACGGAAAATGGCCGCACGCGGCGCCTGCTCCACCAGCAAACCGTTACGCATCACCGCTACACGATCAGCAACCTGAGAAACAACGGCAAGATCATGCGAGATAAACAGCATCGCCAACCCGAACCTCTCCCGCAAATCGGCGAGCAGTTCCAGAATCTGCGCCTGCACCGTCACGTCCAGCGCCGTTGTCGGCTCGTCGGCAATCAGCAGCCGTGGCCGGTTCGCGATCGCCATCGCGATCAGAATCCGCTGCCGCTGCCCGCCCGAGAATTGATGCGGATAATCGCCGTACCGTCTTGCCGGATCCGGCAGCGACACCGCCTGCATCGCATCGAGCACCTTCTCCCGCACGGCGCGCCGCGAAAGCTCTCGCTGATGAACGCGCACCGCCTCCGCAATCTGCTCGCCCACGGGCAGCACAGGGTTCAGCGCCGTCATCGGCTCCTGAAAGATCATCGCGATGTCGCGCCCGCGCAGCCGCCGCATCTCCTCGGCCGGCAGCGCGGTCAGGTCGCGTCCGTCGAACTCAATCCGTCCATCCACGGTGGCCGCCGCGTCCAGCAGACGCAGAATCGCCAGCGCCGTGACCGATTTCCCCGAGCCCGATTCACCTACGAGTCCCAGCGATTCACCCCATGCAATCGCGAGCGAAAGCCCTCGTACGGCCTGGATTGCGCCAAACCGAATCGTGAGATTTTCAATGGAAAGCAGCGCCACAGCGCCATCGTACAGGACACCCATCGCTCACGCAGTCCGCGCCGGACGCGCTCAACCGGCCGTCCTGAACCGGTCTTGGAGCCCTGGAACTTAATACCGGAACTACGCCTTGCTCTTCTTCTTCTTGTATTCGGCAAGGCCCTTCTGGAAATCGAGCGAAGTGCCGGCATAAGGCGAGGCAATCCGCGCCCGGGCAGCTTTGCGCGGGGTTACCGGCGCCTCTTCGGCCGCAACGGTATCGGCGCCCTCGGTGCCAGCCGCCTCCGGCTCGCCGCGAAACGACCGCGGCAGTTCCGATGCCTTGAACTCGATCCCATCGTGCACCATCTGACGAGCCGCGCGCGCCAGCAACTCGCGCTTGGTCTTCAGCCGCTTTACCTCCGCGTCGCGGTCGGCGTCGGAGCGAAATTCCTCGAAGCGAAGGATGTGAGCCAGCTTGCGATCGAAGAGGTCGATCTCCTCGTGAAGAGACCTGAGTGAATACTTGTCCTGCGCCATTGCGGGCATTGGAAGACTCCAGCAGCCGTAGCCGAGGTTAAAACCGGCGATAAGTGCAAAAAGGGGCCGCTCTGGCCCCTCTCAGAGGTCGCTTGTCCTTACTTACACAACCTGGACGTTCTCTGCCTGCCAGCCCTTCGGGCCCTTTACCACGTTGAACTGGACCGCCTGACCTTCCTGCAGCGAGCGGAATCCGTTGCTCTGGATCGCCGAAAAGTGCACAAAAACATCCTCGCCGTTGGCCCGGCTCAGAAAGCCAAACCCTTTGGCGTCGTTAAACCATTTCACTGTTCCCTGTTCCATAACTGTATCTATTTCCTTTTTCTTTGAAGTGGATCGCTGAACTCTGCGTGGAATTTTTTGCAAGTCAGCGGTACAGCCAGAACAGGCAAGAAAGCCATTTCGGATTCGACGATGCTGTTTTCATTTTACCATGCTGTCCGC
>Ga0181520_10004740_pt1 | contig 22406 bp, 20 predicted proteins | sample PEATcosm2014_Bin_29_FD_132451 | JGI IMG/M metagenome (GOLD analysis project Ga0181520, IMG submission 132451) | Peatland microbial communities from MTU Mesocosm Facility, Houghton, MI, USA - PEATcosm2014_Bin02_30_metaG | ecosystem: Environmental > Terrestrial > Soil > Wetlands > Peat | place...
AGGGCGCGCGCGTTGTGGACGAAGCAGTCGAGCCAGAAGCGGTGGGCTTCGGTGTGGGCGAAAGCCCAGGCGACGACTAGGGCGAGAAACGCGCCGCCGACGCCTTCGCCGGGCCGAGAAACGGCGATCCGCTTGAGATAGAGGTTGCCGTGCGGGTCGCCGAGGTCGCGCAGGATGGCGAAAGCCGCGATTCGCCCTTCGCCCGCCTCGCCGACGAGATAGGCGTAGTTCGGCGACGCCATCATCGCGCGGTGCTCGGCCGCGGCGGAACGGCCGACATAAAGCTCGAAGCCTGCGGTGCGCTCGATCGCCATGATCGCGTTGAGATCGGCCTCGATGGCGGCGCGAAGCGTAAGATGCGGGGCCATCGGCGGGCCGTCGCTCCGAAATCCCTTGGCGCGGAAAACGCCGTTGCGCGCGCCGCCGCGATTGTTTATATCCCGCCGCACTCGCGGTCGGGAAGCCTCTCGACGCGATCAGGCGGCGTTGGGCGCTTAGCTCAGCGGCAGAAGGCTACCTTAGCATGGTAGGTCCAGCGTGGAGTAGTATCAAGGGGTTGCGTGTAGCGAAAGGTTCAGTGGGCGGCTAGCTCAGCGGTAGAGCACCTCGGTGACATCGAGGGGGCCACAGGTTCAATCCCTGTGCCGCCCACCATCCCCCCGACAGAGCGGCGTTAGAGGCGTCACGCCGCAAACGCCACAAGCGAGACGGCAGGTCGGTTAGGACTTGCCTTTGACTGTCGGGCTGCGGACATAGAGCCACCTTATAGGCGCGCGGCGAACGCTGAGTCTCCCCATAAACTTGAATGATGAGCAGCGGAAAGGTCTTCAACGCCTAAAGTCGATTGGCGCCGGCGAAACAGTCTTCTGCTCGATTCTGGAAAGATTTCCGATAACCTTCTCGTTCCGGCGGCTTCGTGGCTGGCCGAACTAGCGTTCGCGGGTTTCGCAAGCTATGGAAAAAGGTAGTGCTCTTGGGTTCCAATGAACCGAAAAACGTCCGGGAAATCCGTGCGGACGCGGAACGCACGACTTGAGCGCGTTGAGAGGTTATGAAAATACGCAACTGAAATCAGCCTGTCGCGGGGCGCTGTGTAACGCGGTTCACGTTACGGTGTAATTTGACATGGTAGGGGCCAGAGGTTCGCTCCTTGTAGCGCCCGCCACCTCCATCGGGGCGCCAGTCGCCATCTTTCACGGAAAGGCGCAAATTCGCGGCCGCGAGCGGACGCGCCCGCGATCGAGGCTTGGCGCTCGTGCGCCTCAACCGCGGTTTCCGGCGGTCAGGCGCGCCGACGTTGAATCCGGCCTGCCCAACGGGAGCGGGCCGCCGCCGGTTTGTCCCAGGCGACTGACTGACGACAATGCGCCTACTTTAATTGTTCATTGGACGATGGTAGGCGTCGAACGACAGGCGAGCGGCATAAGTTCGCATCGCCTCTCCATCCCGTAGCGAGGCCGCAATGGCAAAGATCGTTGTCGTCTATCATTCAACCTATGGCCACACGAAGGTCGTCGCCGAGCACGTCGCCAAGGGCGCGAAAGCCCAGTTGATCGCGATTAGCCCGGAAGGCGATATAACCGACGCCGACTGGGCGAGCCTCGACGCCGCCGACGCCATCATTCTTGGCAGCCCGACCTATATGGGCAATGTCAGCTGGCAGTTTAAGAAGTTCGCCGACGCCAGCTCCAAGGTGTGGTTTCAGCGTCGATGGCTCGACAAAGTGTTTGGAGGTTTCACCAACTCGGCGAGCCCGAGCGGCGACAAGCAAGTGAGCCTCATCGCGCTCCAGACTCTCGCCTCGCAGCACGGCGGCGTCTGGGTGAGCCTCGGCGCTCTTCCTTCCAACAACAAGGCCTCGACCGGCGACGACGTCAACAATCTGGGCGGTTCGGTCGGCCTTCTGGCGCGATCGCCCGCTGACGCGTCGGTTTCAGAAATCCACAAAGGCGATCTCGACACCGCCGTCCTGTACGGCCAGCGCGTCGCCGCGATTGCGGCCAAGCTGAAAAGCTGAGGCTTCCGCCGGGCGCGGAGAAATGAACCCGGCGCCCCAGGCCCGCCGCGCCGACGCGCGGCGGGCGACGGGCGGCGCTTCTTGTCGCTTGATGACACCTCGCGGCCCACCCCGGGAGAACCGGCGCATCGGCAAGACAGGTCCGCCGACCCATTGAGCCGGTCCCCGACCCAGGATCGCGCCGACCGACGTCGCGGGCCGGATCGCAGTCGGACTGGCCAACATTGATCCGGACCATCCGACAGGAGCAGGTCGTTCGTCGGACGCGGTTTCGCCGGCGTCGGCGCGGGAAGCGTCGCACGCCCTTTCCGCGCGCCTTGACAGCCGCCGGGCTTTTGCTAGGCCATGCCGGCTCATTAACCAGCGGACAAACGGCATTGACGGTTCGGGTCTTTCCCGGCGGCGGGATCGGGAGGGGAAAGGCGACGCGGCTCATCGCCGCCGCGGCGCTGGCGGTTGCGGCGGCGGCGTCGTTCGGCGCGACGCCGGCCGCCGCCGCGGTCGCCGACAAGCACGGCGCCTGGGAGACGCGCTGCGAGACGCCGCCCGGCGCCGCGGCCCAGCAATGCGCGATCGTCCAGAGCGTCGTCGACGAAGATCGGCCGAACATCGCGCTCGTCATCATCGCGCTGAAGACGGCCGATCGGAAGAGCCGACTGTTGCGCGTCGTCGCGCCGCTCGGCGTGCTCATCCCCACCGGCCTCGGCCTGAAGCTCGACCAGACCGATTTCGGCCGCATGAGCTTCGTGCGTTGCCTGCCCAACGGTTGCGTCGCCGAGGTCATGATCGACGACAAGCTGCTCGAAAAACTGGAGAACGCGCAGACCGCGACCTTTGTCCTGTTCCAGACCCCGGAGGAGGGGATCGGCGTGCCCGCCTCGCTCGCCGGTTTCAAGGAAGGCTTCGAGCAATTGCCGTGATCCTCCACACTGCGGCCGGAAAGTTTGGTATAAGCCGCGCGTCCGCCAGCCGGAGCCATCGACGATGAATGCGAGCGTCCTTTCCGCCAGCCTGCGGCTGGCCCTGATCGTCAGCTTGGCCGGCCTCTGCGGCGCCTGCGGCATGATGGACGCCTTCACGCCGTCGGAAGCCAAGCCCCGGGGGGTGGCCCCCCTTCAACAAAACCGGGACGCTCCCGAATCGGAGAAGATCGTCCGGCTGCCGTTGAGCGCCGCGGACCTCCACTGCCCGATTGTCGACGTCCCCGACGAAGGCTCGACGCTGCGGGTGGGCGGCCCCGAAAACGCCTCGGTGCGCTACCAGTTCGACATCAAGCAGACCGCTCGCGAATGCCAGCCGCTGGGCGACAAGTTCAGCCTCAAGGTCGGCGTTTCCGGCGAGCTGTTGATCGGCCCCGCCGGCTCGCCTGGCGCCTACAGCGCCCCGGTGCGCCTCACCGTGACCAGCCAAGCTGACAAGAAGACTGTCTATTCAAAGGTCTACAAGATCGACGTGAACACCGGGAGCGCCGCCCAGGCACCGTTCCAGCTCGTCTCCGAGACGATCGAGCTGCCGATGACCCGCACCGAGCTCGACGACGACTACGCGATCTCGATCGCCTTCGACACCGGCAAGGCCGCGCCGTCCGCGCCCTCCCATAAGCATAAGTCGGCCAAGAGCGCCGACGCGCATTGACAAAGCCTCCGGCATCGGGCTTGCTCCCGTCAGTCAGATCAAGACACCCAGCGGAAGAGTCCGGACAAGCTTCGCGCTTTCCGGCGCCGAAGGCGCAACCGCCCCGGAAACGCTCAGGCCGAAGGACCGTTGGGTGATGACGCTCTGGAAAGTGGCCGACGCGATGGCGTCCGCCCACCGAAGGGGGTAACCGCGGTTCGCCAGCGGGAATCTCTCAGGTCACGAGACAGAGGGGGCGCCGTCGGGATCGCGCGGGTTTGGCGCGAGGTTGATGGCCGCGCTCTTAAACTCGTGACCGGTGGACCATGTCGGAAACCGCCATCCTGCGCACGCCCCTTCACCGCCTGCATGTCGAGCTCGGCGCCCGCATGGGCCCGTTCGCCGGCTACGACATGCCGATCCAATATCAGACCGGCATCCTCGCCGAGCACCTGCACGCTCGCGTCGACGCCGGCCTGTTCGACGTCTCCCACATGGGACAGGCCGATCTCGTCGGCCCCGATCACGCGACGGCGGCGCGGGCGCTTGAGCGCCTGTGCCCCGCTGACATCCTCGCCCTCGCCCCAGGCCGGCAGCGCTACGCGCAGCTGCTTAACCCCGAGGGCGGCGTGGTCGACGACTTCATGGTCACCCGTCCGCCGGGCGCCGACGGGCGCCTGCGCCTGGTGGTCAACGCCGCGCGCAAGACGATCGATTTCGCGCTCATCGAATCGTCGCTGCCGAGCGAGATCCGCCTCGTCCGATTCGACGAAGCCGCGCTGATCGCCCTGCAAGGCCCTTTTGCGGCGCGCGTTCTCAAGCGGTTCGCGCCGGACGCCGAGGTCGAAGCGATGGCGTTCATGAGCGCGAAGCCGATCCGCCTCGCCGGAGTCGACACGCTGACCTCGCGGTCGGGCTACACCGGCGAGGACGGCTTCGAGATTTCGCTGCCGGCGCGCGAGGCGGAGGCGTTGGCGCGCCGGCTGCTCGACGAGAGCGAGGTCGCGCCGATCGGCCTCGGCGCGCGCGACACGCTGCGCCTGGAGGCGGGCTTGTGCCTCTACGGCCACGAGCTCGACGAGACGATCGATCCGATCGAGGCGGGGCTCGCCTGGTCGATCCAGAAGCGGCGCCGGAGCGAAGGCGGATTTCCCGGCGCGCCGCGCATCCTCGCCGCGCTCGCCGACGGCCCCGCTCGCCGGCGCGTGGGGCTGAGGCCCGAGGGGCGGGCGCTCGCGCGCGATGGGGCCGAGATCGTCGACGCCGCGGGAGCGACGGTCGGCCGCGTCACCTCCGGCGGCTTCGGCCCGAGCGTCGGCGCGCCGATCGCCATGGGTTACGTCAAGAGCGCTTTCGCCGCGCCGGGAACGCCGCTCTTTCTCATGTCGCGCGGCAAGCCGCTCGCCGCGCGCGTCGTCCCCCTGCCCTTCCATCCGCACGCCTACCGCCGCGGCTGAGCGACGCCGCCGAACAAGGAAAGAGCCGATGTCGGAAATCCGCTACACCAAGGACCACGAATATCTGCGCGTCGACGGCGACGTCGGCGCGGTGGGCGTCAGCGACCACGCCCAGCGGCAATTGGGCGACGTCGTGTTCGTCGAGCTGCCGACGCTCGGCGCCAAGTTCGCCAAAGGCGCAGGCGCGGCGGTGGTCGAGAGCGTGAAGGCGGCGAGCGACGTCTTCGCTCCCGTCAGCGGCGAGGTCGTCGCCGTCAACGCCGAGGTCGACCGGCAGCCCGGCCTGATCAACGAGGACGCGCTCGGCCGTGGCTGGATCTTCAAGCTGAAGCTCGCCGACTTGAGCGAGCTCGACGCCCTGCTCAGCCAGGCCGATTACGACGCCTTCCTTGAAACCCTCGCGTGATCCGCCATGCGCTATCTGCCGCTCGACGATTCCGACCGCGCGCTGATGCTCAACCGCGTCGGCGTCGCCGACATCGACGCGCTGTTTGCCGATATTCCCGCCGACAAGCGGCTGACGAGCCCGCTCGACCTGCCGAAGGGCGCGGGCGAGATCGAGGTTGAGCGCGCGCTGACGCGCCTGGCGGGAAAGAACGTCGCCGCGGGATCGGTCCCCTTCTTCCTCGGCGCCGGCGCCTATCGCCACCACGTTCCCGCGACGGTCGACCACCTGATCCAACGCTCCGAGTTCCTCACCAGCTACACGCCCTATCAGCCGGAGATCTCGCAGGGCACCTTGCAGGCGCTGTTCGAGTTCCAGACCCAGGTCGCGCTGCTGACCGGCATGGAGGTCGCCAACGCCTCGATGTACGACGGCTCGACCGCCTGCGCCGAAGCGATGCTGATGGCCCATCGCGTCACCCGCCGGCGCAAGGCGGTGCTGTCGGGCGGCCTGCACCCGCAATACGCCGACGTCGCCTCGACGCTCGCGCGGCTCGCCGACGACGAGGTCGTCCGCCTGCCGCTCGACGTCGGCGCCGGCGAGGACCTCGCCGCGGCGATCGACGAAGCGACGAGCTGCGTCATCGTTCAGACGCCTGACTTTTTCGGCAATCTGCGCGATCTCAGCCCGGTCGCCGCCGCCGCCCACGCCAAGGGCGCGCTGCTGATCGCCGTGTTCACCGAGGCGGTTGCTTTCGGCGCGATCCGCCCGCCCGGCGCGATGGGCGCCGACATCGTCGTCGGCGAGGGCCAATCGCTCGGCGGCGCGCTCAATTTCGGCGGCCCCTATCTCGGCCTGTTCGCCGCGCGAACGCCGCATGTGCGACAGATGCCGGGGCGGCTGGCGGGCGAGACGGTCGACGCCGACGGCCGACGCAGCTTCGTGCTGACGCTGTCGACGCGCGAGCAGCACATCCGCCGCGAGAAGGCGACGAGCAACATCTGCACCAACTCGGGGCTCTGCGCCCTCGCCTTCTCGATCCATCTCGCGCTGCTCGGCGAGGCGGGCCTCAAACGCCTCGCCGCCGTCAATCACGCCAATGCGGTCGAACTCGCCGAGCGGCTCGACGCGATAGAAGGGGTGAGCGTGCTCAACGACGCCTTCTTCAACGAATTCGCCATCCGCGCGCCGCGCGAGGCGAGCGGCCTAGTCGAGGAGCTCGCGCGCCGCGGGATCATCGCCGGGCTGCCGGTTTCGCGGCTCGCGCCCGACGCGGGGCTCGACGACCTGATCGTGGTCGCCGCGACCGAGCTGACCACCGCCGCCGACCGCGCGGCCTACGCGACCGCCTTGGCCGAGAGCCTCACGCGTGGAGGAAAGCGATGAACACGCAAGGCCGCCCCACCCGACCGACGCGCGAAAGCGCGGCGCGCCGCGGCTCGTTCACCGGCAATCGCGCCCTCGAGATGGAGGAGGCGCTGATCTTCGAGACTGGCCGGCTCGACGCCAGCGGCGTCGACATCGAAGCGCCCGCCCCCGTCAAGTCGCGGCTCGGCCCGCACGCGCGCGAAGGCGAGATCGGCCTGCCCGGCCTCACCGAGCCGGAGGCGGTGCGCCATTACGTGCGCCTATCGCGCAAGAACTATTCGATCGACGCCGGCCTCTACCCGCTCGGCTCGTGCACGATGAAGCACAACCCGCGCCTCAACGAGAAGCTGGCGCGCCTGCCCGGCTTCGCCGACCTCCACCCGCTGCAGCCGCTCTCGACCGTCCAAGGCGCGCTCGCGCTGATCGACGCGCTGGCGCGCGCGCTGCTGACCATCACTGGCATGCGCGCGGCGGCGATGTCGCCGAAGGCCGGCGCGCACGGCGAGCTGTGCGGCATGATGACGATCAAGGCGGCGATCGCCGCGCGCGGCGAAGAACAGACGCGCAAGGTGGTGCTCGTGCCCGACGCCGCGCACGGCACCAATCCCGCCTCGGCGGCGCTGATCGGCTTCTCGGTGCGCGCGGTGCCCTCGGGCGCGGAAGGCGTGGTCGAGGCGGACGCCGCGCGCGCCGCGCTGGGGCCCGACGTCGCCGCCATCATGCTCACCAACCCCAACACCTGCGGCCTGTTCGAGCGTCACATCGTCGACATCGCCGAGGCGGCGCATGAAGCGGGCGCTTACTTCTATTGCGACGGCGCCAATCTCAACGCCGTGGTCGGCAAGACCCGCCCAGGCGATCTCGGCGTCGACGCGATGCACATCAACCTGCACAAGACCTTCTCGACGCCGCACGGCGGCGGCGGGCCGGGCGCGGGCCCGGTGGTGTTCTCCGACCGCCTCGCCGCCTTCGCTCCGGTCCCCCACGTCGTGCGCGACGGCGACGCCTTTCGCTTGGTCGAGCGCGCGGACGGCGACGAATTCGGCCGGATGGCCGCGTTTCACGGCCAGATGGGCATGTTCGTGCGCGCGCTGGCCTACATCCTGTCGCACGGCGCCGACGGCCTCAAGCAGGCATCGGAGGACGCGGTGCTCGCCGCCAATTACGTGCGCGCTTCCCTCAGCGACCTGATGTCGGCGCCGTTCGGCGACCGCCATTGCATGCACGAGGCGCTGTTCGACGACCATTGGCTGAAGGATTCCGGCGTGACGACGCTCGATTTCGCCAAGGCGATGATCGACGAGGGCTATCATCCGATGACGGTCTATTTCCCGTTGATCGCCCACGGCGCGATGCTGATCGAGCCGACCGAATCGGAATCCAAGGCGAGCCTCGACCTGTTCATCATGACGCTGCGCGACCTTGCGATGAGCGCGCTCGCGGGCGAGCGCGAGCGATTCGTCGGCGCGCCCTACGACGCGCCGCGCCGACGCCTCGACGAAACGCGCGCGGCGCGGCAGCCGGTCCTGCGTTGGACGAAGCCGGCGCCGACGCCGATGGAATGAGCGCCGCGCGGCGCAGCGCGCCGGCGCTTGGCGGCGCGCGCGCTTGCGCGCATACTGGGGCGACTGAATCCAACACAGCAGGGAAGGCCGCGCGATGATCCGCCAGCGGATGGCTCGAACGAGGTTGGCGATCGTGGCGAGCCTTCTCCTTGTCGGACCGCTCATTTTCGCGCCGGCGCGCGCTCAGCAGCCGCTTGTTGCGGCCTCTCCAAGCCCGATTTCCTCGACCGTCGTCACGCCTGCGCCATCGCCGACGGCGAGCGGCCCGACCGCCGCGACGCCGTCGCCCACGACGAGCGCCTCGTCCTCGCCAGCGAGTCCGGCGACGCCTACGCCGTCGACGACCGCGACCGGCGCGCCGGCGCCCGCCGCAACGCCGGCGACGGCCTCCACTCCGACGCCGAGCCCGGCGCCGTCCCCCGCCGCGACGCCGACGCCGAGCCCGGCGCCGTCCCCCGCCGCGACGCCGGCGCCGAGCCCCACGCCTTCATCAAGCCCCGCGTCGTCTCCTAGCGCGTCGCCCGCCGCGCCCGGCGGCGGCGACACGATGGGCGAGACGCTCGATCTTTCGCCGCATCCCGCCGCCTATCTCGAGGCCAAGGCGGGGCGCGACGAGGTGTTCAGCGCCATCATGGACGCGATCGACCAGATTCGCGGCGAGATCGCCAAGGCGGGGCTGAAGTCCGCGGGCCGGCCGATCGCGGTGTTCCTCGAAGCCGACGACGTCGGATTTAAGTTCCGCGCCGCCGTCCCGCTCGAGTCGGTCCCTGACGGCAAGACCGCGCTCTCCGACGCGGTCAAGCTCGGTTCGACGCCGGCCGGCAAGGCGATGCGCTTCGAGCACCGCGGCGCCTACGACGACATCGACGCCACCTACGAGGCGATCACCGCCTATCTTGACGAGAAGGGAATCGAGGCGCAGGACGCCTTCATTGAAGAGTATCTCAACGACACCAAGACCCCGGACGACCCCAATCTCCAGGTCGACATCTTTGTCCTGCTGAAATGACCAAACTCGCTCCGGCGGTTGTCTTCGATCTCGACGGCACCCTCACCGATTCCCAGACCGGCATCGTGCGCTCCGCGCGCTACGCGCTCGAGCGGCTGAACGCGGCCGAGGGCACGGATTTTCCCATTCCCGCCGAGGCGGAAATGACTTGGATCGTCGGGCCGCCCATGCGCGGAACCTTCGCCAAGCTCGTCGGCGCCGAGCGCGTCGAGAAGACGATCGGCTTTTTTCGCGAGCGCTTCACCACCATCGGCCTGTTCGAGAACGCGCCCTACGACGGCGTCGTCGAGGCGCTCGAAAGCCTGGCGGCGCTCGGCTATCGGCGCTTCGTCGCCACCTCGAAGGCCGAGGTCGACGCGCGCCGCATCCTCGACCGTTTCGACCTCGCGCGCCATTTCGACGGGATCTACGGATCCCAGCTCGACGGCGGCCGCGCCGCCAAGCGAGACCTGCTCGCCTACCTGTTGAAACGCGAGCGCGCGGGCGCGACGCAAGGCGCGGTGATGATCGGCGACCGTCGCTTCGACGTCGAAGGCGCGCGCACTGTCGGCCTGCCGACGATCGGCGCCTTGTGGGGCTACGGCGGCGCCGAGGAGCTCACGGCCGCCGGCGCCGATCCGCTGATCGCGACGCCGCAGGAAATCCCCGCGGCGGTCGCGACGACGCTGGCGAGAAGCGCGTAGAAGACGCAGCGCGTCAGCGTACGCCTGCCCTCGCCCCGGCGGCCTCCCGCGTAGGGCGCCCGAAAGACCCCCGTCTTTGACCGCCTTATGCGGGAGAAGGGGCGGAAGCGACGTCGAATCCCTTCGCCCGCTTCCGGGAGAAGGCGGCCGCGCGAAGCGCGGCCGAATGAGGGCGGGTCTCAGGCGTGGCCGACCACCGCCTTCGGGCGATAGAGCTCCTCCAGGCGCGCGATAGCGCGCGCGTCGAGCTTCAGCGATAGCGCCGCCACGGCGTCCTCGAGATGACGCGGCTTCGAGGCGCCGACGATCGGCGCGGTCACGAAGGGTTTGGACAGCGCCCAGGCGAGCGCCACGCTCGCCGGCTTCGCGCCGAGCTTCTCGGCGACCTCGAACACGCGGCGGCGGATCGCCTCGTCCTGGCGCGACCCCAGCCCGAGCTCGCGCGCGTAGGCGTCGGTGCGCTCGCGCGCCGTCGCCGCGCCTTCGGCTGCAGCCGAGCGGACGAGAAAGCCGCGCGCCATCGGCGACCACGGAATGACGGCGATCTTCTGGTCGACGCAGAACTTCATCATCTCGCGCTCCTCCTCGCGGTAGACGAGGTTGTAGAAGTCCTGCATCGACACGAATTCAGCAAGGCCGCGCTCGCGCGCAACGGAGATCATGCGCGCGAATTGCCAGGTCCACATCGACGAGGCGCCGACGTAGAGCGCCTTGCCCGCGCGCACCACGTCGCTCAGCGCCTCGACCGTCTCCTCGATCGGCGTGTCGTAGTCGAAGCGATGGATCTGGTAGAGGTCGACGTAATCCATGCCGAGGCGCTTCAGCGAAGCGTCGACCGCCTCCATGATATGCTTGCGCGACAGACCGCGCGCGTTCGGCCCCGGCCCCATCGGGTTGAATACTTTGGTGGCGACGACGACCTCTTCGCGGCGGGCGAAGTCTTTCAGCGCGCGGCCCACCACCTCCTCGCTGGCGCCGAGCGAATACATGTCCGCGGTGTCAAAGAAATTCACGCCGAGATCGAGCGCCCGCTTGATGAACGGACGCGCCGCCTCCTCGTCCAGCACCCATTCGCGCCACTTGCTCGAGCCATAGGTCATGCAGCCGAGGCAAAGCCTCGACACCTTCATGCCGGTCTTGCCGAATCGCACATATTCCATCGCCTTCGTCCTCCGCGCGCCACGCCCCCACGCCCCGCTTGCGGACTATAGACCGCGCCTGCGCGCCATGCCAAAAACGCGCGACGCCGAATGGAGAACGGAAAGTGGCGGCGACGAATGGCCGACGACGCGTTGAGGCGAAGCGGCGTCGCTGGGACTTCTGGATCGATCGCGGCGGCACCTTCACCGACGTCATCGGCCGCGACCCGCGCGGGCGGCTGCACGCGCGAAAGCTGCTCTCGGACAGCCCCGCTTATCCCGACGCCGCCGTGCAGGCGATCCGCGATCTCCTCGGCCTCGACGCCGACGCGCCGATCCCCGCCGGCGCGATCGGCGTCGTCAAGATGGGAACCACCGTCGCCACCAACGCGCTGCTCGAACGCAAGGGCGAGCGCACGCTTTTGGTCACGACCAAAGGCTTCCGCGACGCGCTGGAGATCGGCTATCAAGCGCGCCCGAACATCTTCGCGCGCGCCGTCGTCAAGCCGGAGCAGCTTTACGCCGAAGTGGTCGAGATCGACGAGCGCGTTCTCGCCGACGGGACGGTCGAGAAAGAGCCCGATCTCGACGCGGCGCGCGCCGACCTCGCGCGCGCCAAGGCGCAAGGGTTCGACGCCGCCGCCGTCGTCTTCATGCACGCCTATCGCCATCCGCGGCACGAACGATTGGTCGCCGAGCTCGCGCGCGCGCTCGGTTTTTCGCAGGTCTCGGCGAGCCATCAATGCTCGCCGCTAATCAAGCTTGTCGGCCGCGGCGACACCGCGGTCGTCGACGCCTACCTGACGCCGATCCTCGCGCGTTACGTTCAGCGCGTGTCGCAAGCGCTTGACGCCAAGCGGACCGGCGCGCGCTTGATGTTCATGATGTCGTCGGGCGGGCTCACCGCGGCCGAGCTGTTCGCCGGCAAGGACGCCATCCTCTCCGGCCCGGCGGGCGGCGTGGTGGCGATGGCCGAGACGGCGCGAAGCGCGGGCTTCCGCCGCGCGATCGGCTTCGACATGGGCGGAACCTCGACCGACGTCGCCCATTTCGACGGCGCTTACGAGCGCGCCTTCGAGACCGAGGTCGCCGGCGTGCGCATGCGCGCGCCGATGATGCGCATCCACACCGTCGCCGCCGGCGGCGGCTCGATCCTCCGCTATGACGGCGCGCGCTTGCGCGTCGGCCCGGATTCCGCCGGCGCCGATCCCGGTCCGAAGAGCTATCGCCGCGACGGCCCGCTCGCCGTCACCGACGCCAACCTGATGGTCGGCAAGCTCATCCCCGACCATTTCCCCAAAATATTCGGCCTAAGCGGGAACGAGCCGCTCGACGGCGAAAGCGTGCGCGCCGCCTTCAGCGCGCTCGCGCAAGAGGTTGGCGACGGCCGAGGTCCGGAGGAGGTCGCCGACGGCTTCATCGCCATCGCAGTGGCCAAGATGGCGGAGGCGATCAAGAAGATCTCGGTGGCGCGCGGCTATGACGTCACCCGCTATGCGCTGAACTGCTTCGGCGGCGCCGGCGGGCAGCACGCCTGCGACGTCGCCGACGCGCTGGCGATCGAAACCGTGCTGATCCATCCGCTGTCGTCGCTGCTGTCGGCCTACGGCATGGGGCTCGCCGACATCCGCGCCCATCGCGACCAGGGCGTCGACGAGCCGCTCGGCGACGAGGCGGTCGCGCGGCTCGCGCCGCTGGTCGCCAAGCTTGGCGCCGAAGCGGCGAGCGAACTCGAAGGCCGTGGGGTCGACGCCGCTGCGATCAAGCGGCGCGAAAGCGCGCAACTGCGCTACGCCGGCTCGGACAGCGCACTGGAGGTCGGCTGGCGCGGGGCGGCGGCGATGCGCCGCGCCTTCGAGAAGGCGCACCGCGCGCGCTTCGGCTTCGTCGACCGCTCGAAGCCGGTGGTGATCGAGGCGGTCGGGGTCGAGGCGATCAGCGGCGCGGCGCGCTTCTTTGAGCGCGCCCGCGCGGTCGACGCCGACGCCGCCCCGCCCGCGCCCGCTTCGCGCGCGCGCTTCTTCTCGCACGGGAGCTGGCGCGAGGCGGGCGTGTTCCGGCGCGAGAATCTGGCGCGCGGCGCGCGCGTCGCCGGCCCGGCGCTGATCGTCGAGCCGCACCAGATGATCGTCGTCGAAGCGGGCTGGCGCGCCGAGATCACCGCCAAGAACCATGTCGTGCTGCGGCGGATCGCGCCGGCGGCGCGCCGCGCGGCGATCGGAACCGCGGTCGATCCGGTGATGCTGGAGATCTTCAATAACCTCTTCATGTCGATCGCCGAGCAGATGGGCGTGACGCTGCAGAACACCGCCTATTCGGTCAACATCAAGGAGCGGCTCGACTTCTCTTGCGCGGTGTTCGACGCCGAAGGGCGCCTGGTCGCCAACGCGCCGCACATGCCGGTGCACCTCGGCTCGATGGACCGCTCGGTCGAGACCGTGATCCGCGCCAACCGCGGCCGCGTCCGCTCAGGCGACGTTTTCGCCCTCAACGCACCCTACAATGGCGGCACCCACCTGCCCGACATCACCGTCTGCACGCCGGCGTTCGACGACGCCGGCGAGAAGATTCTGTTCTGGGTCGCCTCGCGCGGCCACCACGCCGACATCGGCGGAATCGCGCCGGGCTCAATGAGCCCGCGCGCGACCGACATTCACGAGGAGGGCGTCTACATCGACAATTTCCTCCTGGTCGAGCGCGGACGCTTTCGCGAGAAGGAGCTCTGCGCGCTGCTCGCCAGCGGCCCCTGCCCGGCGCGCAACCCGCTGCAGAATGTCAACGACCTCAAGGCGCAGATCGCCGCCAACGCGAAAGGCGCGCGCGAGCTTAAGCGCATGGTGGAAGCCTTCTCGCTGGCGACCGTGCAGGCCTACATGGGCCACGTGCAGGACAACGCCGCCGAGAGCGTGCGCTGCGTCGTCGACCGCCTGAAGGACAGCGAATTCGCGGTCGCCACCGACCAGGGCGCGGTCATCAAGGTGAAGATCTCGGTCGACCGCGCCAAGCGCGAGGCGACCGTCGATTTCACCGGCACGTCGCCACAGCAACCGAACAACTTCAACGCGCCCGAGCCCGTCGCGCGCGCCGCGGTTCTCTATGTCTTCCGCGTCATGGTCGACGACGACATCCCGATGAACGCCGGCTGCCTCAGGCCGATCCGCATCGTCATTCCCGACGGCTCGATGTTGTCGCCGCGCTATCCCGCCGCGGTGGTCGCCGGCAACGTCGAGACCAGCCAGGCGGTCGTCGACGCGTTGTTCGGCGCGCTCGACGCGCTCGGCTCGGCGCAGGGAACGATGAACAACCTGACTTTCGGCGACGCGCGCTACCAGTATTACGAAACGATCTGCTCCGGCGCGCCGGCCGGGCCCGGCTTCGACGGCGCGAGCGCGGTGCACACCCACATGACCAACTCGCGCCTCACCGACCCGGAAGTGTTGGAGAGCCGTTTCCCGGTCGTGCTCGAAGATTTCCACATCCGCCGCGGCTCCGGTGGCAAAGGCCGCTGGAACGCCGGCGACGGAACGCTGCGCCGCATCCGTTTCCGCGAGCCGATGGAGCTGGCCTTGCTCACCGACCGTCGCCGCGTGAGGAGCTTTGGCATGGAAGGCGGCGAACCGGGTGAGTTGGGCCGCAACGTCGTGCGCAGGAACGACGGGCGGCGCGAGGAACTGCCAGGCTGCGCACAGACAGTGCTCGAAGCCGGCGAAGCGATCGAGATCGTCACGCCGACGGGCGGCGGATGGGGGAAGAAGGGGTGAGAGGCGCGCGCTTTCGGCGCCTGCGCGCGCCGCGCCGCTCGCGAGGAAAGACATACGAAGGTCCAAGGTCTTGGCCGCCGGCGTCGGGACATTTGCTCGCCCCCTGCCTAAACGCATGAAACTCGTCGCTCGGTCGGATGCTGGCGGCGTTCGCCGAGCTGTTCATAGGGCGACGACGGGCGCGGCGGATTACGCGAGGGGGAGGCCCAACGGCGTCTTCGCGTGTTTGCGCTGGCGCGAGAAAATCCACCAGTTCAACGCTTCGCCGGTCTTGGCCTGATGGATGGCGGCGGCGAACACATCATGGACGCAGGGATCGCAGCGACGACCCATGATTGCGCAAAGTCGCGCATAAAGCGCGTCGGCGTCCTGTTCGGCGAGATCGGCGACCGTCGCGACGCCGAGCAGATGGAAATCGGCGAGCGTCGCCTTGCCGACATTCCGCAACGTGGCGAGGTTCGCGCCGCCGCCGCCGCCTTTTGCGCTCGTTCTCAAGTCACCCTCCGATCGGAGTGCAAATCTCGACGAGGAACCCGTCGCGGTCGCGCACATAGGCGACGGTCTGCCCCCAAGGCTTTTGCGTCGGACTTGCGACCTCGATTGCGCCGGACGCCGTCGCACGGGCGAAGGCCGCCGGCACGTCGCCGGCTACAAGCGCGATCTCCGCCCCGGCGGGCAGTGAGGCCAATCGATTGGGCTTGAAGTCCTGTCCCCGTTCGGCGACGAACGCCTCGTCCGCAAAGGCGAGCGCGGTCGCACCGGTCTCCATCTCCGCGTAGGTTCCGGATTCGTGGACAAAGCGCCGGACGAGGCCGAACGCGCGTTCGTAGAACGCGACGCTGGCGTTCACGTCGACAACATACAGGATCACGTAGCCAAGGCGCATAGTGTTCCCTCTTTGTTCCTCGCATAGCCGAAGCTGACGGCGTTGTCCAGCGGCCAATCGGCGCCTGATCGGCTCGTGAGCGATTGCCGCCCGTAGGAAGCAGCCGAAGCGATCGAGATCGTCACGCCGACGGGCGGGGGATGGGGAAGGCCTGATCGTCAGTAGCGGAACTGCTCGTGGGCGAGCGCCGCATGAAGGAAGCGGGCCAAGCCGAACAGCGCCGTAAGAATCAGCACGCCCTCGAGGGCGTGGGTGATGAGGTCGCCGAGCTGGAACAGGCCGCCGATCGCCCAGCCCGCCGCCGCCGCCGCGCCGACGAACTCGGTGCCGACCAGCACGCCGACGCTGAACAGCGTCGACACGTTGAGCCAATTGATCGAGCCTTTGGCGTGCGTAGCGCTCATTTTGCCGGTCTCACAACGGCGCCACGGCTATACCATCGGGCGACGACGCGCAAGCGCCGCCGATCCGTCCGCCCGCCCCTCGAGCGGAGGCGGCGCGGCGCGCTATTGACGGCCGGCGCGCGGCTTGCTTTTAAGCCGGCGCCAGACGCGCGCAGCCGAGCGCCGGCTGATGAGGAGACCGACGCCATGTCGCATTGGCCACGCCACGCGAGCATCGACGGCCCGATCGTGATGATCGGCTTCGGCTCGATCGGCAAGGGAACCCTGCCGTTGATCGAACGCCATTTCGATTACGACAAGGACCGCTTCGTGGTCGTCGACCCCGACGGGTCGGACCGCAAGCTGCTCGACGAGCGCGGAATCGAATTTCTCCATCTCGGCCTCAGCCGCGACAACTATCGCGAGGTCCTCAGCGAGCGCCTGACCGAGGGCGGCGGCCAGGGCTTCTGCGTCAACCTGTCGGTCGACACCTCCTCGCTCGACATCATGCGCTGCTGCCGCGAGATCGGCGCGCTCTATGTCGACACCGTGATCGAGCCGTGGCCCGGCTTCTATTTCGACCGCAGCCTCGGCCCGGCGGCGCGCTCGAACTACGCGCTACGTGAGACGGTGCTCGCCGAGCGGCGCTTGAGACCCGGCGGGACGACCGCGATCTCCTGCTGCGGCGCCAACCCGGGCATGGTGTCGTGGTTCGTCAAGCAGGCGCTGATCAACCTCGCCGCCGATCTCGGCGAGAAGGTCGCCGAGCCGAAAACGCGCGAGGACTGGGGCCGCCTCGCCCAGCGGCTCGGCGTCAAGGGGATCCACATCGCCGAGCGCGACACCCAGCGCGCCAAGCAGCCCAAGCCGCGCAACGTCTTCGTCAACACCTGGTCGGTGGAAGGCTTCGTCTCCGAGGGCCTGCAGCCCGCCGAGCTCGGCTGGGGCACCCACGAGAAATGGGCGCCCGCCAACGCCGGCTTCCACAGACAAGGCTGCGGCGCGGCGATCTACTTGAACCAGCCCGGCGCCAACACCCGCGTGCGCTCGTGGACGCCGACCGCGCTCGGGCAATACGGCTTCCTCGTCACCCACAATGAGTCGATCTCGATCGCCGACTACTTCACCCTGCGCGACGACAAGGGCGAGGCGATCTACCGGCCGACCTGCCACTACGCCTACCACCCCTGCGACGACGCGGTGCTGAGCCTGCACGAGATGTTCGGCCGCGCCGGCCAAGCGCAGAAGGAGCACCACATTCTCGGCGAGGCCGAGATCGTCGACGGGATCGACGAGCTCGGCGTGCTGCTCTACGGCCACAAGCGCAACGCCTATTGGTTCGGCTCGCAGCTTTCGGTCGAGGAGACGCGCGCCGTCGCCCCCTACCAGAACGCCACCGGCCTGCAGGTGACCAGCGCGGTGCTCGCCGGCATGGTGTGGGCGCTGGAGAACCCGAAGGCGGGCATCGTCGAAGCCGACGAGCTCGACTACCGCCGCTGCCTCGAGGTGCAGACGCCCTATCTCGGCCCGGTGGTCGGCGTCTACACCGACTGGACGCCGCTTTCCGGCCGCCCCGGCCTGTTCCCCGAGGACATCGACGAAAGCGACCCCTGGCAGTTCAGGAACGTGCTCGTGAGGTGAGGGGGGCGGGCGGCGGCGAGGCGGCGTTTTCCGGCGATCGAGCGATATCAAGGGGCTGCGGCGCGGATTTTTTCCGCGCCCGCCGGGTGATGCGGGCGCTTATGTGGCTGGGTGTAAGGAGATGTGCAGCGGGCAATCGGGCATTCGATAAGCCGCCGCAGTAATCCCGTAAGTTGCCAGCGTCATTCGCATATTTCTCGATCTAGGAAGATTGATTTCGTGTGCTCTCTATTAGTCGCACGCACTATCAACAAATCATTCTCAAACGGTGCGCAAGCCGTGGCTCGTTGAAGTCCGTCCAGCTATTTGCAAGCAACACCTTTAGCTGCTCAGAGTCGCATACCGCAGCTACCCGCTTCTTTAAGATCAGTTTAAACAATGGAAAGATGTAATTTTTACCAGAAATCCAACACTGATAAGGCATTCCGGCGGCGCTCTGCCGGACCTCTTCGATTTGTCTAAACCATCCTTGATACCCGACAACAGCGCGAACGCGCCGCGCGACTTGGCGAGCCACTATCGCCACTTTCTTCGGGCAGATTTCTATACCTTCGTTCACAGATAAATACAGAGACGTGACGGGATTGCCAATCGTTCTTATCGAAGGGTCCACACTGTATGCGACCGCATAAATCTGAAACAAAGGAGCCAAACGTTTGTATGCGAGCCCGACAGTCGTTTCAAACTGAAGTTCCGCGCGAACCCTTTGCTCGTCCCAGGTCGGCCTAAAAATCAGCCCAACATTTATCGCCGCCGCCTCGTTAATCAGAAGGTTTTCGATGCAATAGGCCCGAATCCTATAGAGGTGCTTAAGCCGCGGTTTCTTCCGGCGAAGAATGATATCGAAGTCGCCATCAATTATATATAGCTTCCTTCTACCATCTATTACTTGATCCAACTTACACGCAGCAATTACACTTTGCTTTCCACCCAATAAGTTTACACTCGTCAATCTTATTCTCGGCGGAATGATCTTTCTAACGATCGCAAGCCACATATTGTGGTTGCCAGTGTCTTCGACAAATATATCAATGTCGTTGTACGGGCGTTTTAGAAACGCCAACGCTCTGGCAGCTGCTGGTGAATGCCTAAGCATGGCTACAACCTTCAGCAGATTTACTAATATCAATACATTTGTCAGTGCGCTCCAGAATAATCGACGGGGCGTGCGTCGCCATTATATATTGTACGTCGGGATTTGCAGATATGATACTGTCAACAAATAATTCTTGCCACTGAACATGTAGTGAAAGTTCTGGTTCATCAATAATTAAAACATTGTCATTCTTTACTTGTGGATTAAACGCCAGGTGAGTCAATATCACAAATATTTGTGCTTCGCCTGACGAAAGTGTATCAAGATAATACTTATCATCTGACCTTCCAAGGGAAAAATATATGTACCCATGATCGTCAAATCTAACCTGCTTTCCGCTGTCTGCAAGGAATTTATTAACGAGCTTCAGATATGTAACAATCTTGGTTTGTACGGTCTGTATCTCCTCGTTGTAACTAGTAAGTATCTTTGACATTGACATTATTCGTTTGAGTTGCGGATTGTTAAGTGCCCACACTATAAGGTCATTCATATAGGCGGAGTTGGCCGCCCGCTCACCAGATTTGCCGCCTGCTGGCAGTCGATTTCTGCTGATCCTGCTCGCGACTTGTTTCAGATCGATAAGAAATGGGTTTAGGCGTGCCTCGACCTCACTCTTATCCACACCAAGAACTTTGTGCAGGTCCTTTAAACTCTTGTCGACTTCATCAATCTGACGGGTCTCGGAGGGGCTCGGCGGTTCCAACTGAAGCCGTCCCGAATGCCGCGGCTCCATGTTCAACAACTCGAGAATCAATGTTCGCCGTAAACGGTCGCCGACACGAGCGACCGCAAGCAAGGTGTCGCGATTGCATGTTTCGGCTAACGCGGCGGCATCTGCCAAACTTCTGGTGAGCGATACACTGGTGCCTTTTCGACTGAGCCTGGGTGGGGAGGATGGCCAATAACGGCGGCGTTCCACTTCGTCGCCAAACCGAGCCCGTCGATCAAGGCCAAGAAACATCGGCGTTGGAATTGTTCCAATAAACTTCAGTACTTCGTTCGCGGACGAAGCGGAAAGGGCGCTCTCGTAATACTCTTGCTCGTACTCTGCGTCCCGAGGCGATGGATTGGTGCTATCTGGTATAAATTTCTGATATAAAAACGTATTGTCAACGCGAGACGCACGCATTTCGATCCGGCCATTCGATTTTATAGCTTCTATAAACTCCGTTCCACGTTCTCTTTCATCGCGAAATTCAATGCGAATTATATCATAGTCAATATTTGCCAGAGCCTGGAGAGATGGCGTCATAAGTGCAACGATGCATTTAACCACCGTTGTCTTACCGCTACCATTTATTCCGGTAAGAAACGTAACATCAACATTGAATCTAATGTTGAAATTCAGAACGCCATGAACGTTCTTTCCAATAAATTTTGCAATTCGCATAGGAATCGCCTCCACACGTGAATCAGTCGACGTCCACCCGCGGATATCAGCGCTCAGGGCTAAACCATACTTCTCGACATAGTTTGTCGGTTCGGGAAGGCAGTAACTCTTGTATCGGTATTACCGTGATAGCGCACAAATTCCTCGACTTCGGGCCCCGCACTCGGAGCCAAACTTTTCGCCGCGCAACCTCCCCGCCTCTCTCCGTCACACGCCAAGCTGTCGACCTCGTGGAAGCATGAGACTTCCGAAGTCTCGAGGCTGTCAATGGCCTTCGGCCGCCGGAGGCGGCGCGCTTCGCGCGCCATTGACAGCCTCGAGACGTCGGAAACAAGAGGCTTCCATGAGGTCGACGGCGCTCCCCGCCGAACTGCGGCCAAGGCCGCCGCCCGCCCGTCGAACATAAAGGTTCGAGCCTGCGAACCTTGTCGCAATTCGACCAACTTGACCAACTCATCCGCCGCGCCCAACCTGCCCGTATGACCCGCACGATTAATCTCTGCGAAGCCAAGACCCATTTCTCCGCGCTGGTCGACGCCGCTGCGCGCGGCGAGGAGATCGTGATCGCCAAGAACGGCGTCGCCAAAGCGCGGCTCGTTCCCGCCGCTCAGCCGACGCGCCACCGCAAGCCGTCGGGGCTGTTGCGCATCCGCCATATCGCCGACGATTTCGACGCGCCCGACGCCGAAATCATCCGCCTGTTCGAAGGCGAAGCGTGAGCCTGCTTGTCGGCGCCCACGTCTTCCTCTGGTTCGAGAGCGGATCAGCCAAACTCAGCCAAGCGTTGCGCAAGACGATCGCGCAATCCGATGAACGCGTCTTCATAAGCGCGGCGTCGTTTTGGGAAATCGCGATCAAGCGCCGCGCCGGCAAGCTCATTCTCGACGGATCGCCGCTCGTCACCGCCGACGCGGCGTTGCGGGCGCGATCGGACATCGCGGCGATCTGGGCGGGATAGCGCGCCGGGACGGATCGCCGCGCGTTGTCGTGTCGCATATCTCTCTGACGTCATTGACGTATTTCGGTTAGCACCGCAGTCAAACGAGAACAAAACGCGAACTTTTGCTTGCCAGATTACGCCGTTCGCGGCATAATCCTCGACGCTGGGGTTTTGGCGCCGAGAAGCCGGCGGCCCCGCTTCCTTCCCTTCCCCCCTCTCCCCAACGCCCGCGCCGCCGCGCTCTTTCGCAGCGCGGCGCCCGCGCGCGTCCCTTTGCACGGAGCTCGCGACCCATGCCGACGCTCGATCTCTTCCTCGCTCTTTCCAAGGTCGATCTCGACCGCCGCATCGTCCAGGGCGTCGCCACCGCGGAGGTTCCCGACCGCGTCGGCGAGATCTGCGACTACGCCACGACCAAGCCCTATTTCGAGGCGTGGTCGGCCGAGGCGCTGAAGGCGTCGGAAGGCAAGTCGCTCGGCGCGGTGCGCGCCATGCACGGCCGCGTCGCCGCCGGCAAGCTCACCGACATCGCCTTCGACGACGAAGGCAAGCGCATCCTGGTGACGGCGAAGATCGTCGACGACGAGGAATGGCGGAAAGTCCAGGAGGGCGTCTACACCGGCTTTTCCCAGGGCGGCCGCTACGTGAAGCGCTGGCCCGACCCCGACACCGGCCTCACCCGCTACACCGCCGAGCCCAACGAAATCTCGCTCGTCGACCTGCCCTGCCTGCCCGGCGCGACCTTCGAGGTCGTCAAGGACGGCGCGGTCGACCAGCGCGCCTTCGCGCCGCGCCTCGACGCGCCCGCCGCGCAGGCGGGCGAAGAAGTTCCGGTCGCTCGACCGGAAGGCGCGGCCGCCCCGACCGCGCCCGCCAGCGCCGAGAGCCCGCCCGCCGCGGCAGGCCCCTCCCCCTCCGCCGCGCTCGCCAAGGCGGCCTCGGCGCTGGCGCACGCGGCCCACAAGCTCGAACGCGCCGCGGCGGAGAACGAGGCGCTGCGCAAGTCGGTCGCCGCGCTGGCGCCCGAAGTCGCCGCGCTGTTGGCGCGCGTCGCGGCGCTCGAAGCGCA
>Ga0181520_10004741_pt1 | contig 22399 bp, 23 predicted proteins | sample PEATcosm2014_Bin_29_FD_132451 | JGI IMG/M metagenome (GOLD analysis project Ga0181520, IMG submission 132451) | Peatland microbial communities from MTU Mesocosm Facility, Houghton, MI, USA - PEATcosm2014_Bin02_30_metaG | ecosystem: Environmental > Terrestrial > Soil > Wetlands > Peat | place...
CGCTGGTGACGTTGCCGGCGATGATGGGCAGTTTCGGAAACGCATCGCGCAGCACTTTCACCGTGTCGCCGACGCCCTTGCTGTGGCCGTGTGCGGTGGAAACAGCGACGACATTCACGCCGCGTTCCACGAGCGCGCCGACGTGGGTGAGGATGCGTTCGCGATCCAGTTCGCCGAAGGCGTTGCGCGTGGCTGAAACTGCCGCGCCGCAGATGAGATGATGGCGCTCGTCGCGTGCGGGCTTGAATTGCGCCTTGCGCTCCTGCGTGATGCGCTCTACGTCGCTCATGGTGATGAGGCCGTGCAGATGGTCGTCGTCGTCCACCACGAGCAGCTTGTGGATGCCGATGTGCTCGGTGAAAAATTTGTCGGCGCGGGCAATCGGATCCCTGCCCAGTTCCTTTTTGGTGATGGTGTGAACCTGCGTGCGCGGTGTGAGTGCCTCGGAAACCTTCTTCCCGGCGTAACGCGGCTTCACGACGTGGCCTGAAAGCAAACCGGCCAGTTTTCCTTTCCCGTCCACGACCGGAAACGTGCTGAAGCCGAATTTTTTCTGATCAATCAGCGCCAGCACGTCGCCGATGAGTTGCTCCGGCGAAACTTTGATCGGTTCCTGAATCAAACCGTGGACGTGATTTTTCACGCGGCTGACCTCGGAAAGCTGCTGGCGTTCCGGCATATTGTAATGGATGAGGCCCAGCCCGCCATTGAGCGCCATGGCAATGGCCATGCGCGATTCCGTCACCGTGTCCATGTCGGCGGAGATGGCCGGGATGTGCAGGTGCAGATTCTCCGCGAGTTGCGTGTCGAGTTGCGTGTCGCGCGGGAGAATTTCCGAATACAGCGTGGCCAGCGTGATGTCGTCAAACGTCAGGCCAATTTTGTTGTTTGCAGGGAAAAACTCATCCGCCGGCTGGTAGAACGGATCGTCAAAGGTTGAATTGCGCGTCGCTGCCATGTCGGAAAATGACGCCTGACAGCCCCCTTTGGCAAGCAAATTCGGAAAGTGTTAATGCGGATGAATATGCCGCAAAATGTGCGGGCATTCCAAACCGTGGGCGAGCATCAGCTTTTCATCGTCCAGCAATTTGACCGTTGCGCCGTCAGCCACGATTTCCCCGCGATCCAGGACAATCGCGCGCGAGCACAATTCCACCGCCAGCTCCAAGTCGTGCGTCGCGATCAGCTTGGTCGCGGGAATCTGCCGGAGCAGCGCCTTGAATTCGCGCCGACCGCGCGGATCGAGATCGCTCGTCGGCTCGTCCAAAATCAAAATTGCCGGTTCACACGCGAGCACGCCCGCCAGGCAGACGCGCCGCTTTTCGCCGTGGCTCAAATGATGCGGCGCGCGCCGGCCAAAGCCGGTCAGCCCGGCCTGCGCAAGCGATTTCTCCACGCGCGTCGCCACCTCCGCTTCCGCCAAACCCAGTTGCTGCGGGCCAAACGCGACGTCTTCCTGCACCGTCGGACAAAAAAGCTGATCATCCGGGTCTTGAAAAACCAGGCCGACCTGGCGGCGGATGGTTTCAATATTTTTCACGCCCACCGGCTCGCCCAGGATTTTCACCGCGCCGTCGCCGGACAATTTCTCCGGCAAAATGCCGTTCAAATGCAACAGCAGGGTGGATTTGCCGGAACCGTTTGGGCCGAGCAGCGCCACGCATTCGCCCGGCGCGACGCGGAAGCTCACTCCACGCAACGCCTCCGTGCCGTCGTGGTAACGGTATTTTAAGTTGGTGATTTCAATCGCGTTCATTTCCATCCTCGCGCGCACATGGCGTCGTAAATGCGTTCCGCCCGTTCCGACGCGCGGATGAAAAGCTGCCCAAGCACCGTCGCCAACACGCCCCATTCAAAGCGCCGCCCGCGCGTGAACGTGCGGCACGCCCGCGCCCGGCGCATCCGCTCCGCCTCGTCCGCCAGCACAAACAAATACCGGTGCATCAGCGTCAGCGTGGTGACAAACATCCAAGGCACGCGCAGCCGTTTCAACACGCGCAGGATTTCCGTGAACGGCGTCGTGTTCGACAGCAGCACCGTCGCAAGCAGGCAGAGATTCGTCTTCAGCAGCACCACCGCGAACACGCACCCGCCGCCCGGCTGGAACAGCATCAGCACCGCGACGCCAATGACGAGCGGTTCGAGCAGCAGCATCCGCTTCAACAAAAACCACGCCGGCAGCCGGCTCGCTGCGGCGATCAAAATCAGGACCGCCGCGACCGCCAGCAGCGCGGCGATTTGCGTGCGCGGCAGCAAAACCGTCGTCAGCATCAGCGCCAGCGCAACGGCCAGCTTCAACGCCGCCGGCAGGCGATGAACCGCGTTGTCGCCCCGGCTGTGATTGTGCAAAAGGCGCAGGCTCATGCGCGGGCCGCCTTCATTATTTCTTTGACGGATGGTTTCAAAGTATTACGATGGAAACAGTTTGTAACACCTAACACAATCAATTTGCCGGAGCAAGCCATTATGCACATACCCGACGGTTTCCTGGATGCCAAGACACTCGCCGTCACCGGCGCGCTGTCCGCGGGCGGGCTGGCCGTGGCCGCGCGCCAGGTCAACCGCACGCTGCCGCGCAGCAAAATTCCGCTGATGGGCTTGAGCGCGGCCTTTGTGTTCGCGGCGCAAATGCTGAATTTCCCCGTGCTGGGCGGCACCTCCGGGCATCTGCTTGGCGGCGTGCTGGCGGCGGTGCTCATCGGGCCGGGCGCGGCGGCCATTGTCATCGCCTGCGTGCTGCTGGTGCAGGCGCTGATTTTCAGCGACGGCGGCGTGCTGGCGCTGGGCGCGAACATTTTCAACATGGCGTTCATCGGCGCGGTGATCGGCTATGCGATTTATCGTTCCGCGCGGCGGTTTCTGCCGGACCTGCGCGGGCGCATTACGGCGGTGTTTTTCGCGGCCTGGCTTTCGACGGTGCTGGCGGCAATGACGTGCGCCGGAGAATTGTCACTGTCCGGCCGGCTCCCGCCAGGCGTGGTTTTTCCGGCAATGATCAGTGTCCATGCACTCATCGGCATCGGCGAGGGGCTGATCACCTCGCTGGTGATTCTGGCGATTGCGCGGACGCGGCCGGATTTGCTCGAAGCGGAAAATGCCCCGGTCGCGCGCGGCGCGGGAGTCGAATTTCTGGCGTTCGGCCTCGTCATCGCGCTGGGGCTGGCGATTTTTGTCTCGCCCTACGCCTGCTCGTGGCCGGATGGACTGGACAAGCTGGCGGAAAAATTCGGTTTTGCCGGCCACGCCGCCACGCTCATCAAGACTTGGATTCCCGACTATAAAATGCCAGGCATCAGTTCGGCGGGCATCGCCACGGCCATCGCCGGCGCGCTCGGCACGCTGGTCATGTTCGGACTGGCCTGTGTTGTCGGCCGCTTGCTTGTGAAAAGGGGTGCCAAGGGCCAGCCGTCGTGGCGAACCAGCAACGATTTCCCCACATCCACGAGGCAAAATAAATAATACGATTTTATTATTTCGTAATACTTGCTCAAATGGCAATACTGCTTCACACAAATGTAACCCCAAATAACTTATGAAAAAGCAATTCGTTGTCTTCGGGTTCATGTTGTTTTTAACCGCGTTTTCCAGCGGCGTGGTTTCGGCGCAGGATGCCGGCGCAAACCAGATTTCCGCCGGCACCAACATCACGCGCCTGCCGAAGGTGATTGTCACCGGACGGCAGGACAGCTTGCTTGGCGTCGCCGATTCGGCCAACCAGGGCACGACGGGCGCGGCGCAGCTCGCCGAGCGGCCCATTTTGCGCAGCGGCGAAATTCTCGAAACCGTGCCCGGCGTCATCATCACGCAGCACGCGGGCGGCGGGAAGGCGAACCAGTATTTTCTGCGCGGCTTCAATCTGGATCACGGCACGGATTTCGCGGTGTTCCTCGACGACATGCCGCTCAACCTGCCGTCGCACGCGCACGGCGAGGGTTATTCCGACATGAACACCGTCATCCCGGAATTTGTGCAGCGCGTGAATTACGAGAAAGGCCCTTACTACGCGGACGTGGGCGACTTTGGTTCGGCAGGCTCCGCGCATTTGGATTTTTACAAAACTCTGCCGCGGGATTTTGTCGCGGTCGAAGGCGGAATGTATGGCTATGAACGCGGCGTGTTCGGCGTGTCGCAAAAACTTGGCGCGGGCAACATCCTTTACGGCGGCGAGGCGTATCACGATGACGGCCCGTGGGTGAATCCGGATGACTACCGGAAGTTCAACGGCATTTTGACTTACAGCCAGGGTGACGACGCCAACGGTTTCAGCGTCACCGCGCGCGGCTATCATGGCATTTGGAATTCCAGCGACCAGATTGCCGCAAGTTTCGGCGCGACTAATTTTTTTGGCGCGATCAATCCGACGGATGGCGGCAACTCGCAGCGCTACAGCCTGCAGGCCGAATGGCATCGCCATGACATAAACTCCGAGACAAAAATCACGGCTTACGCATTTTATTACGACCTCGATTTATTTTCCGACTTCACTTATTTCCTGACGGACACAAATCGCGGCGACCAGTTCGAGCAGCAGGACCGGCGCTGGGTGGCGGGCATTGACGCGCACCACACGCTGTTCAACCAGTGGTTCAAGCGCGACGTGGAAAACACGTTTGGCCTGCAAGTCCGCAACGACTGGATCAACAACGGACTCTACCAGACGGAAAACCGCGTTCGCGTGGACAAAATGGATTCGGACACCGGCACCATTCTCCCCGCCGACACGGATGTCAACCGGCTTACGGACACGCAAGCCGGTTTTTATGTGGAAAACAAAATTCAATGGGCGGAAAAATTCCATTCCATCGCGGCGTTGCGCGGCGACCTGGACTACTTTGATGACACCAGCTTGAGCACTCCGGCCAATTCCGGCACCGCCGATTCATTCCTTCCCAGCCCGAAGTTGAGCTTGATTTTTGGGCCGTGGGATAAAACGGAATTTTACGCGCAGGGCGGTTTCAGTTTTCACAGCAACGACGGCCGCGGCGCAACGCAGACCATCGAACCGGTCTCGGCGGATAATCCCAACCCCAACACCCCGTCCGCGAAAATTCCCGCCTTGATCCAGACCAAAGGCGCGGAAATCGGCGTGCGCACGCTGATCGTCCCCAAACTCCAAAGCACCGTGTCGCTCTGGTATCTGCACAGCGATTCCGAATTGATGCAGGATGGCGACACCGGCGGCACCACCGCTTCACAACAGCCGAGCGACCGCTACGGCGTTGAGTTTGCCAACTATTATTCGCTGACCAAACATTTGTCGCTCGACCTCGACGCGGCGGATTCCGTCGCGCGTTTCACTTCGGTGGACGCGGATGATGCCGCGCCGGGCAGTCCCGGCGGCAAGCGCGTGCCGGAAGCGGTCGGCGTGGTGATTTCGTCGGGCATCACGCTGCACGATTTTCATGGATTTTCGTCAAGTCTCCGGCTGCGTTACTTTGGCCCGCGCGATTTGACGTCAGATGGCCTGTATAAATCCAGCGACACGATTTTGCTCAACGCCGAAGCCGGTTATCAAATCAACAAAACGTGGCGCATCTCCGCCGAATTCCTCAACTTGCTTGACCGCCACGACCACGACATTGATTACGCTTACGAATCGCGCGTGACGCCGGCTGCCGCGGCCACCTTTCAAGAGGTTTATCATCCTGTCGAACCCTTTCAGGTGCGGGCCGGCTTGACCGCGCGGTTTTAGAAATTCAACCCCATCGGCTCGTTGCGGCATCGGGCCGATATGCGTTTCTGATTGCAACAATTAAAAACGCAAAACCACTTGCATCCGGCCCGGCGCCTGCTATATTGCAAACGATTTGCGATACGGAAAGTGCCATTTCAATCGCCGAACGCGCGAAAGAATCTTCTTCGCGGCGGGAGTTTTGTCTCTGGCGCTGTGGTTGTTCATGGCAACGGCGGAAATCTGCACGCCGCTGCACGCCTGGCTGCACGGTGGAACGATTCCCGACAATGACGACGATTGCGCCGTCATCGCCATCGCGCATGGACAGTTTGATTCGCCAACTTGCGACGTTCCGACGGTCGCGCCGGCGGCCTGGATCGAAGTCACGCCTGTGCTCGTGGAATTTTCCGCTTTCAGCCCGGCCATTGAAAACCTTCCGCTTGGCCGCGCCCCGCCCGCTCCCGGTTTTGCTTCCTGATTTGCCGGTTTCGGACAGGCGTTGTCCGCTTCGTCTGATAATTGTTTCCAGCAACCAAATCTTTGTGCGCGCCTCGTGGCGTTGCGCAAACGCGAGTCCCGATGGATTTGCGGAAGTGTGTTTGAAAACTTTAACCCAATGAATTTCATGAAAAGATTTAGAGAGAAAGAGAAACGAAAATGTGATTGTAGATTGTATTTTGCAGTTATTTCGTCGGTGGCTCTGTCCTGTGGCGGGACGGCGCTGGCGCAGACGAACAATGTGGCGGCCAATGCCGACGCGGCGGGCAGTTCAACCAACGTGACCCAGCTTGGCAACATTACCGTCGTGGGCAGGCTGGACAAGGGGCGGGACACCATCATTCCCGACCTGGGCGCGACGGCGCATACGTTTAGCGAGGCGCAGATTGAAACCTTGTCGCAGGGCGCAAACGCGCCGTTCAACGAGGTCATTCTGCGCGCGCCGGGCGTGGCGCAGGATTCGGCGGCGAACGGCGATTTGCACGTGCGCGGCGAGCACGCGAACCTGCAATACCGCATCAACGACGTGTTGCTGCCGGAAGGCATCACCGGATTCGGCCTGGAACTGGATCCACGTTTTGTGGATTCCATGCGGCTCATCACCGGCTCGCTGCCGGCGGCTTATGGTTTCCGCACGGCGGGCGTCGTGGACATCCACACGAAAAGCGGCGCGTTTGAGAACGGCGGCGAAGCCGGATTGTATGGCGGCAGCTACGACACCATCCGGCCGAGCTTTGAATACGGCGGCGCGCAGGGAAAATGGAATTATTTCATGGACGGCAGTTACGACCACAACGGCCTCGGAATCGAAAATCCGACGCCCAGCCATGATGCGATTCACGACACGACGGACCAGGGCAAGGCGTTCGTTTATGCGTCGCGCATTTTGAGCGACACGAGCCGCGTCAGCCTGATGGGCAGTGCGTCCTACAGCAACTTCCAGGTTCCCAACACGCCGGGATTGGCCGGCCCGTTTGCGCTCACGTCGGCGGCGACAATTCCCACGGGACTGCCGGCGACTTTTGACTCGTCCACGCTGAACGAGAATCAAAAGGAGCAGAATTATTACGGCGTGGCGACCTACCAAAAATCGGCGGGCGATTTGAATCTTCAAGCCTCCTTTTTTGGCCGCAAAAGTGACGTTCATTTTTCGCCCGACAATATCGGCGATCTTTACTTCAACGGCGAGGCCAGCGACGTGGCCCGCAATCTTTACTCCGGCGGTATTCAAGCCGACGCGAGTTACGCACTTGGCGACAAGCACACGATTCGCGGCGGCGTGTTGGCGCTGGAAGAATATGTTACCGCTGGCTCGACCACCACGGTCTACAATCTGGACGGTGGAGGAAATCCGACCGGCGCGCCGTATCCCATCACGCAAAATGAAGTGCTGCACGGCTTGTTCGCGGGCGTCTATTTGCAGGACGAATGGAAAATGCTGCCGGAAGTCACCGTCAATTACGGCGCGCGGTTCGACGAGTTTTATTCCACGTTCGACAAGGAAAATCAACCCAGTCCGCGCGTCAACGTCATTTATGAGCCGACGGATTCGACGACGTTGCACGCCGGTTACGCGCGGTATTTCACGCCGCCGCCGGTCGAAAGCGTGCCGGCGGGCAACGTGATGCAATTCGACAACACGTCCGGAGCCGCGCCAACCGACTTGGATAGTTCGGTCAAAGCCGAGCGCGCGAATTATTTCGACGCCGGCATTTCGCAAAAAATCGGGAAGCATCTGCAAGTGGGCATGGACGGTTACTACAAAAATGCCACGCACCAACTCGATGACGGTTTGTTCGGGCAGACGCTCATCCTTTCGGCGTTCAATTACGCCAAGGGCCGGGTCTATGGCGTGGAATTCACCGGCTCCTACAACCAAGGCGGATTTTCCAGCTACGCCAACCTCGCGTGGTCGCAGGCGTATGGCAAGGACTGGAATTCGGCGCAATTCCTGTTCGATCCAAATGACGCGGCCTACGTCCAGAATCATTGGATTTATCTGGATCATGACCAGCGCGTCACCGGCTCGTTCGGCGTAGCCTACACGTGGAACGAATCGTCCCGTTGCAGCACACGCGTTTATTCCGACGCGCTTTATGGCAGCGGCTTGCGGCAGGATGCGACGGACAGCAGCGGCAACACGATTCCGAACGGCGCGAGCGTGCCGCAATATTACTCCGTCAACCTCGGCGTGGAACAGAGCTTCAAGCTCGATCACAACCGGATGTTGAAGGCGCGGCTGGATGTCGTGAACATCACAGACAACATTTACCAGCTCCGCAGCGGCCCCGCAGTCACCGGCGTCAACGCCGCGCAATATGGCGAACGGCTTGGCTTCTTCGGCTCTTTAAGCTATGTCTTTTGAAATGTTCCTCCGATGAACAACACGGATGCAAATCGAATTTCGCCCGGCTACGAGCTGAAAGACGAACTCGCGCGGCTTTGCCTGCCATCGGCAAACCGCGACGCGAACCTGAAGCTCGCGTGGGTGAATTCGATTTGCATCCTTTTTCTATTGATTGGCATTGCCGGCGCGCGGCGCGGTTTGATTGCCATCAAACCCGTCCCGCCAATCCAGGAAATTATTCCCGTCGTCATCCAGCCGGCGGTGTTGCCGCCGCAGGCAATCGCCCCAAAACCGGCGCCGGCGGAAGTCAACAATCAGCCGCCGGTCCTCGTCGTTCTGCCGGATGCGCCGAACATCAATTTCGGAGTGCCGACCGCCGGCACGCTCGTCATGCCCGCCGCGCTCGCACCCGCACCGTCGCCGCGCGAAGCACCGATGCGCATCGGTTCGCTCAACAACACCGGCGAGGGCGGCGACCGGCCCGAACCGCCGTATCCCAAAATCGCGCTGGAAGAAGGCGAGCAAGGCACCGTGCTTCTGCTGATTGGCGGCGACGCGGCGGGCAATGTCGTTTCCGTGGACGTGAAGGAATCGTCCGGCTTTCCGATTTTGGACCGCGGCAGCGTTGAATTTATCAAGCGCCACTGGCGGCTTCCGGCGGGCGATGGCAACCGCCTTTTTGAAACCAGCATCACTTATCTGTTGCAACAGAATTGATTTCACAACAACCATACACAAACCATGCATCCCATCCTTGCAAACATTGTTATCGAATTCTTCCTCAAAGGCGGCCCGGTCATGTGGCCGATTCTCGCCAGCGCCCTCGTGGCCGTTGCCGTCGTCGGCGAACGCGCATTCTGGTGGCTGCGTGAAAGCCGGAAGCGTGACCCGCAAAAAATGGAGCAACTGCTGGCGGCACTGGAAAATTCCGACGTGACCGCCGCCCAGCAAATCGCCGCCGGCTCGGACGACCCTATCATCCGCGTGATTCATCACGGCCTCAACCACGTCGGCCACGCGCACGGCTCGCTCCTCGGCGCGCTGCAACTTGCGGCGGGCGTCGAGTTGAAACGCGCGGGGCGTTTCCTCACGGTCATGGACACGCTCGTCACGCTCGCGCCGCTTCTCGGACTGCTCGGCACCGTCACTGGCTTGATGCATGCTTTTCTTAAAATTGGCAGCGCGGAAATTTCCGTCTCCGGCGTGACCGGCGGCATCGGCGAAGCATTGATTGCCACCGCTTGCGGACTTGGCATCGCCATCTTCGCGCTGATTCCCTTCAATTATTTCTCCGCCAAGGTGACGCAGTTGCAATTTGATCTGGAAACGGCGGCAACGAATGTCGAAGTGATGGTCGGCGGCGGCGGGAAATCAAGTGACACCGTCCGTTTGCACAAGCCGGAACCGCCCAGCCAAGCCACCAGCCATTAAATGGAAATGACTAAATCCAAAATCCAAATGACTAAAGAATTCCCAATGACGAATGCCGAATGTCGAATGGAATTTCGGCAAGCACGCCGCCATTTGTCATTCGGATTTCGTCATTCGTTCGTCATTAGTGATTCGTCATTCGTCATTTTTCGATGAAGATTCCCTCGCCCATTGCCAAACGCCGCTCGCGGATTGTCATCATTCCGCTGATTGACATCATGTTTTTCCTGCTTGCGTCGTTTATGATGATGGCCCTGGAGATGAGCAAGACAGAGAACATCAAGGTTCACCTGCCGCCCGCGACGCAATCGCAGCAGGATTACCGGCCGGACATGGTCAACATCGCCGTGGACAAATCCGGCGCCGTCTGGCTTGAAAAAAAAGAGATTTCGATGGCCGAACTCGGCCTCGCTTTGAGCAACCGCTTCCGCGCCAACCCCGACTTGCCGGTTTATATCAGCGGCGACCGCGACACGCTGCACGGCGACATGGTGAAGGTGTATGAAACCATCCGCAACATGGGCATCCAAAAGATCGCGTTCATGACCGGCGGCGAAAACGCAAAATGACTAAATCCTAAATCCGAATGACTAAAGAATTCCAAATGCCAAATGCCGGATGCCGAATGAAATTTCGCCGTCAGCACGGCCATTCATCATTCGGATTTCGTCATTCATTAGTCAATAGGGCTTCGTCATTCGTCATTCTTGCATGAAGATTCGCACGCCCATCCCGGAAAAAAAGTCGCGGCTGGAAATCATTCCGCTGATTGACATCATGTTTTTCCTGCTCGCGTCATTTATGATGATCAGCCTACAGATGCAGATTGTCCGCACACTCAAGTCCAACCTGCCCACCGCCACGCTTGCCACGCCCTCGAAGAAGCCCGACATCGTGAATCTCACCGTGAACCCGGACGGCCAGGTTTCCGCCGACGACAAGCCCATCGCCTTTCCTGAATTGTTCACGATGCTCACGAACCGCTACAGCCTGAACACCAATCTGCCGGTTTATATCACCGGCGCAAAGGACGCCACGCACGGCTCGGTGATGTTTGTCCTCGATTTTGTAAAGCGCGCCGGCATCCAGCGGGTTGCGATTGCTGTGACGGTTGCGGCGGATAAACCTTGAAAATGACAAACCCTAAATCCGAATGACGAATGAATCTCAAATGACGAATGACGAATACCGGATGGAATCTCGGCGCCCGCTTGGCCATTCGTCATTCGAATTTCGTCATTCTTTAGTCATTAGGGCTTCGTCATTCGTCATTTTTTTATGAAGAACTTCCAGGTCAACCTCCTCATCGTCCTCGCGCTCGGTCTTTGCGGCCTGTGCGTCCGGCAATGGTATGAACAAACCGACCAGCGCAACGCAATCCAGACCTTGAACCAGATGGTTTATGACCGGAACGCGGCCATCCAGGGCTACACAAATTCCATCGCCACGCTGAATCATCAGGTGAACCAAATGGACGCGAACATCACTGAAATCAAGGCCGCCGCCGCGACCAATGAACAACTCATCATTTCCGAAAAGGCCGAAATCGCCCGGCTGCAATTCGCAAACAACAATTTCACCAACGAAATCGCGCAATATAAAACCGCCGTGGACACGCTGGAGTCGAAATTGAAGGACGCCTATGCGGGCCTCAACCAGCAGAGCGAAGCCATCACCAACCTCGTCGCCCAGCGCAATGACCTCGTTCAGAAATACAACGACGAAGTGAAAGACCGGAACGATATCGTGGCCAAATACAACGACCTGGTCAGCCAGTTGCAGAAGCAACAGGGCGGACAAAAATGAAAATGCCCGCTTGCGTTGGCGCGCTGGTTGCAAATAATCATGGGACATGAAAAAAGAAACCGTCAGCCGATTCAGCATGTCCCTGCCGCCGTCGCTGCTGCGACAACTGGACCAGATGTCGGGCGAAAAAGGTTACGACAATCGCTCGCTCGCCATCGCCGACATGATCCGCAACCAGCTCGTGGAGCACCGCCAGAAATTCGGCAGCGAAGACATCGCCGGCACCATCACGCTGGTTTATGACCATCATAAACAACATGTGCAGGAAACGCTGACCGACATCCAGCACGATCACCACGACGTGATTCTCTCAACCATCCACGTGCATCTGGACCATCACAATTGTCTCGAAGTGCTGCTGGTTCGTGGCAAGGCGGCGTTGATCCAAAGAATCGCCGATGAATTGATTTCCGCCAGGGGCGTGAAACACGGCAAACTCACCGTGACCACGACGGGCAAGGATTTGCCGTCGTAAAACCGGAGGAACGAGTTCCACGAGTCCCCATTTTCAAGTCCAAGCGGGACTCACGAAGCTCGAAAAGCGAATCATTCCTCCAGGAAACTCTTCAGCATCCAGATTGTTTTTTGGTGAAGCGTGATGCGCCCGATCATCATGTCCTGGCTTTCCGGGTCGTTGGCTTCGCCGGCAAGGTCGCGAGCGCGTTCGGCGTCGGCCACCAGTTTCGCGTTGGCGGCGAGGAGCAACCGCACATAGTCCTCCTGCGGGAGCGGTGACGCAAATTCCTTCATCTGCGCCGTCTGGGCGAGCTTGCCCAAACCGCCTATGGCGTAGGTGCCGAGCGCGCGCACCCGTTCGGCGATTTCGTCAACCGCGATAAACAGCTCTTCGTATTGCGTCTGGAAAGCCGTGTGCAGGGCGAAAAAGCCCTGGCCTTCGACGTTCCAGTGCGCCAGATGCGTCAAGGCCATCAGCGCGTAGGAATCCGCGAGCACCTGGTTCAGGCTGTTGCTCAAGGCGGCGTTGGTTTTTGCAGGGGAGGATTTCATGTTGCTCATGCTGTCAATCTAGCAGAAATGGCGGTAGTCACCTAATTTGGATTTTCAGGTGCAAATGGCTGAATTTGTGCAATTTTCAGGCATGGAGACGGTTTTTTCAGTTTTGCGGGTATAAAAGGCTGGTTTTAGTTGGTTTGGTTTGTCTGGGCGTCGTCGCAGGAATTGTGAATTTGGAGAGGCTTAAAGTATATGACTTTTTTGTTCATCTCTCCTCGACTCGCACTCACGCAGAATTGGCTCCAATGATGGCCTCCAAAAATATCATCATACCAAATTGTCCCCCAAATATAAACAGGAATCCCCTTGTCGGTAATATCGGATACGATATTGGCAGGAATTGGAGCAGTTCCGACCTCCAAGCTCGAATCTGGGGGACACAATCCTTCGTGTTGTGGCAAGGATGGATAAACGCCACGAATTACACAGCTTGGAAATAAAATAACACAACACGCCATGAGCAACAAAAATTGTAGCAATCAAAAAGACGAGCCTTTTAATCTCTTTACAAGCAACGAGGTCAGACCAAACCCAAAGAGTGACATAAATATCAGCAAAAAATCCACCCCATTCGAGTTTCGTCAATGGAAGCTGTTTTCGGCTCTTTCTTTGCGTTGGGGTGAATTTTTTCTGTGGCTTTCCGCCGCGTTTATTGCTGGATTTATTTGTGGCGGATTTATCATCGCCACCATTTACAGGATTTGTGGATGGTAGTTTTTCAACCATTTGACATTTTCAAAATGTGTGCAATTTTTAAATCCAGTTGGGTGCGTAGGTTAATCGGCAAACCTGGCGTTCCTTACAATCGCAGATTGCGAGTCCGAGGCTCGCCGCATCCACTGTTTTATGACGCTGATTTATCATTCCCCGCAGCGGAAAGCAACGCTTTCCGCAACCAGCCCGGCTTGCCCGCCCCGGACTGGCGTATTGCCGCGTTGATCTGCCTTGCATCCGGCGGTGTGACGCGCACGGCAAACAATTCACCTTTGGCATTTTGCGTGCCAATCTTTGGCCTGCCCATTCTTTTTTTCATATATTTTGTTAACAAAATGTTTGACACGAATATAGCTTTGTGTTAACAATAAGTCAAACATTAAAACGATATGGCAAACATTCTTAAAACCGAGAAGAAAGTGGCGGTGGTTTCCATGCTCGCAGAGGGCAGCAGCATGGCTTCCATTGCGCGGATAACCGGCATTCATCCCGATACCATCATGCGCCTTGCGGTGCGGATTGGGCAGGCTTGCGCGAAGATTCAGGACGAGAAAATGCGCGGCCTGAATTGCAAACAAATCGAAGTGGACGAGATTTGGGGATTCATTGGCGCAAAGCGCAACCGTGCCGATGCCGTTGGCGCATACGGTGACGTTTGGACGTTCATCGCGCTGGACGCCGACACGAAGCTGATTCCGTCTTTCATTGTCGGCAAGCGCGATTTGTATCATGCCCGCGCTTTCATGGAAGATTTGGCAGGCCGTCTTTCGCGCCGTGTCCAGCTTTCCAGCGATGCCTTGAATGCCTATCCAGAGGCGGTTGAAAGCGGATTTGGCAGCGAAGTGGATTATGGGCAACTCGTAAAAACCTACGGTGTTGTCAACCTCAACAAAGACGCGGCCAGTAGGTATTCGCCAGCGGAAGTCGTCAAAACCGAACGCACGGTCATCAATGGAATGCCAGACGTGCGCCGTATTACGACAAGCCATGTCGAGAAGCAGAATCACACGCTGCGGATGCACTGCCGCCGTCTGACTCGCCTGACGAACGCATTTAGCAAGAAATTTGAAAATTTTCAGGCTGCGGTCGCGTTGAATTTCGCGTATTACAACTTTTGCAAAACCCATAAGTCTTTGCGTATGACACCGGCACAGGCCGCAGGCATTGAAAGCAGCGCATGGACTGTGGAAGAACTCGTTAAAAACTGTGGCGAATAAAGCATACATCGAACGATTACAGCAGGTGATTTTCCACTTGCACAAGGCCAGCGCAACGCACGCGGGTTCTGTGCCGGTGGAAGAAATCTTTCGCGGCCAGACGATTTGGAAGGGCGATGTTGAGGTTTTTGATCTGACTGGCCATCCAAAGGCCAAACGCTGCTACGGCTGGACGTATGGCGAGCCGGAAGAGTTTATCACCATCCTTGAACTGCCGCCAGTGACCGATGCCCAAAGCGCGGTGAAGGTTGGCGTTTCGTATCAAATTAAAAAAGCGAGGGGAAAATGACAGCGGGGAATTTCAAATTAGGTGACTACCGAAATGGCGTTCCCTGGGAAGCGCCAAAATTTCATGGCAGGGCAGGCGTCGCGCCTGTCTCCATCTTCAAAACTCCACTCACTGTTTGGTGTTCTTCCTCCACGCCTCGCAACTACTCATCCAAGACCGATGTTCCAAAGTTAGAAACAGGCGCGACGCCTGTCCTACGATTCTAATCCGCATAACCATCTGGATGTCTTTTGTGCCACGCCCACGCGTTGGCAACAATGTCTTCGAGCTTCGGAAAATTCGGCTTCCAGCCAAGTTCGCGAACGGCTTTTTCAGCAGAGGCGACGAGCCGCGGCGGGTCGCCGGGCCGACGCGGTTTTTCAATCGCTGGAATTTTTTGGCCCGTCACTTTTTCGCACATTTCAATCACCTGCCGGACGGAATAGCCGTCCCCGTTGCCGAGATTGTAAAATCCGGTCTTGCCCGGTTGCAGGCCGAGCATATGCGCCTGCGCCAGATCCTTGATGTGAATGTAATCGCGGATGCACGTGCCATCGGGCGTCGGATAATCCGTGCCGTAAATTTCGCACTGCGTTTTTTTGCCGAGCGCGACGAGGAGCACGTTCGGGATGATGTGCGTCTCGATGCGGTGATGTTCGCCGAATTTTTCGCTCGCGCCGGCGGCGTTGAAATAGCGGAAGGCGATGAATTCCAGCTTGTAAATCTGCTGATACCAGATGAGCGCCTTCTCGAACATCAGCTTCGCCTCGCCGTAGGGATTGATGGGCCGCTGCGGCAAATCCTCCGTCATCGGGATTTTGTCGGGCGGGCCATAGGTGGCGCAGGTGGAGCTGAAGACGAATTTCTTCACGCCGCATTCCACGGCGGCGTCGGCCAGCTTGAGCGCGTTGACGAAATTGTTGTGGAAATACTTTTTAGGGTTCGTCATGGACTCGCCGACGAGCGCGCTGGCGGCGAAATGCATGATGGCGTCGGGTTTGGCGGATTTGACGGCGTTCAAGATGTCGCCGTCTGCTTCCGGTTTTCCGAAGATGAATTTCGCGCGCGGGTCCACCGCCGAGCGGTGGCCTTCGGTCAGGTTGTCATAAACCGTGACCTGATGTCCGGCGTTGAGCAATTCTTCCGTGCAAATCGAGCCAATATAACCGGCGCCGCCGGTGACAAGAACGTTCATGGGAACAGTGTAAAAAAATTTCCGTGCCGGCGAAAGTTCAAAAAGAAAAAGCCGCCGCGCGCCCGGAGGCGCAACGACGGCTCGAAATCCAACGGCGGTTCTTTAGAACCAGCCCTTTTTCCCGGTGATGTAGGTGGCGACAAAATCCTCGTCGCTCTTGGTGAGGTAAATGATGCCTTCAATGAAACCGATGATGCCACCAATGCCACAGGTGAGAACACTGACGACAATTTGGATGACGCCTTCCTTCGTGTAGCCGAGGATGAATTTATGTATTCCCAGGCTTCCCAACAGGATGCCCAATATGCCGCACAGAATTTTCTTGTCAGCTCCAGGTATCTTTTCGCTCATAGTTTTAAGTTTCCTTCGGTGTCACATTTACCGGTTTTTTCGCAATCAGTCAATCTGGTTATTTTGAGCACGACAATTAAATTGCGGATGACGCCGCAGTTTTTCCGCCGTCTCCGGTGACAGCGGCGCGCGGGAATAAACCGGCTCATGCAGCGGCTCCGCGCTGTCGGAACGCAGCGCTCGCTCCAGCCAGCGGGCGTTCAGCGGTTCGGCAATCAAATCCAAACGGTTTGCAGCCACGGTCGTCTCTTCCTTCAGCCCGGTCGCGTGACCGGCGCCGACAACAAATCCGGCGAGCAGCAGCGTCGCGCGAATCAGGGTGCTGCGTGAATAGGTCGTCAGCGCGCACGGACGCGCCGGGTCGAGCGCGCGGAAAAGATTTTCAAACATCGGCAGCGTCCACATCGCCGGATTTTTCGCCGGAGAAAAGGCGTCGTGGAAAATCGCGCGCGGCCTTTCAAATTTCAAATTGGAGATTTGAGATTTCAAAAGCGCCGGAAAGTCGCCGAGGTGAAACTCCCAGATCACTTTCAATTTCCCGTTTTCAAATTCCACGCGCCGGTCGCGAAGCAGCACGGCAATTTGATTTTCGTATCCTGCCAGATAACCGAGCGCGCCGGCATTTTTCAGGGCGAATTCCAGCGGCTCGCCGGTGTTGTCGAAACTGACGATGCGAAGCCAGCCTGGAATTTCCCGCGTTGCGCTCAAAACGGCAATGGCATTTGCCGCCGCGCCGAGGCCGACATCCCAGATGACAAATTCGCCGGAATGATTTTTCAGCCGTTCACGGATTTTGAGTTGCCGGACGTAAAGCATCTCCGCCTCCGCCCGCGGACCAAGGCCGGGATGCATTTTCTCGCCCTCCGCGATCGAATACACGGAACAAACGCCGTTCTTCAGGCGGACAAGCTGGTAACGGACATTCGAAGTCATGGCGGATTTGAATCCATTTGGGGGCCGGAGCCAAGCCGGAAAATGTTGCAATGGGAGCGCGGGCAGCCCGCCCGCGAGTTGAAACCGCCGACCACCGCAAGGACATATTGGAAAGTTCAAACCGAAACCAGCGGGCGCAAGCGAGCGGGAGCGCAAATTTCAACTTGACCTTTTAATCATATATGTTAATGTTCTAAATAAGGAGTTGTTCCAACAGACGATGAGGAAACGGGATCTGCAATATTTTTGCGTCCCATCTGTTGTGTGGCTGTCGCCGCAAGGCGGAGTTGGAGACATGAAAACAAACAAGACCTCATGCAAGGCAGGTTACACGTTGGTGGAGATTATGGCTGTGGTGGCCATGGTCGGCCTGTTGGCCGCGATTGCCATCCCCAACCTTATAAAAGCCCGCGCCAACTCGCAGCAAAACGCCTGCATCAACAACCTCCGTCAAGTTGATGTTGCCATCAGTGAATGGGCGCTGGAAACCGGCCAGTCAACCGGCACCAGTGTTGCGGATGTCTCGGTCGTCTCGGCTTACATCAAGTTGAACTCCAGCAGCAGTGTTCCGGCCTGTCCGGCGGGCGGCGCATACAACACGGCCACTGTGGGCAGCACGCCGCAAGTGAGTTGCTCATTGAGCACGCTGACGGCCCTGCCGCACGCCCTGCCGTAGCCTGCCGCCAAGCCACCCGCGAAACATCGCAAGCGACCGGGCGGGTGGTGAAATTGGCGATGGGAAATAATGGCTGCTGGTGTTTGTCAGAATACGGGAAATGGACGAACATTCCGAACCGCGCCTCGCGCCACCATGCCATGCGCGCGTCGCGCTGGGCGGGCGTCTCGTTCGCGTGGGAATCGGGGCTGGGCTTGGGCGGCTGAATTTGTGACGGCACCCGAAGTCGTCGTGAGATTGCCCGAAACCAGCGCCAGCACCAAAGTGGAAAAACAATTACAATTCTTCCGAAAATATTTACAGGATTCATGAAAATAGTTTTACAACTGTTTCATGGCACCGTCGAGCGTGGCGGCGAGCGGCGTCATGCTTGCTTCCGTTTCACCGCCCATGTTCGAAATGCGGAACGTCATGCCCTTGATCTTTCCGTAGCCGACGTCAATCAGGAAGCCTATTTATTTGAAGAGACTTTGAAATATCCCCGCGCCCGCCTCAACCCCGCCCCGGCGAGCAGCGCGGCTGCGAACACGCCCAGCGCCACGTTCACCGGTTCTGGCACCGCGTTAAAGGTCAGCGACCAACTGTTCAACTGGCTGAAACTGACATCGCCGCCGGACAGATCAGATATGAACAATACCCAGTTCCCGTTTGGATTCACGCCATTGTAACTGTTGAATACCAGGGAACCCCCGGCCGCATAATAAGTGCCGGTGACCTGGCTGATGCTGCTGTAGCTGCCAGCATCATTGATGCTTCCACCACTGCCGAGATTTTGCAGGATCACGCTATTGTATCCAGAGCTGATATAACCAACCCCCGCTGGATCGCCCGCCAGTCCCGGCCGGTTCAGCAGCACCACCGAGGTCCCGCCGTAACTCAAATACGCATACAAATCCCCGTCGTTCCCGCCGGATATGTTCAGCGTCAGGCTCACGGAATTCAAAACATTCCCCAGGCTGCCGACATGGATGGTGCTGGTGATCCCCGCCGCATTCCCATCCGGCACCGTGATGTTAACCGCGCCCGATCCAACGGTGACGATGCTCGCCGACGCCGCGCCCAGGCCCAAGCCCAGCACGCACGCCATCCCGCCTAGAATTGTGGTCAAATTCGTTTTCATGTTATATATCGGTTGTTGTCGTAATTCGTTCTTGCGGCGTCACGGTGCCACGCGCAGTTGATAATAAGCGCTACCCGGAGGCGGTGAGCCATCGGTGACGGTGAACGCCCCGCCGGACGGCGCGGTGATAACATTGCCGCTGACACTGGCGTTGATGGATGTGACCGTGATGTCCGTCCACGGCCCATTTACAGCGCCGGCCCGCTGCACCGTGTAGTGATCGCCCGGCACGCCATAGAACGTCATCGTGGCCCCGCTGCCGTTCACCGAGATGCTCCCCGCCTGGCCCGTAAGGTTGGTGTTGATGACGATGTTGACCGTGCCTGTCCGCGTGCCGTTGCTGTCGTTGATGGTATAATTGAACGAATCGGCAGTGTTGGCGGCGCTGCTCGGATAGACGATGAGCGTGCTGTTCCCGCTGCCGCTGATGGCCAGTGAAACGGAATTGGCCGTCGTGGTATCGCTCGACGCGTATGCCTGCGAGCCGTAGCCGTCCCAGGTCGCGTCGCTGGTCAGCAGGTTGCTCACATGGATTTTAACCCCCGCGCCCGGCCCGCGCAATATGCTGATCGGGGGAAGCGTGATCGCAAACGCCGGGCTGGTTGTAGTCGTCCTGGTTCCCGCCGTCACCGTCGCCGTCGCCGTCAGCACCTTGTCGGTGCCAACATAGTTGATGCTAAGTCCCTTGCCGGTAAAGTCAGCCACCCCGTTGACCGCGTTGATCAAGGCTGTTCCACCCAACGCGCCCGTTCCCGTCGTCAGCGTCAGCCCCACACTCACCGTCGAATCCGCGCCCGATGTCACCGTGTTGCCGCCAGCGTCCTCAATTGTCACCACCGGCTGCTGCGCAAACGCCACGCCCGCCACCGTGCTCGCCGACGGCTGTGTCGTGAAGACCAGTTGAGATGCCGCGCCCACCGTCACGTTGAACCCGGAACTGACTATCGTGCCGGCGGTCGTGTCCACCGTGCTGCCCGTCGCCGTCAATGTATAACCCGTTCCAATCTTGTTGATGCTCAATCCGCTGAACGTCGCCACGCCGGTGCCCGTGTTCACGGCCACCGTCGTCGTCCCGCTCAACGTCCCGCCGGGACCGGCATTGTTCTGGATCGCCACCGTCACGTTCTGCGCAGTCCCAGTCACCGTGTTGCCGTATTGGTCCTCCAAAGTCACCTGCGGCTGTGTGGACAACGCCGAACCGCCCGTGCCATTCCCAGGCTGCGTCGTGAACACCAGCTTGTTCGCCGTCGCCGCGTTGACGGTGAACGTGCCGGAGGTGACTTGCGGCAGGCTGTCGCCGTTGGCATACAAAGTATTGGCGCTGCCCGCCGTCGTCGGGTTGACCGCGCTAAAAGTCGCCACGCCAGCCACCGCGTTCACCGAGAGCGTCCCGCCGTTGAAACTGGTCGTCCCGCTGCTGATCGTCACGCTGCCCGTAAAGCCCGTTATCGTGTTGCCGTAGGTGTCCTCCACTTTCACCACCACCGCCGGACTGATGGATGACCCCGCCGTCGTCGTGCTGGGCTGCGTCGTGAACACCAGCTTGTTCGCCGTCGCCGCGTTGACCGTAAATGTGCTCGAAGTCGCCCCCGTTAGCGACCCGTCGCTGGCCGTCAGCGTGTTCGCCGTCCCGGCCGTCGTCGGATCCACCGCGCTGAACGTCGCCACCCCGTTGACCGCAGACACCGTCAAGGTGCTCCCGCCCGTAAATCCCGTCGTCCCACTCCCGATCGTCACGCTGCTGCTGTCGCTCGTCACTGTGTTGCCGAATTGGTCCTCCACAATGACCGTCACTGACGGGCTGATCGCACTTCCCGCAGTCGTCGTGCCGGGCTGAACCCCGAAAGCCAGCTTGGTGGCTGGTCCGCCGAGGCTTCCGAAGGTTGCCGCCGGCATCGTGTTAACGGGAGGAGCCTGCCTGATCCTGACCCAGTAAGTGGTATAGGCGGTGTTTTGCGAGCCGCCGTCGGCCAGCGACACTTGAGTCATGCTGGAAAGATTGTAGGTGGTGTCGGCGACACTTATTGAGTCAACGTCTGTCAAGTTGGCCGCAGTCAAATTGTTGCCCTGCCATACAAGGTTGCCCTCGTAGTTGTTGCCAACTGTCAAAGTGTCCGCAATGGTAGTGAGAACGGTCTCGGTTCCAGATACCTCTTTGGACACGGCAACTTTCGTGTTGCTGTTTGCGTTCAACTTGGCCAGGTATCCATCTGTTTCAGCGTTTCCACCGGCGGTCATTCCATATCCGTTAAAAATTCTGTATCCGGACGCGAGGTTCAAAACGTTAAAATATGTTTCCGTGGCTATTCCGGCACCCTGTTGTGTTGTTGTCGGCGCAAATCCCGCAAATATGCCAAAAGCGCCGGTGGCGCTGGTGGCAGCAGTATGCGTGATGGTTACACCGTTGGTGACGCCGATGGATCCCTGTCCCGTATTCCACTCGGTCCACTTTGCGTTAAGGTCATTTGTCCCCGCAAAGTTGTCATAAAAAGCAAACACATTTGCCCCGTTGTCCAGACTGCCGTAGGTGGCGCCCGCATAGACGGCATTAAGGTTGGGGGCCACACCCGTTGCGGCCGCCGAACCGAGTATGCTGGTTCCTTTCGCGCTGAACCCCAGATAAACGGTGTAGGTGCCCCCGTTGGCGGCGATGCTGGAGTCGAGCTTCAACCACAGGACTGCAGCCGTGGCAGTGTTGTTTGTCCCGCTTTCGAGCCAACTGTTCAATTTGGTCCCCGCACTGTTGAAGAAAACGTAGTTGTCAACCGGGTTGTCCAGGTATGTCAAATAGGTATTCCAGTTCATGGAGATTTTAACCTGCGTTCCATTTGAAACGGCGCTGCTCTGCGAGTTTGTCAACGTCACGGGGACATAGACCACCACGCCGCTGGGGACGGTGATATTCGGGTCCGTCCCGGCTTGAACAGTCCTCAAAAACAACATGCAAGCGGTGAACACAAGCCACACGGTGGCCATTGCAGGCCGCGAGGCCGGAGTCGGTTTTGTTTTCATGTGTAAAAGTGATGTTTGTGGTTTCAGCGCGAGCGCCCGACGGTTCAGACTCGTTGTCTTCATGGCAATTTTAGGAATTGATGCGATCGTTAAAAGTTTTGCCGGAACCAGAAACACTGGCCGGCTTGATTAAGCGCAATCTC
>Ga0181520_10004742_pt1 | contig 22393 bp, 18 predicted proteins | sample PEATcosm2014_Bin_29_FD_132451 | JGI IMG/M metagenome (GOLD analysis project Ga0181520, IMG submission 132451) | Peatland microbial communities from MTU Mesocosm Facility, Houghton, MI, USA - PEATcosm2014_Bin02_30_metaG | ecosystem: Environmental > Terrestrial > Soil > Wetlands > Peat | place...
GGTTTAAGCACGGTGAAAATTATGTAATAGTCGGGGTTGTGGATGATATTCATTTCCGCTCTTTACAATATAAAATTGAACCTGTTGTTTACCGTTATTCTTCAGGTTATAAGGGACAGTACCTGACGCTCCGATATGATCCGGAAAAACAAAAAGAATTGCTCTCGTATTTACAAAATACATGGAGTAAAACAATCCCTTCATTGCCTTTTGAGTATTTCTTTGTAACAGAGAAATATCAAAATAGTTATAAGGATGAAACAAAAACAGCTGTAATAATCGGCTTTTTCTCCGCGCTTGCTATTTTTCTTGCATGTTTAGGCTTACTTGGCCTTACATCTCTTACGGTAATGCAGAGGACAAAAGAAATCGGGATAAGGAAAGTATTAGGTTCTTCGACTTCAAGCATTATTGCTCTCTTATCCTCACAATATCTTAAACTTATTCTTTTATCAAATATTGTAGGATGGCCGGTTGCATATTATTTCTCCGGGCAATGGCTGCAGGAATTTCCATACAGGATTGGGTTAAACCCACTTTATTTTATACTTGGCAGCGCCGCTGCTGTTTTACTTTCTTTATCGGTAATTAGTTCTATTGTAATTAAAGCAGCAACTGCAAACCCGGTAAAATCGCTTAAATATGAATGATTTACGGAGGCAGGAAAATGCAAACCGGTAAAAGACTTCGGAAATCAGGAAATTGTCGAAATAGAAATTAAAGTTGGCGATAGGCTGACAAAGATAAATTTCAGGGTTGAATCCTTTAAATGGAATGACAACGGAACTTCCCATGAAAAAAGAATTGAAAATCTGAAAAATGCATAGGATCACCCGGGCATTTAACACCGCAGTAATATTTATCAGGCATGATTATTTTATTTGTATTTCCAACTGGTCACCATAATTGAGGCGAGCAAGCTGTTAACGGACAAAAGACGGAAATAGTTTTTACTTCAAGCGCAGCGGCAATATGCATCTGTCCCGTACTTGATGAAATTAAACAATCTAATGAGGCAAAAGTAATAATAGAACTCCTTAATCTGGTTCCGATGTTTGGATATTCTACTCCGCCGATACCTGTCAATAGATCAGGTACTTCATTATCGGTAATCACTAATTGAAATTTGTGATTATTTTGCAACCTCTTAATTAGCTGTAGATAAATCTCAGGACTTAAGTTTGGCGCTGATTTCATACTGGTACTGTTAATGCCCAGTAAATATTTATTTTTTCTTCTTGCTAATATTCTTATGGCTGCGACCTGATACCGTTCAGCTTCTGTTAAAAATATTTGCGGAGTAATATCATTAGATTTAATTCCGATTTTCCGGGCTAAATCCATGCAATAATCAGCTTCATGCCGCAGCGGAATGTATTTATGCCTGCTTACACCTTTAACAAAAGTTATGAATTGATAAAACTTTTGCCCATCGCCTATTCTATGCCTGATACCTGACCAAAATAACATGTAATTGATTTTTTTGGAAGGTAATAACATTAATGAATGAGTAAACCTGTAACTTCTAATTTCTTTCACTTTTATAAAGAAATTATTTATATCTGCTGACTTAATTTCATCATTAATAATTATTTTATCAACATAGGGGTTATTTATATAAACATCTTTAGTGTAATTACTTAGAAGCAATGCCACAAAACTATCGGGCCATTCACTCTTAATTGCTCTTGGAATTGGAGTAGAGAGGACAACGTCGCCAATTCTGTCCTGCCTCGCAATTAATATTCTTTTTTGCTTTCCCAGTGTGCTCACCGATGTATTTAATTACTTTGACCATAACCAATGTAAATAAGTTTAATTAGGGTCTGTGCGCAAACAAACGGGCAGCAAATGAATAAAAGGGTTTAAAGATAAACCGTCATTTTATAAGTTCCTATTTAATGATTATATCAAAAGAACTAAGCAGGGAGATAGCCTCAGGGAGTGAGAAAATGGTTTTTTTAATTTTATTATTGTTAGGATCGATATTATAATTAAGTGATTCTGAAAAATCGGCATATGATAAATTTGTACGTGTAAATTTGCTGCCTAAAAGATCCGTGTTAGTAAATACGGCTTTAGTTAAATCGGCTTCAACAAAATCAACGTTTTGGGCAGAGCATTTTATTATGTTAATTGAGCGAAGATCCATCCTGTAAAAAATACCGTTATCTATTTTACAGTCAACAAACTTGAATGCTCCCGGTTTTCTTATCCCGCACCAATCTACGCCGACGGTTTTGGAACCTTTAAATACAACATCTAAAAACTTTGAGCCTGCAACAGTGGCTAAACTTAAATCACATGATTGAAAAGTGCAGTTTTCAAATTCGCAAGAATCAAATATGATCTTGAAGAAATTACATGAAACAAACCGGCATTTGTAAAATTCTTTTTGCATAAGTTTTCCTTCCGCTAAGATAAGATTCTTGAATTCTTTTTCGTTGTAAAAAGATTCATTTAATTCAAATGCCTTGCTTTCGTTCTGATCTTCAAATAATGATAAATTATTCATTGGTAATGATTTCAAAAATTATATTCCAAATATTTGAAATATTATTAGAAATATGAAATGTAATAAATATGAAATTATTTAGTTGTCGACTTAGCGTAACTCCGATTAGAACAAAACCTTTTTATAATACACTAATTTATTGGCATTCTGCAAAATTTACTTTTAATTTGGACAAATATGAATTTTACAGAATATTTGTATTTATACCGACACTTAAACTGCGTCGATTGATATATGTTAATCTCCAAGCAAATTCCAGACTTACCGGTAAGGAAGAGTATCCAATATTAAATCCGGTCTCCAGCAAAGGCTTTGTTAATACTGTAAATGCAATGGGCATAATTGCGGCAGATTTTTCCGACATATTCTTCCATGCCGCATTGAAAAATATATTCAAACTGAGATTTTGAAGAATAGATACCGGCAGCACGCGGTAAATTTCTTTTCTAAAATTATATTCAGCATTTAGAGTTAATGCCTGGTCCCCAAACAAATTTCCGACACCGATGGTTCTGAATGTAAAATCCCTCCCGGTTCCGCTTATGTTGCCGGGTAAAGCGTACTGCATCTGAAGTGGAACCGGGCCGTTGGAATATATCCCGTTAATCTCAAAGCTTAAACTTGATGTTTTAATGGTATTTATCTCCGCAAGGATATTTCCGCTATAGGAAATAAAATCAAGGTCACTCTGGAGATATTTCGGACTGCTTATCAATATCCCGGCACTGAAACTCAGGAATGTATGCCCGTTAGAAACTTTTCTTTTCAGGTTATTCTCTATAATATCATCACGTAAATCAAAATTCACACCCAAACTCATAGTATTCAGCCTCGCATCATAAATGGGGGAATTAACGGAATCCGGAAAAGAAAAAATATTGCTGCTGTAATTGTAATTATGACGGTTTGAATTTCCCAGCAGGGAAAAGGTTGTATTCGTCTGTGCGGAATGATCCGCATGATTTGAATAAGCCGCAGTCATTCTCATAAAAGATGTAACCTCACCATCAAACTGGAAATCAAATCCATTTGTGTAGTAAAAGTTTCTAAAATCATGATTTGAAAACAGCGAATAAACAGTTGATGTGAGCGAACCATACATATCGGCAGATGAAAAAAGCACTGCAAGTTTATTATAAGCATTAAAGGATAATATTACCGACCTGTCTTCATCGGGATAGTATGAAGCAGAAACACTTTCTTTAAGCCGTTTATCAGAAAAACCGTTTGAGACAGATAACTTTGCGTTAGTAGTATTATCGAATAAGCTGTTTCCTGATCCGGATAAACCAAGCACATTTCCTTCAACATGATTAAACTGGTAAATATTCAGAGGCCCACTTATGGAAAAATGATTGTCCAGCCGGTATTGAGGAGAAACAACTCTGTACGCGTCAAACAAAAAATCGCTATGCAAGAACCGGGTACTGTCAATTTTTCCCTGGGCGCTTTCTTCCTCCCGGGTAAGCGGTATCGCCTCCAGGTTTGTATGCGATAATGAATCTAATTTCCCGTTTTCCGGTAAAACAGTCAAAATAGAATTCATAGCATCATTAATATTTGCATCTGAATTAATTATATAATCCCCTATCAGAGAGCTTAATTCATATTCAATCTTAACTATCCCGATATAATTGGATGTAACCAACATCCTGTAATCAAGCGGTAAATATATACCGCCGGAGCAGGGAATGAACAGTTGAACAACGGAAACGCTTTCGAATGAGTTGCCGGTATTTGCACTCTGGTTAAGGGCGGCTTCGATTTTCATGATGCTGTTCAAACTATCCGAAATAAATAGATGCCCAGTCAAACCGGGGTCATTTTTATCTGCCGGTTCAAAATATATTTTAAATGTATTTCTACCGTCCGTTATAAGCGTATCATCAAAATAATATTTATAATAATTTAATGCGCCGGATGAAAGAGGGCCGGGGAAAGACCTGCCGTAATATCTCAACTCATCGCTGCATAAATTTTGAATTCTCCTGGTTCCCATCAGCATATTCAGTGAGGCAGGCAAAGCTGAGTGTGATTTTTGACCTTCAATTACTTCTCTGTAGGAGGATGGACTGTAAAAAAATCCTTTGCTTAAAAATTCATTTATCCCGCCAATTCTCATCGGCTTTGTTTCCCAGATATTTGAGATAAGATTTATTGATTCTTTAAATATCCCGTCATCAATTTTTACTGATCCCGATCCGATTCCGACACCGTTGTTTTCCCGGGTTACATATTTGTTATGCGCAATAAATGAATAATTATTAAGTTTTGAATACAATATTTTCAATGTATCTATAACTTTAATCATCAAGCCGGAAGCGGAATGTTTTTCCGGTGGTCCGGGCATTAATTTATGCATGAACGGCGATGGAGCCAGGTAAATATTTTTAAAAATTATTGCAGCGCCCGTATCAATTAAAACCGTATCGGATGTATATCCGATGCTTGAAAAAACTAAAATATTATTTTTTGAAAAAAGCGAAATTTCATAGAAGCCTTCCGAATTAGCTGTTGTCGCTTTTGTTCCGTTAATATCTTTGACAATGGCATAACTAATACCTTTGCCTGTTGAACCGTCAAGTATTTTCCCGTTTGCTTTGTAGTTTTGTGCTGGTGCAGAACAATAAAGCAATATCAGGCAAATTATAATTAACCTGTTAACGATACCGAGCCTCGTTTTTAAATGAGTACATGTTTTAACGGTAGTTTGATAGTTAAAAAGAAAGTTTTTTAATCAATGCAACAAATATTATTTAAAATATTTACATTATAAATCAAAATGAAGTGTAGAAAATATTACACTTTCTGGCATTGGAAAAGGTTTCCCGGTTTTCGTTAATTTATGTAGTTAAGATGTGTGCGGTTAAGTTATCTACAAATAATATATTTCGCCTTTTTTATCAACGCACCAGAGATAGTCATTATTGTTAAATATTTTCTAAAAAATTAGGGGATGATTCCGTAGAAAGCACATTGCCAATCCCGGCAAGTGTGCATCCAGATATTAATAATGATTTAATGAATATCGTTTTTTATGTCAAAAAAAAGGATACTTTCAGCTTTAAATGAGTTGAGTTTTTGAATACCGACACCTACAAAACGAATTAAAAGCAAATTTTTTTGTAGTTTAAGAAAGATGACGGATTATGAGTTAAAAAACCCCAGTCTAAAGACTGGGGTTTTTATGTAGTAGCGGGGGCAGGACTTGAACCTACAACCTTCGGGTTATGAGCCCGACGAGCTACCAATTGCTCCACCCCGCGATGTTTATTGTTTTTTTATAAAAAAATTAAAATTTATCTTAAGACGAATTTTAGCTTACAAATATAGGTATTAAGATTACGACTGTCAAATTTATGTACAAGAAGTGAATGATCGGGCGATATTACTAATTATAAGAATGGGAATTTCTCTTAATTATTCCGGTTTTTTACCCATCAATATTATTGAAGCTTGAAATCATACCGTCAATTACCTGTGAACGTGCGTGAATTTCATTCAATTGTTGAATTATACGCAGGATGGCTTTTCTCTTTTCTTCAATGGTGTTGGTAATGAAACTCCGCACTTCAGGAAGATTACACTCATCAAGCATTCCTTCATAGAAACGAACTAAAGATGCTTCTTTCCTTAGAGCTTCATTCAACATAGCACAGGTATCCTTACAAGCATGTATGCACTTTATTTCATTCTGTTTCATAATATACCTCATTATAATTCTTGTAAACCAAGGCTTAAATGAATGATTAACTTATTCTATCTAACAACCGTTAAAGAGGGTTCTTTAGCAAGTTTACCCCCTAAAAGAAGAGCTTGTTCATTTAATGGAATTAAATGGTGATGTCTTTCCGGCAGTACTTTCTTTAACGCATTAAGAATATTTTCAATTTTTACAATAGGTCTTTTCTCAAGGAAAGCGCCAACTAAAATCATATTTGCAACTTGTTTTTTACCAAGTTTCTGAGCTTCATCATTTGCAGCGATAGCTATAATTTCGATGTCTTTTCGAGTTGGCAAATTTATTAAGGAAGATTGTTCGTATAACAAGAAACCGCCCGGTTTAACGGCTTTTTCAAACTTATCAAGTGAAGGCTGATTAAGAATTATTGCGGAATCAAATCTTGAAATTATGGGAGAACTTATCCTTACAGGGGAAACTATAACCATGCAATTGGCGGTACCGCCGCGCATTTCAGGACCGTATGACGGCATCCAGCTTACTTCTTTTTGTTCTATCATTGCCGCATAAGCAATAATGGATCCCATCGAAAGAACTCCTTGTCCCCCAAAACCGGCAAAAATTATTTCATGAGCTTGCTGCATTTCAAAATCCTTTTATTTTATTTTCCCTGCTTTTCAGGCTTGTTTATAGAAACTGCAGGCACCTTTAAATCGCCAATAGGATATATAGGGAACATATTTACTTCAAGCCATTTATTGCTTTCAAGCGGCGTCATTTTCCATCCGGATGGGCAATTAGAAACAACTTCTATAAAACAAGTTCCCCGGTTAAGCTTCTGGTATTCAAAAGATTTTTCTACTGCCTTTTTTAATTTTCTTACAGCATTTACAGTGTGAACAGACTGCCTGGTTATGTAATATGCTCCCGGCAATTGGACTAGCATATCAGTAATCTTTAAAGGATAACCCATAGTTTCATGGTTCCTTCCGTATGGAGACGTAGAGGTAACCTGGTTTAATAAAGTGGTGGGCGCCATTTGCCCGCCTGTCATTCCGTATATTGCATTATTTATAAAAATCATCAATATATTTTCGCCGCGATTAACGGTATGAATAGTTTCTGCGGTACCAATAGCCGCTAAATCTCCGTCACCCTGATAAGAGAAAACAAATTTATCAGGGTGAATGCGTTTTATTCCTGTAGCTACTGCACTTGCCCTGCCGTGAGCAGCTTCCTGCATATCGATATTCATATAGCTATACGCAAAAACCGAACATCCAACGGGAGCTACACCAATTGTTTTATCCTGAATTCCCATTTCATCCACAACTTCCATCAGAACTCGATGGACAACACTATGCCCGCATCCGGGGCAATAATGAAAAGGAGTGTCGGTTAGAGTTACCGGTTTTTTATAAACTAATTCAAATCCATTTTGTTGAGTTTCTGCTTGCATGATCAACCTCTTAAATTTTGCTTGTGCTTAAAGTGTGGACTAAAGATTCCAGCTTTTCGACAACATCTTCCGGTGTAGGAACCATTCCGCCCATTCTTCCCTTAAAATAAACCGGGCGTTTTCCATTCACAGACAAAGCAACATCTTCAACCATCTGACCTGCATTCATTTCAACGACTAAAAAGAAAATTACCTTATTAGTTAGATTGGAGATTGCTTCTTTAGGAAAGGGATATAAAGTAATAGGTCTCAGTAATCCGACCCGGATTCCCTTTTCTCTTGCGAGGTCGACTGCTTTCTGGCAGACACGCGCCGATAACCCGAAAGCTACCAGAGCAAACTCTGCATCATCTAAAGCAATCTCCTCAAATCTAACTTCCTCCCGCATTTTATCGTACTTCTCCTGCAGACGAATATTAATCCCCTCCATTTTTTCCGGATCGATAAAGAGAGAGGTAATAACATTTCTCTCGCGAGTAGCCGGTTTTCCTACGGTCGCCCAATTTTTTTCCGGTTTAGGCAAAGAGCCTTCTTCCGGTAGAACTACCTTTTCCATCATTTGTCCAAGCGCACCGTCAGCCAGGATCATAGCAGGGCATCTGTATTTTTCTGCCAGTCGAATTCCGTCAAAAACGAAATCTGCCATTTCCTGAACTGAAGAGGGAGCTAAAACAATTAAGTGATAATCACCATGTCCGCCTCCTTTTACAGCTTGAAAATAATCACCTTGCGAAGGCTGTATGGTACCTAATCCTGGGCCACCTCTTGTTACGTTTACAAGTAAACAAGGCAGCTCAGCTGATGCAATATAAGAAATTGCTTCTTGCATTAAACTAATCCCAGGGCTTGAAGATGAAGTCATAATTCTGCCGCCAGCTCCTGCCGCCCCATACACCATGTTTATTGCAGCTAATTCGCTTTCTGCTTGGAGTACAACTCCATGGCGTTTTGGCATTTCAAGTGTAAAATATTCCAATATCTCTGACTGAGGTGTTATAGGGTATCCAAAATACGCATCTATATCGGCACGCATCGCCGATTCAGCTAATGCTTCGTTACCCTTCATTAAACGGGCTTCTTTTTTGCCGTTAACTTTTTCTTCCATTATGTAATTCCGATTTTATGATTATGACCTTTGGGATTGAACAAAGGTAAACGTTTATTATACAGCTTTTTTTAGAGCAGATTTAGGCTGACGATAAACCGTTATAGCAACATCAGGACAAACAATTGCGCAATTCACGCAGCCTGTGCAATTATCCGTTATAAGTTCAGCAAATCTGTAACCGTTAAGATTGATAAAGCTTGATAAACCGAGACATTCCTGCGGACATACAGCTATACAAAGCTCGCATCCTTTACAAACATCGCGTTCAATTTTTACCGTTCCTTTTATCATAAATTCATTCTAAATAGTTATTTCTTAAATATTTGATTATTTAGCGCAAGTTATATGCCAAGCGGTAAAATCTATTTTATATGAGAATTCCATATTTGGCTTTTCATAATTAAGAAGTCGACGGATTATTTCCTTCTTATTTGCGAGAAGTCATTTTAAGCGGATTAGCCTCTATATTCTCATATTTGCTTATAAATAATGAAGTTATAGATAAAAACAGGAGTTTATGCTTAAAAAGGATTTACTTAAATATTAAGTTGGGTTTTTACGTTAAAACAATATGTATAACTTGCTTTATACAGCAAGTATTTCCAGATCGACTTTGGTCACTTCAGTTATTTCTTTTCCAAGGAATAAACCGGCAACTTCTTTAAATTTGAGCGGGATATCGCTTACAAAAAATTGCAGTTTGCCGCGTGAATGCTTATTAGTGTTCAGATCAAACCGGTCTAATTCTCTTTTGACGGTTTCGGCAGAAGCAATACCGGAATCTACCAGTTTTACATTTTCGCCAATAATATCTTGTATTACTTTAGCGAGGATGGGGTAATGAGTGCATCCCAGTACAAGTGTATCGATGTTTAGTTTTTTAAAATCTTTTAAATATTCTTCGGCAATATCGTAAACAGCTTTATGATTTGTCCAGCCTTCTTCCGCCAAAGGCACAAACAAAGGGCAGGCTTTCTCAAAGACCTCTATATTTGGATTTAATTTTTTTATTTCAGAAGAATATGCTTTGTTTTTTATTGTTGCTCTTGTCCCGATCACACCAATCCTGCCCATTACAGTAGAATTTATAGCAAAACGTGCACCTGGTTCTATCATTCCAATTATAGGGATGTGGAAGAGTTTTTTTAATTCTTCAATTGCAACTGAAGAAGAAGTATTACATGCAACTACAATTGCTTTTACATTATTATGAATTAAAAATTTTGCATCCTGGATTGAGTATTCTATTACTGTCGAATTAGACTTAGAGCCATAAGGTACACGGGCTGTATCACCAAAGTATATTATATCTTCAGTTGGTAATGCAGATGCGATTCTTTTTACAACAGTTAAACCACCGATTCCCGAATCGAAAACACCAATTGGTTGTTCCTTTTCCATAAAGTTCAATTTTAGTACCTATAACATTTGAGTGATTGTTTCAATTAGTTCCGCTTTAATAAAGTCATAATTATACGATGAAATCTTTTTGCCGTTATTATCAAGAACATAAAATGAATCTACAATATCATCTCCTTTTGTTGAAATCTTTGCAAAATAAATTGACATGCCAAGCTGATGCATTTTTGAAGTTACCTGGTAAAGAAATCCGAGCCTGTCCGGGGAAAAAATATCAATGATTGTGTATTTTTCATGCTTATCAAAATCAATTTTTATTTTGCCGGATCGTTTGAAAAACTTACTTTCGATACGCCACCACTTTGACTTCATGCGAGCGAATTCCTGATTGAGTTGTAAAATTCCGATAACAACTTCGTTAAGATCGTTTTTTATCTTAGAGTATCTTTCAGGGTCAATCCTGCCATGAGATCTAAAATCTGTAACATTAAATGTATCAATTACCATTCCGTCTTTTCGAGTAAAGATTTTTGCATCATGAATGTTGGCATCGTTTATTGAAAGTACTCCGCATAATTTAGAAAGCAGTGATGGGGAATCTTTTGTAATAATAGTAATATTTGTAAAATCTTCAAATTCTTTAAATGAAGTTGAAAGAATAATTCCCTTTTGAATTTCTTCTATGTGTTTTGCTATTTCTTTATCTGTAAATTGATGGGCATATCCAATGTCGTTTATTGATTCTATATGCTCCTGCACGTGTGATTCCGAAATCATTTCGGAATGTCTACTTATTTTTCTTGACTCGACATAAATACTTGAAAATAACAGTTCTTCACCTGAGATTTGCTCTTCCAGCATTGATTTAGATTTTGTATATAATTCGGCAAGAAGATCGCTTTTCCATGATGTCCAGATAGCCGGGTTCACGGCTGACAGATCCGCATATGTGACAAGGTAAAGAAGATCCAACTCTTTTACGGAATTAAAACGGGAAGAAAAGCTGTTAAGCGTTTCAGGATCATTTAGATTTCTTCTAAAAGCGACCTGTTCCATAACCAAATGATTCCTCACAAGAAAGGCAACCGGTTCTATTTCTTCATCACCATAGCCAAGTCTGTGCATAATTGAAGAAGCCATCTCGGCTCCAATAATCTCATGCCCTGAAATATTTATCGGTTTTGCTATATCGTGAAAAAGCAGCCCAAGATGCAGTGTCTCTTTATCTTTTAGGTTATTGTAAATTTTGCCAAGAGGTGAGACATCTTTCTCAAGTTTTTCAAGATTCTGAATAGTTTGTATTGTGTGTTCGTCGGCGGTATAGCAATGATAAACGCCATGTTGCACAAACCCAATAAGATCTTTAAACTCCGGCATAAAAGCTTTTAGTACGCCAAGCTCGTTAAGTACGGATAAAGTAAGCCCGACATTTTTAGGCAGCCTAAGAATTTCACGGAAAAATACGGATGATTCGACTTCATTTTTACTGTCGCCTTCGTAATCTTCCACAATCTCTATCACTGTTGATCTAAGGTTTTCGTCAAACTGTGCATTATGCAAACCCCTGTAATAAAATGCTCTAATAATATCCGAAAGAGAAAGTTTTGGTTTGCCGTTAAGTGAGATGGTTTTTCCTTTAAGAATAAAGTCGTCGTCAAGATCTATTGCAAGAGAATCGGGAAGAGGGTTGAAAATTTCTTCCTGAAATTTTTTTATCATCGATTTTGAAAACCGGTTTATAATATTTGCCGCATTAAAATACTCGTGCATAAAACTAGGTAAAGCGTCTTTTCTGTGGATAAGCATTGAAGAGATTTTTTTCTGGGCATTAAATTCAAAACGGTCATTCTTCTGTTGTGAGGTAAGATGAAGCATATTCCGTACAGCAATAATCAGCCGATAGCTTTTAAGCAAACGCCTACATTCGTTTTCCGAGGTGTATTTGTTTTCCCTTAAAAGATCGATGAAAACTTCTGCCTGGGTTATTTCGCTCTGCTTATTCAAAAGTGTCTTATACATTAAAACATACATCCATTCTATAGACTGAAAGTCTCTAAGTCCGCCGGCGGATGATTTCACATTTGGCTCCAGGACCTTAGGTGACTCACCGTACTTTTCATACCTTGCATTTATGTCATCAGCAAGTTCCTGAAGAAGCTTAATTTTTATGTCCTCTGTTATATAAGAGAAAAGGGTTTCATTCCATTTTTTGTACAGAGCCTCACTTCCAAAAAGGAAGCGAGTTTCAAAAAACTGTGTGAATGTATGTAAGTCAGTATGCAGAAATTTTTCAATGTCTGAAAATTCTCTTAAAGTATGAGATACTTCAAGGCTGTTGTCCCAGAATTTAGTAACGAGATGTGCAATTACTTCTTTATTTTCTTCAACCGAATTTGTAATAAACATCAGGTCAATATCTGAAAAAGGAGAAAGTTCTCGCCTGCTAAAACTTCCGGCAGATGCCAGAATAAAATTATATTTATTTTCGCCTGAAAGTTCCCTAATGTATTCTTCTACAAGAAGGCTGTATGAAACACTGAATGCAAACGAGTCTTTCTGTCGAAAATTTTCCTGAAAAAGTTTATCACGTTTTCTTAGGAAATCTTTCTTTATGTTTGATAAAGTAGTCATAATTCTATCACACAGTCTCGTAAATTAAAAAATTTTCTTAGCGTTTATTGCCGTATTCCGCCTTAATTAAAGAAGAAATTCCTCCTCTTACATTAAATTGTGCTGTAATAAGCATATAACGGGGCTTGCATACATCAGCAAGATCATCAAGAATTTTGTTGGTAACACTTTCAAAGTATATTCCGTCATTTCTGTAAGAGTTTAAATACACTTTGAGTGATTTTAATTCAATGCAAAATTTATCAGGGATGTATTCTATTATTATTGTAGCAAAATCAGGCTGACCGGTTTTAGGGCAGACGGATGTAAACTCCGGTGCAGTATGAATAATAGAATAATTTCTATTCGGATAAGCATTCTCAAATACTTCTAATATTTTGGTTTTAGCGTTCATAAATTAACCATCTTCTTATTCACTTATTTATTTATTAACCCATCTCGATATTTTAGTATTACCAAATTATTAATGCTTCCCATAAAATTTATAAAACAATTAATAATTTCATTTAATTACGGATAACTTCTAATAGAGTACTTATTCTATTCTCCTTGTATTCACCTTTAGCATTAAATAAGTTTTGTTTTAATAACCTGTTGATGTTTTTTTCATTTTTAGATTTATTTAATAATAATTCCAAGTTTTGGATTATAATTAATTCCCTATTTAGAAACCATTCATTAAGAGTGTTTTTATAATTTACAGGATAGCTTAGAAAATTCGAAGGATTATTTATTAAATCATATTTCTCCATGAAATCAGGTTTAGAAATAGAATTAATTATTTCAAGAATCAATTGCATAGTATTTTTGCCTTCTGATAAAAAATCCCATAGCTCATCAGCCAATAATATTTCAGAAGGGTCAAAAAATTTTTTGCAATCAATTCCGTAATTAAGAAATCTTATTTTATCGGAGCCACATTTTTGCTCATTTAGTGGGTCAAAAGGAAAACCCAAATAATAGTACACTTGTTTTTTAGGAAATTTATTTTTTAGGCCGGCTTTTGCATATAAAATTTTTTCTTTTTCGCTTTTAAATATTCCACTATTAGGCTTTACAGTTTTTAGTTCGATTGCAAATATGCTATCATAATCTTCATAATAAACATCAGCTGTGAAATTTGAAATATTTTGATTTGAGTTTTCTTGATTTTCAAATAGTAAATTATTTTCTTTTGAAATATCGGGGTTAGTATTATTGTTTTTGAGGGAATTAATTATTTCATTAATAATATTTTGTTGAATAGAGTTAATTAAAAGATATTTAAATTCTCTTTTTTCGCCATCACACAAAATGTGGGCAACATTCTCGAAAAATGTTTGTCCCAATGTTGTATTGAGTCCATGCATCCAGCTCGCAAGACTCACAAAAATAGGGATATCTGTCACGTGTTTACAAATTTTCACTTTAAAAGCCTCTAAAAATGCTTCATGAAAAGGTGCATTACGATTATGCGAGGCATCTTCCGGAAAATCTTCAAATTTAGATTTTAGAGTCTTTATTACTTCAAGGGCAATTTTTTCTTTTTTTAAAATATCCATTCTATATTTCCTTAAGATAAAATATAGCTTCGGAATAAGCTCCCTTATCTTTTTCTGTCCTATTCAGAACAGGTCTTTTAAATTGCTGAACTATTTTCATTCCGGCATTTTCAGCAATCTTAGGATAAAGATTAAACTTATCATTTGCCACAATAAATATATTATAGTCAACAATTAAATATTTTTTACAATTCAATAAAACCTCTGAAATTCCTTTTAAATACATTTCTCTTGCTTCCCTGCCGCCCCCTTTAGAAAGTGGGCCTATTTCCATTTCATCATTTCTTTCAAAACCGAATAGATCATAGGCATAAGCGTGCTGTTCATGATAATCAATTAAACCAACGTACGGTGGACTTGTAAAAATTCCGTTTATCTTTTGATTTTTGATAAATTTTGCAAAATCAGGCTTAAATTTCTCAGAAGTATTAACTATGTCAATCATTCTGCTGTCGCCGGTAATACAATATTGATATGTATCAGTTCTTAATGAATTAAATTTCGCTAAACGATTTAAAGTATCCTTGGAATATCTTTCCCACCAACTTAGTATTGAGAAAAGAGGTTTGCAAATTTTTCCGTGTTTGGAACAATAATATGTTGCTAATATTGGTTCGACTAAAGTTGCCAGGTCGGAATGTGTTGTTGCACGACAAGAGCGAATTGCACGGCTAAGGATGATAGTTATCATCTTTTTCGCATTCGGGTTCTTAATTCTTTTTATTAATTCAAAAGCAAAGTCTATCTCTGTTCTTATCTGCTTTAAATACCACTTATCTAAAAAGGTTTTCGATTTTTCTTGCTTTAACTCTATTTCATATTGTTTAATAAGTTTTTTGTAAATTGGTAAAAACTCTTTCTCCTTATCATAACCATAAGTTTTTTCGTCAATTTCACCGTTTCTTAGTTTAAGTTTAAATTCCAATGAAGGAAAGTATTTATTGTTAAAAGAGGCAAGTTCTTCCAGTAATTTCTGTTCAAACTTAACAGTTTTTGAATCGGCAATAAATTGTCTTAAAGCATTAGTAATTCTTCTAATCTCGTTATTTAGAACATTTAAATCGTATTTACTGATTTTGACATTGCTTATCAAAGAATTAAACTGAGAAATGTCAATACCAATAGCGTGCATGCCAAGTTCATTTGCTTGGACTAATGTTGTACCGCTGCCGCAAAAAGGATCGAGAATTATATCGCCTTTTTTAAAATAAACTTTCTTTTTGAATTCGTCGGTATGACTATCTAAAAAATATTCGACAAGTTGCGGAATAAACTTTCCTTTGTAGGGATGAAGGCGGTGCACATGTTTTGTAGTATCAGATTCTTTATACTGTTCAAAAGACAGATGCCAATCAATATCTTCTCCAAGTTTTTCTTTCCAATTCAACTGGCGTTCGCCATAAAAAGATTTATAATACTCAAATAATTCTGTTTTACTAACAAAAGTGTTCCCATTGTTTCCATATTTATTTATGCGTCCATAATTTATCAAGTAAGAAATATTTGAAGAAGTAACTTTCCTTTTCAGTGTAAGGCTTATCCATTCACTTGCTTCTTTTATGGTAATTAACTCTGGATTCAATTCAAACATATTTTGGTCTTATCTTATAAGCAATCGGGTCTTCAATACCGGCAGCTTGGAAACCCTTTAATCTAAGTGCACAACTATCACAAATACCACAGGCATCGTCTTCATTTTGGTAACATGACCATGTAAGCCCTAAAGGAGCTTTTAGTTCAATACCTATTTTAACAATTTGGGCTTTTGAAAAATGAATTACGGGGGTTTCAATTTTAATTTTTGTTAATGGCTTTGTTCCTGTTTCAATAACTTTTTCAAAAGCTCTGAAAAATTCAGGGCGGCAGTCGGGATATCCTGAAGAATCTTCGTATACAGCGCCGATGAAAAGTGCGCTTGCATTTAAGAACTCAGCCCAGCTTGTACAAGCAGAAAGAATATTAGCATTTCTAAACGGTACATACGAGAAAGGTATTTCTTTACTAGATAAATCAGCTATACTAACCTCAATATTTTTGTCGGTTAAAGAAGAGCCTCCTATTTTTGTCAAGTGAGTAAAATCTATTACAAGTCTTTTATCAACCTGATAAAATTCAGCTATATCATTAAATGCTTTTAACTCTCTTTGTTCCGTTCTTTGCCCGTAATTTATGTGAGCAAATGCTAATTCATAATGTTCATATGCAATTGCGGCAGTTACACAACTATCCATTCCACCGCTTACTGCAATAACCGCTATTTCTTTTTTTACAGACATGAATAAATTCTTATTTTAATCATATAAAAATAAGAAAATAGCTCGATACATTGTAGTCTGAAAGCTTTGTTCAATATGAAACAATTTTGATAAAGTTTCTTAAGGATTCCAACTATCTAATTATATACTCCTCCTACTTCTTCAGATTATAAAACAATGGGAATATTAACATCTGTCAATACCTTCGTTATCTGAACTAGATGATTTCGGTGTCCAATCCACCCCTTCACAAGGAAGAAAAATCGTGGAAGGATGTTTATCGTAAAGCATGCACAAAACAGCAGTTTCATCAAAATGTGCGCATGTTGAACAGAGAGTAGATTCAAGAATTTCTTTGTTTTTCGATTTAAAGAGTTTATAATGAGTCACAGCCGGATGTAATATTGCGCTATATATAGTTGCAACGCTAATAAACCACCATAATTGCTGTGAAATATATGCTTCTAAAACCCAAAGGAGAGGAATAATAACAGCAATTCTAATAATTGTCCAAAATATTATTTCTCCCATCGAATTCTCCTAAAGGGTAAGTGAATTAATTTAAAATATAAGCTATTTATTTAAGATAAATATTGATAATTAAAAAATAAAGAGAGTAAATTTTATAAGATAGCGAATTTTGGCTCTAAGTGTTTCGCTAGATATTGATTACTATTCAGAATGTAGTACTTATTCTTATGCCAATACTTCTAATTTTGATTAACATAATCTATTGTAGCGAATATTAAAGCCGCCGCATAATTTACAAATTTGTCAAAAAATGAAAGGGAAGCAGTTATTTGTTATTTGGATAATATATTATAATTAAATAAAATAAATGTCAAATTTTTGTAGTATATTTTTATTTTAATTTTATTGAATTAAAACTGGTTTCATAATATTAAATACGCATTTATTAGAAAAATTGTTCTTTTATAATTTTCAATATTTAATTTATTTTTGTATACAATAATTAAGTTAAATACTAACTTTATAGTGGTTAACTTTTACTTTAAAATAATAAAGCCCAAAGATGTTTTAATTCTTTAGGCTTATTTAGTAAAAAACATGACTTGAGTGAGCGCGGGTGGTTTCGAACCACCGACCCTCTGCTTAAAAGGCAGATGCTCTACCCCTGAGCTACGCGCCCTTTTTTAAGATAACAAATATAAAAATTAGATAATATTATTCCAAATATATATTATAATTAAAACAACAAGATTTTATAGTGATAATGCAAAAAAACTCAAAAATATTAGTTTGTGATGATGATGAAACCCTATGTTATCTTCTCAAAGAGCAGCTTCTTGAAGAAGGTTTTTCTGTAGATACTGTTTATGACGGCAGGTTTGCTATCGAAGCTCTCAAAAGGAAGAATTATGACCTTTTGCTTCTTGATTTAAATATGCGGGAAGTGCAGGGCGATGAAGTTATGAAATTTGTAGTTGACTACAACTCATCTATTCAGGTTATTATTTTAACAGCGCAAACTGAAATAAAAAGTGCAATTGAATTTATAAAAATGGGGGCTTATGATTTTATTTCAAAGCCGTACAATTTTGATGAACTTCTTATTACGATTGATAGAGCCTTGGAACATAAAGATCTGCTTGTTAAAACGGCTCTTTTTGCAGAACAGGTAAATAAAAAACTTTCCACAAGAATGATCGGTAACAGCAAGGAATTGCAGAGGGTTATTACATTGGCTAATAAATCTGCAATATCTGATTCCAATATCTTAATTGAAGGTGAAACGGGCACAGGCAAGGAATTGATGGCCGAATACATTCACAAACGTTCCGGAAGAAGTGAGATGCCGTTTGTGGTAATTAATTGTGCGTCTCTACCGGATCAATTAATCGAGAGTGAATTGTTTGGGCATGAAAAAGGAGCCTTTACTGATGCTAAATCTACAAAACAGGGGTTGGTAGAAATAGCTCACGGAGGTACCCTGTTTTTAGATGAGATAGGAGAATTAAGTCTTGCTTTACAACCAAAACTTTTAAGGTTCCTTGAGAATGGGGAGTACAGAAGAATAGGTGGTATTATTAATCTTACTTCAAATGTGAGAGTTATCGGAGCATCAAACAGGAACCTACTTGAAGAAACAAGCAATAAGAATTTTAGGAGAGATCTTTTATTCAGGCTAAATGTTATAACTTTAACTATCCCGCCTTTGAGGGAAAGAAAAGAAGATATTCTTTTGCTAGCTAATCATTTCCTTGAAACAAAGTCCCCTATTCGTTCTCCTAAAAAGCTTTCGTCTGAAACTGAGAAAGCTTTATTGAAGTACGATTTCCCCGGTAATATAAGAGAGCTTGAACATGTAATAGAGAGAGCTCTTATTTTTGCAGAAAATGATCATATAGAGCCGGAAGATTTAAATTTACCTTCCGATACTATAAAAGGTTTAGCAAAAAAATCACATTCTCAACAGGAAGAAGAAGTGCTAAGCCTGGCAGAAATAGAAAAAAGACAAATAGAATATGCTTTACGAATTAACCAGTGGGATAGAGCTCAAACTGCTTTTCAACTTGGCATAAGTCCGAAAACACTTTATTCTAAAATAAAAAAATATGAACTTAGAGAAGATTAGCTCATGCGCGGATCATCAATTTATTTAAACACTTTTTTTGATCTTCTTAAATTTGATACTCGAGCACTTGCTGTTGCAGATAAAAATCAAAAAATTGTTTGGTTTAATAAAAGGTTTAAAAATGATTCCGGATTAAAAAGCATAAAAGGTATTGGTATATCAAATCTATTTTATTCCGATCCTGCCCTTAAAGATATAAAGATCAAGAAAAAGACTATAGTTAAAGTAGATTTATTTAACCATCAACTGATTATTACGACCATAAAAATAAGGAATAAGATAGAGGGTTATCTGCTGGATTTAGAATTCATCACTAAAACAAATGAAGCAATTAATAAGTATTCTGAAAGTAAAAATCTTCTTTTCCCTAAAACCCTTCAACAGATTCTGACTCTTCTAATAAAAGAAAAATCTTTATCGGTTCTTGCTGAAAAAATTCTTGAAAAGAATGTTTCTGCTATTAAGGGAAATCTGGGGATTATAATATTTTATAATGAAAATCAAAAAAAAGCAGAATTCCAATTTTACGAACCGGCGGAAGGAATTAATAACCGCGAAGAAGTTGAGAAAGAAGTTCTTGCAAGTTCATCTTATATTACAAAGTGGCTTTTAGTAAATAAACATTCATTAATGCTTACAAATACAGCCGGCAGCATTGGGTTTCAAATAATGCAGGCTCTGCAATGCAGTTCATTACTTATTTCCCCTTGCTTCTTTGATGAAAAACTTCTTGCGTCAATAATTATAGGTAGGAAAGAGAATTACTTTTCCGAAGTCGATGCTGATAATGCCGAACAATTTGCCGCATTACTTTCTTTTACTATAAGCAATAATAGGACTAGAGAATTAAATACAACATTAGAGAACAGGCTTTTACAATCCCAGAAACTGGAAACAATCGGGAAATTAAGCAGCGGGATGGCGCATGATTTCAGTAATCTCCTTTCAAGTATTTTTGGAAGTATTAATTTACTTAAAAAAAGGATTTCAGATAAAGAAGATGCGTACAGGTTGCTTGATAATATAGAAAATTGTTCAATTAGAGCTCGAGACCTAACAAGGGGACTTCTTTCCTTCGGAAAACCGACTCCTAAAAGAAGAGAATTAATAAAGCCCAACTCATTGTTTTCAGAGATTTCAAAAGTTATTACTCAAACTTTCCCGGTAAAAATAATATTTGAAAGCGATATAGAAGAGAATCTTTATGATATACTTGGAAACGGAACGGAAATATATCAAGTTCTTTTAAATCTTTGCGTTAATGCAAAAGAAGCAATTGCAGATGAAGGGAAAATTACTTTATCTGCTGAAAATATTTCCGTTAATGATTCGGACATCGAAAATCATCCGTTACTAGAGAAAGGAAATTATGTATGGTTTTCTGTAAAAGATACAGGTTCAGGAATAAAAGAAGAAGATTTAATTAAAATTTTTGATCCTTATTTCTCTACAAAAGACAAACAAAGCGGGTCGGGCTCAGGCCTTGGGCTCTATGTGACTTATGGAATAATTAAGGCTCATAAGGGGCAAATTGAAGTCTCAAGCATAGTAAATCAGGGAACGACGTTTGACGTTTTTATTCCTGCTTTTGAGCCAATGACTGAAGATAAAAAAGTATCTGCGGATAAAATTGTTTTGCTTGCTGATGATGAAACTATGTTGCGCGATCTTCTTGCGGAATTGTTGGAATCTTATGGATATAATGTAATTAAAGTTTCATCCGGGAATGAAGTATTAAAAGTTTTAACTGAAGAAATAAAAGTTGATTTAGCAATAATAGATTATAATATGCCTGAAATGGATGGCTTAAAATGTATAGAGAAGATAAGGGCGCTAAAATTTAAAATGCCTATAATCCTTTCCTCCGGAAGTTTCTACTTTGAAAATAATTTTGATTATAAAAAAGCAGGAATTACTTCAGTACTATCAAAACCTTATGAATTTGAAACAATGCTTTCAACAATTCAGAAATTAATCTGATTCTTTTCCATTCTTTTCATCAAATTCAACCATTTTAATATTTTTAATATAATCTCCAAATATAGGTTTTTTAATAGAGTTCAAATGGTTGAGCACATCCGTAATTTCTTTGATAGCCGATTCAATATAGACCAATCTTTTTAATATAGCATCCCTTGATACATCCTCTTTTTTTAGTTCTCTTTTGATTGCAGCTGATGAAAGACTTATTAAGGTCAGAGGTTGTTTAATTTTATGATTTGTTGTAACCACAGTTGCGGAAAAAGTATTATTTTGTTCGGATTCCAATAAAAGTTTATGAGCTTCCGATAATTTAAGGGCAGAGTTTACTCTTGCTATTAATTCAACCCTGTTAAAAGGTTTTTTTATATAATCAAATGCTCCGGCTTCGAGCCCTGTTTTAATATCTTCCGCACTTGATTTTGCAGTTACAAGAATAATTGGAATGTTGGAAGAAACAGGATTTGTTGATAAAGTCTGGCAAACATCAATTCCCGAAATTTCAGGCATCATAACATCAAGCAATATTAAATCGGGCAATTCATTTAAGGCTTTATCAATTGCAGTTTTCCCATCAAAAGCAGAAATAACTTCATAACCTTCTTTTTGCAGTCGATCTTGCAACATAAGTACATTTTCATGCAAATCATCTACAACTAATATTTTTTTCATCTTAGTCTATATTTTGTTTTGTAAATAAGCGTTCAATTTTAAATGCAAGGACACCGGAATTAACAGGTTTTGCAATATAGTCGTCAAAACCGTGTCTTAGTATTACCTCTTTATCTTCAAGCATAGCTTTTGCCGTAATGGCAAAAACAGGAATATGTGCCCACTTTTCATTTTGCCTGATTCTGCTGATAGTTTGGAAACCGTCTAATTCAGGCATCATTATATCCAGTAAAATTAAATCAGGAATAGTATGCTCTAAGGTTTTTATACAGTCAATTCCATTCTTTGCAAGAATAGTTTTGCAACCACATACCTCAACAATTTCGCTAATTGTAAAAAGAGAATCAGCGTCATCATCAACAATAAGCACCAAGCCTTGATAAGCTTCTTTTTGCACATTATTTCCCGGTAGGTTTTCTATAGTTTTGTCAGGCACTGTGAAAGCATCAGCTATTATTTTTGTTCCGGAGGATAACGGATTCTCCTGCAACCGGATTCTTCTTCTTATGGCTTGAAAAACATCCCTCGAATTATCATTAGATTTAGTACAAATTTCTTCAGTAATGTTATTAAGAGAATTTTGTTCTTCTGTTGA
>Ga0181520_10004744_pt1 | contig 22380 bp, 22 predicted proteins | sample PEATcosm2014_Bin_29_FD_132451 | JGI IMG/M metagenome (GOLD analysis project Ga0181520, IMG submission 132451) | Peatland microbial communities from MTU Mesocosm Facility, Houghton, MI, USA - PEATcosm2014_Bin02_30_metaG | ecosystem: Environmental > Terrestrial > Soil > Wetlands > Peat | place...
AAGCCTTTTACTATCCTGAAATCCAATAATATGCTGAGCGAGAATACCCAAGTGGTCAACGGGGATCGACTCAAGATCGATTCGCGCAGGCGTTCGCAGGTTCGACTCCTGCTTCTCGCATCTTATTTACTGTTTTTCAGAAACCATACCCTCCTGAGATACACCGCCACAGGAAATGCTTAATTGTTCCCCGGAGTCGTAACTCGCCTCCTTCCGGTACACAATGCTCTTTTCATCGTCAATATCAGCGTGAAAATATCTTCTCCACCCTATCGAACGCGTAAAAAATATATTTTTCTGCCCTCAAAAAAATATGCATACCTGACTAAACCGGTATGAAAGGAGAGGCTTTTTCTTGTCTGATGAAAAAAACCCATGGGCCCGAATCCAGCGATGAGATCATCCGGGTAAGGCTGCCCCAGAAACGCATTCGTGAACAGTTCGGGTGCGCCGAGCTGATGATGGGCACAAACCATATCTGTATCCGGTGTTTTGACGGCGTTACCCGCATGGGCAGGATCAAGGGCACGATCAAAAAGAGGATCTGGATCCGTGAGGGGGACATCCTGATCGTTGTCCCGTGGAATTTCCAGGATGATAAGTGTGATATCGTCTATCGTTATACCGGCCTTCAGGTTGAGTGGCTGCATCGCAGCCATTACCTTTAAAAGAAAAATTCCGGAAGTCCGATATATGACATGATACCCTCGGCTGTGGTTTCCAATGGCAGATGCGGATGGAGAGTATCAAACAATTATCGAATATATCCATAGTTTGCCGGTAAATGTTTATTGAATTATTTTTATGTCAAGCCTGACTGTTGTTTATGAGGTTTCTCGCTATAATTATGCAAATTAAGGATAAAAAAGGCAGGTATTGTGCCCCTGGGCCTTCAAAATATATTGAGTAAATTTATTGAAGCTTGATATATGCCTTTTGAACGACATTACCAAGGGATATCGGTGTAGTCAGCTCAACCGGACATAAGTCACTGTTACAGTTAGCATCGGGAGCGCTTGCCTGGACCATGATGTAATAGTTTCCCGATGGCAGATCGCTGACAGGCAGACTACGGGTCTCTGTCAGGTTACCATTTGTATTCATAATCGACCATGAGGATCCTAAAATCCAGTGGCTGTTGTCGGTAGAGTACCAGATGATCTCCTGGGCAGTCTGGTTGCCCGGATACGAGATGTTCCACTTGAGTGGGATAGACGATGTATAAGGCGCCGGTTGGGTCACATTAAGATTGGTGATATTGATCTCAAGGTTTGAGACGCCGACATTCGTCAGGTTACTCACGACCGTGACTGAATTACAGGATATGTTCTCTGAATCCGCACCATCATTGAATTCCAGTACTGAATTGTTGCCGCACGGGCTCCATATCCCCTGCTCTGTTGCCTTTAACGTGAAGGATGCGTTCCACTGGTCACCAAGATACATGGTCCCCACGTTGAAACTCAGCTGATGGTTTTCATTCCAGTCTGTTGTCTGATCAGTGGTATTGATGGTCCCATCCTGCCAGCCTTCTCCCGTGGAATTATTCGGGGGACTGTCCGGGCTATAGACATATTCAAAGGGTTGTGTTGTCCCGTCATAGGCAATACTAAGATTTTTGAACATTAATGTCATCTGTGTATCAACCCCGGCGGGGGCTTGGATGGCATCCTCAATCAATTTCATCATTTCTTGCAGGTTGTCATCATTCCCGTCATAGTAATTGCTCTGGTTCTGCACAATCGCCTTGAGCGTGTTTTTATCAACCTGGCCGTTAATGGGATATCCAACGGCATAGAGGGTTATCCCATTCGCTATCGCTTGCTGTCCAGCAACTATCGCTGCGGTGATGGAAGTATTACTTTCATCCTCCCACCCAAGGTTCCAACGCGGATACCAGTCCGATGGCCAGTATGACTCCGTTGAATTCGGTTTGATCGGGGCCATCATCGGTATCCCATCTCCCATAATTATGATGTAATGGCTGTGGAGCGGGAAGGGATTGTTTGCCAACAGCTGCACCGCTGCATTGATCCCTGCCGCATAATCAGTTCCTCCCACGTCGTTATAGTTCGAAACGGTCTTTTCAAGAGGCGTACCTCTATTCAGTTCTGACTGATGGTCCACAAGGGAAGGATAATCAATTGATGCATCGGAATACGAGTTGAAGTAACCCCAGCTCGAGGGACAATCTTCATAAGGTGAGCTATAAGTCCAAGGAGACATTAGCGGGATATAATTTTCATAGTCCGGGACAAGGATATCCGATGGATATCGGGGGGTATTCCATAACGTGGGATTCTCAAGGCACCAGTCGGTAAAACCAGTATATGGTTCGAACAGGGCATGATTATTGGGATAGGAAACATTTTCTTGGTCCAGATAAAGATTATAGGCGTCAGCGCTGTACATATGCGGATTGTCACCGAATGAGACCAGACCAACCCACGTTGTGTTGTTTGCATTCTGGATGAAATAGTTGTCCGCATCCTGTGTCTCCTGAAGAAGACCCGTCCCGCCAATCCCACCGGCAAGATCAGTTACAATAACGGCATCTATCGGTTTATGATCCAGTTTATAGCCATCCCCCAATAGTGATATCGTGACATTCACGGTTCCGTTGATGGGGATCACGGAAGGAGATACCGAGGTTGTTACTTTGAGGTAGGGATAATTCTTCCATGTCAGTGTGACCTTCTGGGATACACCGTTCCATGTTGCAATCGCCGTCGTTGTACCGGTTGCGGTTGCCGAAAAAAGGCCATACGTATTGTCCGAGGTATTGAACCCCCCGGGGATAAATGTCACGGTTGCATAGCCATTGCTGTCCGAGGACGCGGTTGATTGCTCGAGATACGGCATTGTAGAATTATACGGTGTATCATAGATGGGAGGAGTAATGTTGAAGTCAACGCTTTGCCCTGCAACCGGATTGCCCATGACATCCATTATTTTTGCAGAGAGTGTAGAGGTTGATGTCGCGTCTGCATCTAGACTGGGCATGGTGGCAGGATCGGCAGAAAATAACATGTTTACGGCTTTGCCGCTGTAGAAGTTGACGGTATCATTGCATGTTACCGATGTATTGGCAGTTGCGGTTGCCGTGATCGTCACATTTCCTGCGGTCGTATGCGGCCCATAGTTGAAGGCAAGGTTTCCTTGGCTGTTTGTCCAAACGTATTGATCTGGATCGCCAAAGCTCGAGTGAATCAGGACCGTCTGGTTTGCCGCGGGGTTGCCGAAACGATCCTTGAGGGAAAATATAAATGTAAAAAGGTGATCGGATGCCCCATCCGCTTGAAGTGGATCGGGTGGTGTCACTGCATAGGTGATCGCATATGGCACACCATTAGTCAAACCGATGATATCTTCCATATCGATAGGTAGTCCGTTGATCACATCGCCGTTTGATTTATAGTTCGAGAAATACAGTTCAATAATGTTCTCCCCGCCAACGCTGTCGGTTAATACATTCACCGAGATACTCCCGTTCATGTCGGGTTGCAAAGTCAGGGATTTCGGGAAGGTACCGTTCACGGAGAATGCTGCGGTATTCGTGGGTAATCCTACCTGAAGGTTGATAAACTGGGGATTGTACGGGTTCCGCGGATCGATCGGGTTTCCCCATTGATCTGTGAAGGTAACATCGAACGGGGTGATGGTCGCCACCGTCACATATGTCTGATAATTGAACGCCGCATAATACGGACTGTCGTGATCGATGTTGATAGTGGCAGTCTTCTGGACGGTGTGGCCATTATAGGTAATGGTGGCCGTGACATTCACCGATCCACTTGTGTGGCCCGCAATAAAGATCGTATTTGCCTGACCGAACGCATTCGTTGTCGAACCGATTGAAGTCAGCGTTCCAAGCATCGAGGTATTGAGCGCCCAACTGACTGCCGCCCCTTGAACAGCGGACTGGTTTGTCGTATTATACGCGTTAACCGTGATCGTTGCCTGATGGGCTACCACGATCCAGCCGTTTGATGCACTGGTGGATATGGTCGAGTTCTGGTCCGGAATAAGAGCGGCGCCCGCTGCCCCGGCAAACACAAGCAGTCCGATCACTCCGATTACTACACGAGAAACGCGCATAATTAGCAACTTGTGTATGGTATTAATCAACTCGATATATATAGATTATTATTTGTGATATCCCGAGGATAGTGATTAGATTGAAAAATAACCTCGCTACTGCAGTTTTTTTAATAAAAATGACAAATTCCAACGTTTTTCCTGCATACCTTAAGGAAAGGCCCCATGAGTGTCCTGCAGAATCATTCCATACTCCACAACGGGTTGCACATCAGAAAAAATCCGGACGGAAACGAGAAGATCCCGGGGGATTTTTTTGCGTTACACGGATTCAATCATGATCTGGTACTGGTAGATCACGACAGTCGGAGGCGAAGATGCTGAGGGGAACTGGTACTGGCCGGAACCTTGCGAGCTCATTCCAAGTGTGGTGGCGAAATAATTATCCCATGCCATAGAATAATCGGCCGTGGCATTCGGTGTGTAGGTCACGGTGACTCTGTCCCCCGGGGGGAGAGTATTGTAAATGGTATAATTGGTCTGTGCCAGTGCCATCCTCACCGTGCCAACACCCGTCTGGGCCATGACATCCGATGTGGAGGTGTTAAACCCGATCAGGTAGATCACCGCAGTGTTGGTCTGGCTGTCATAGAACCACCGTGGTTCTGCAAGCATAGCGGATCCGTTTTCAGCAAGCATCCTCTTGACAACGGCACCGTTCTCAAGCGATAGTTCTGTCTGGGCATCGGTTGATTCGTACCAAAGATCCCCCGGGTAGAATGTTAACGGACATGTTCCGTCATTATTACAAATTTTATTGTTTCCGTCACCTATGGTAAATTTGGCGTTGTTGGTACTATTACTCATATTGTATGCCATGAGTGCCCCGCCGCCTACGCTCAGCGAGGTTTCCGAATAAGGTACCGTTTTGTAGGCGAGGCTTTTGAGATCGTTCTGCAGAACAATCATATTCTTTTCCATGATCTGCTCATTCGAGGTTGATTGTTGCTGCAGGAGCATCGGGTACCCGTAGAGGGTTACCAGCCCAATCCCGGCGATGATAATCCCGAAAATAATGATAAATCCAATAGCCTCCGATATTGCACGATCGCTCCTGTTTTTTTGTCTTTGGTTATCCGTCATTTTTTAGAAACCTCCTGAATCATAGCTTATCAGGTTCATACCCCCGGCGGTCGTGTTTCCGGTCACATTCCGCGTTGAGCTGATCCCGGCAAGGCTGATATTGCTGGTGATACTTCCCTGGGAGACCAGAATAAATTGATCCTGGGGCGTGGCACCGGTATAGACCTCCACGAAATAATCCTGCCCGGCCACGTCTTGGGGCAGAGGAAAAGACGTGGTGATGTTTCCCGCCGCTGGAGCAATGGCATACACATCGACAATCCGTGTCGAGACACCGTTTCCGATATCGGTGAATGCATTGTACTGCAGGGTCTCGGCAGGCCCCTGCATAAATGTTGTATTCACCTGCAGGATCACGACAATGAAGAGAATCATCATGATCGTAGTGATCATGATATACTCGATAAGGGTACTTACCCCCGATTCTGCGTGGTGGTTACAGCGACTGCCAGGTCTCATTGTATGCTGTCACCCCGTTGTTGTAATGGATATTCACAAATGTTTCCGTTACCGGTGGGGCCGGCCATTCCACCGAATAAGTTACAATCGCATTTTTCCGCATCAGGGAAATAGTTTCGATATCATTCTGGAGAATTAAACCATGAGCTGCGGTGATATTGACGGGCACCAGTGATGTGGACTGGATAATGACGCTCCTCACATCGCGGATATCATTTTTGGGAAAGTCCAGCACACTTTCAGCGGAGGTCTGTCCGACCACCGTGGACTGGTTAAGTATCATTGCGAGGAAGAAAAAGCTGAAGCTCACGACAAACCCCATCATCACGATCCACTGGGCATCATCGCTCAGTCGCGCCATAAAAGCACCTCCACCAGTACCACACGGGGCTCAGTCAAGGTCACGTCACCCGGGACCGGCCTATAGGCAATCACCCATTCGGTCACCCTGACCGGGTGTTCAACGCCGCTCAGATTGCGGTTTGCGGACAGCAGCAGGCTGCCGGTTGTCTTATTGGCAATGTCATAGTATGTGACACTGGCAGTGTAGTGCAGGTTGTCCGTTTCCGAACCGGTCTTATTGTCCACATAATTCGTGAACGTTACATTGAAGGCATTTGTCGGATCGAAGGCATCTGGTGCGGGAGCAATAGCACCATTAACCACCGGCAAATTGTCAACCATGTCCTGAAGCGGGCTTGTCCCTGCGATGAGCGGGTTTGTCCCGGCAGAACCGTTTTCCTGCATGTTCATCATTCTCAGGCTGTCTGTTCCGATCTGTTCGAGCTGCATATCGCTGATATGGCTGTCTCCCGGAGTATATACGGTTGTTGCATTAAGAACCAGAAAGGTGGTAAAGAGCATGATCATGCTGGCTGCAATTCCCTCGATCGTATAAAGCTGGCCACGATCGTTTACCATACGGCCACCTCCATGACGCCGTCCTGCAGAGCAGGCTGGGTCACATTTGCGGGATCGTAATTATAATCAAATGCCCCGTAGGGCTGGCTCTGTGTACTGTTAAGGAACCCGTCACCATGGCTCAGCTCAAACTGCAGGGTAATATTCAGAGCGGTAATCTTACCTGACGGATTTATTCCCTGAGAACCCCACGAATTGAGGGTAAATGGGTTTATGACAAGGGAAACGTTGCTCGTGATATTCAACGGCGGCGTGGTTGGCGTGAAGCTATATGCGGTGCTGTTTCCGTCAATATATAGTTCATACGACCCCTGGACTGGCGTAAAACCCTTATTACTGGGTGAATATCCATAACCGTTGTAAACCATAACGGATCTCTCTACCTGTATGTCGGTGAGATTAATCAGCGGGGGTGGGATTCCGTGTGCTGCATCATATACGGTATCGGTGGTATTTTCCAGATCGGTCAGGTTCACCATAATGCCCTCGCCCATAGGGCTGATCGGGTTAATCTGGTACGCCGGGTTGTTATAGTACGGGCCATTTTCCGAGAGTGCCGTGTAATTGAGAAAGATGGTGAAGAGATGGGTGGTGACATTGTAGTCATCTGTCCGGTAATCCGGATGCCACGATCCTGTGTCCGGCCCAATGGTTGCATAACTTTCCTCCTTTACCTTGACAACCCTCCGGCTGTACCCGTAATTTTCCGGAAGTACCTCCCCTACAGACCGGGTCACGTTCGATCCCGCCGTTTGGAGGGAGATATTGAAATGGTAGGGATAGCTCCCGAAGAGTGCCCGGGACTCGTAATCATCGGGGTAGACCCAGGTGCTGCAGAAAAACTGGTTGATCTTTACAGTTGACAGAACATTGGGAATGGTAGTAGTACCATCGGAAAGAGCAAGCCCGAACCGCAGGATGTTCCCTTCATAACTTACCGGGAGGCTCTCCCATGGGGGGTTGTAGGGCATACCGGGGTCTTCCACGAGAATTACTCCGGTCCGGTATGCAACCGCATTATAATCGATGGAATATCCCTGGAGATTCAGAAAAAGACTCGGGATGAGGGTCGCTACATAAATAAAGGTGACCATAAAGATCGTGAATCCAACCAGAAAATCGATCGACAGGTTTCCGGCATCATTACGTTTAGTTCTCACTCAGCACTCCCGTGGTTGCATTGATGATGTACTCGTGGGACTGTTCTCCTGCCGGACCTATAAGAATATACTTCCCGTTCGTGATCTCAAGGTCAAACGATCCCGTGGCATTCTGGAATGCAGGATAGGCGGTTTTTATGGCATCGGCCGGGGACAGAATAGTATCTGTATCAATGACCTGTCCTGACGGCATGCTTCCGTTAAATGAGTACTCCCTGATCCCGTTACTGTCAAAGACCTGCATAGTGGTCCGGTTTTCTTCGCGGGTTCCGAAGATCCAGTGTTCGGCGTTTCCAGATATATCAACATTCACACCCCGGATGTAAAAATATGACACGGGTTGGGAACTTACGGTCATCCGATACTGGTAGTCCTTCAGGGCAGATTCAGCGTCCCTGATGGTATATGTTGGAGGATGGCTGTTAGAATTTTCCATGAGCAGGTTGAATCCCTCATTTTCAGGGGTTGTAGTGTTATTCCCCAGTGTCTGATTCTGGCTGGAAGAACTTAAAATACATCCTGTGCAAAGGCTGAAAAATATGACCAGAGCTATGATAAGAAATATCCGCCTCGAAAAGCGCATCATTTTCATTAAAGGGCTATAGTCGGTTAAATGGATATAAATATTGTTTTTATTCGGGTTCTGCCATGGAGGGGGCCATACGCGAGGGATACCGGCCTTATCCCCTCTCGTCCGGTGTGTATGCCTTATGTGTGAAAATCTGAAAAATGAAGATGACGGTTACGCCACAATCTTTGCAATCGGTATCTCCAGGATATCCTCCGCGCCGCACCGTTTGAGTTTCGGGATCAGCTCGTTGACCGCACTCTTCTGCACCACGGTCTGGACGCTGTAGTATTCGATGCCGTGGAGCCGGCTCACCGTGGGTTTTTTCATTGCGGGAAGAGCAGAAACAATCTTCTCCAGTGAAGCGGTCGGCACGTTCATCGTGAGGAGGACCTTGTGCCGGGCTTCAAGCACGCCAAAGAGCAGGGTTCTTATCTCTTCAATCTCGCGCCGCTTTTCCGGGTCTGCCCAAGCCGCCCTGTTCGCGATGATAACCGTGTGCGACTCCATGATCTGCCCAATGATCTTGAGGCCGTTTTTCCTGAGCGTTGTCCCTGTCTCGGTCAGGTCCACGACTACGTCCATGAGGTCGGGCACCTTTGCCTCCGATGCGCCGAACGAGTGGAAGAGCTGGACAGGGATATTGAGATCCGCAAAAAATTTCTTTGTGAGCTCGGGATATTCCGTGGTCACGCGGCTGTCGGGCCGGATCTGGGCGGCACTCTCGATGGGCTCATCGCGGTGGACGGCGATCACGATCTTTACGTTTCCCTCCCCGGTCTTGCTGTACGTGAGAGCTGCCACCTCGACCACGTCCGCACCGGTCTCGCGGACCCAGTCAAGGCCGGAGATGCCGAGGTCAAAATAGCCTTTATCCACGTACGTGGGGATCTCCTGCGGGCGCAGGATCTTTATCTTGCCGATCCGGGGGTCGTCGATCCGGGGGTTGTAGTCGCGGTCCGTGCGCCTGACCTCGAGATCGGCCTCCTTAAAAAGCTGGAGCGTCTGCGCCTCAAGGCTGCCTTTTGGAAGTGCGAGGGTGATCATATCATAATCCCTCGCCGGGAAAAACAATAAAGGTACAGGTTTTAATCCCGTCCTTTTCACGCAAAGGAGTGGATGACGAGCCCGCTTAAGAGCTTCGGTTCAAACCATGTGGACTTGGGCGGCATGATCCCGCCCGCATCGGCAATAGAGAGCACGGTCCCGACCCGGACCGGCTGCATCGCAAAAGCGAGCCGGTATGTTCCGGCGTCCACGAGTTTTTCGAGATCCGAGATAGGCCGGGCCCCGCCAAGGTACTGGAGCCGTGCCTCGCCCCGGGGATCGGTTATGCCGAGCATTCCACTCAGCACCTGTTTCTGGAGCACCGCCACATCCAGTGCCTCGATGGGCCCGGCCGATGGATCGATGGGACGGCTGCATTCGTACCATGTCTTTTCAAGGTACATGTGCATGATATGGTATTTTTCCGGCTCGTGGATTTTCGGCCGGATATTGTAGTCGCTCCCGTCCACTTTGCCGCAGGGCCTGACGGCATAATATTTCCTGAGCTCGCGCATGAAAGTCTCAGGTGTATACCTGCCAAGATCCGCGATCAAGCGGCTGTACCCGTGGATCCGGACTCGGTTGTGGGCAAACATCACGCCCATGAACCTGCCGATCTCGCCGTCCGCAGGAAGTCCTGCGGCCCGGCGCCTGTCGACGAGGTTGACGGCTGCTTTTGCCCGGTGGTGCCCGTCTGCAATGTACAGGTCCGGCACCTGCCGGAATCGGTGTTCGAGTTCAGAAAGCGCCTGAGGGTCGGTGATTGCATAAATCTTGTGGGGGACTCCCTGCGGCGTATGCACCTCCGCATCCGGTACCGGGCCGATCAGCGATTCGATAAATGAGAAGATGGCGTTCTCATCCCGGTACAGGAGCACCACCGGGCCATCGTGGGCCTTGACCGCATCGATATGCCGGGTCCGGTCTTCCTCTTTGTCGTACCGGGTCTGTTCGTGGCGCCGGATATTGTTGTTCCGGTAATCGTCGACATCGAGGCAGCAGCAGAGCCCGGTAAAGGTCTCGCCGTCCTGTTGTACCCGGTACACGTACATCCCCGGTGCAGCGTCCTGCTTTATGCGACCACTTTTTTTAAGAGCGGCAAAATTGTCCCGGGCCCGCTCATAGACCCGGTCATCGTGCGGGGGAAGATCCGGGAGTTCCGCATCGGACCGGCTTACGGTCAGAAAACTGTCCGGGTTCTCTTTGATGATCGCCCGTGCCTCGTCAGCGGTCACCACGTCGTACGGCACTGCCGCAATGGACTGGGCATCGGCAGGTGTGGGGCGCACCGCAGCAAAACGATAGATCGTTACCATGATACCAACCAAGGCCCAAGAAAAGGGCGTTCTATCTCACATAAATTAGGGCGCGGTCACATATATAATCAAAGATACCCCCGGTAAAAGCCCGAAACCTGTGCGGGCCGGTCGCGGCGCAACCCTTATTGTACGCGGGGAGCAACAGGAGATACTGCACAGCACCAAGGACCCGTTTCCATGATTCGATCCAATGATGTCATCCCCCCGAAGGCTTTACCCACCATACGGCGGGCAGGGCCTGCGGATGTTGACGCGATCTACGCGCTCGAACTCGAAGCGTTTGTCGATGCGTGGGATAAGGTGACGTTTGCCGAGGCTCTCTCCTATTACCCGACCACTTTTTTTGTAGCGGTAAGCGACGGGCAGGTCGCGGGATTTATTGTCGGGGCGCTCGAGGATACCGGTGAGAACATCTATGGCCATATCTGCAATTTTGCCGTTGGTTCCCGGTTTCAGCGGCAGGGGATCGGTCGGGCCCTCGTGCTCCGGCTCGAGCACCAGTTCGCACTTGAACTTGCGACCGGTTCCCAGCTCGAAGTCCGGGAGTCAAATGGACATGCCCAGAGATTCTACCGGCGCCTCGGGTATGAGAACGTTTTCCAGGTCGGCGGCTACTATAAAAACGGCGAGGACGCGCTCGTGATGATGAAGTGGTTCCGGTTCTGATGGGACTGGTCCTACACCGATTTTTTAATAAGATACCGTGAGTTTTGTAAAAACCATTGTTTTTACCTTGGGCACTCTTTTAGGGCTACGGCATTTTATGCCTCCGCCCCCGCACGCTAGAGGCACCCCCATGATGCGATAGTGTCGTAGTACCTGTCATCGCGATCGCGGATACCACAACCCGATGATTGGCAACTAAAAAAATCCTGAAAAAAGTCCCTTGCCCCGGAGGGGCCCTGATGCGGGGAGTCCTCTTTTACCTATATTGATTTTTTATTCGGGCGAGAACGTGTATGTCCATGCCTATCTCTTTGAAATTGGTTCCCTCTCACTGCTTCTGTCCCCGGCCCAGTTCCTGGTGGGCTCGGGCGAGGTGCTGGGCGGCCAGTGCACCGATGAGCGAGAGCTCCCCGGCGAGCACGCCGGCCCCGATGATCTCGGCAAGCTTCTTAGCGTTTGCGCCCGGGGGCGTCCCGCCGCCGGCGACACCGAGGATTCTCAGGCACTCGTTCTGGGTGTCGACACCCGTTCCGCCGCCGACAGTGCCGACCGGGAGCGAGGGGAGCGTGACCGCAACATACACACCGGTTTCGGTCGCATCGATCGTGGTCATGCAGGTACTGCCGTCAATAGCGTGTGCGGCGTCCTGGCCGCAGGCGATGAACATCGCGGCGACGACATTGGCCGCGTGGGCGTTGAACCCCATGGACCCGGCGCGGGCCGAACCGATGAGGTTTTTCCTATAGTTGACCTCGACCATCGTCTTTGCATCGGTCTTGAAAACTTTCTCGATCAACTCGTGGGAGAGCGCGACGCCAGCGACCACGCTGCGGCCCCGGCCCATGATGCCGTTGATCGCCGCGGGTTTCTTGTCGGTGCACATGTTGCCAGAGAGCGCGATCAGCCGGGCACCGGTGTTCTTCGCGATCTCGTCAGCGATCTTCGCACTTGCGATGGTGACCATGTTCATGCCCATCGCGTCCTTGGTATCGAATTCGAGCCTGACAAAAACGCTCGTGCCCGCGATAAAGGTGACAAGGCCGGTCATCTTCCCGTGCGTGGTGGTGGTCTGTGCTATCGCGGCAAGTTCATCTTCGTGGGCCTCGGCCCAGTCCGCGATCTTCTTTGCGTGCCCGACGCTGTCTGCTGCAAAGACCGGGGCCCGCGTCATGCCGTCATGCAGGATCCGCACTTCTGCCCCGCCGGCTTTGGTGATCGCGCTCGCCCCCCGGTTGACCGATGCGACGAGTGCGCCTTCAGTCGTCGCAAGCGGCAGCCAGAACGCACCCGTCGCGTACTCGCCGTTAATGGCAAGCGGCCCGGCGACCCCGACCGGTACCTGCACGGCACCGATCATGTTCTCGCAGTTTCTTGTTGCCGCCCGGTCGACATCGATGGAGAAGATGCCGATGTTTTCTAAGGTGGTCCCGGTCTCGTGCTCGATGAATTCGCGCCGCACCCGTACGGCATCGACCGGGGCAATCTGCTTTTCGATTTCGTAGAGTTTGATTGCGCCTGCCCTGAGTTTGGTATGGATTTCATCTTCTTTTTCGCGGCCGGGGCCATCTCTTCCGGTTCCCGCCGCGTTCCGGTCCTCACCATCACCAGCCATGAATAAATGTTACACGTATAATGTTATGAGATCAGTGGTCGGCAGATGACAGTCGAACAGTGGGGCGTACGGGTGCCGACGCGGCAGGGAGAGCCGACGCGGCAGGCTCTCATCGGGGAAGGGGTGCTCGATGTCACGCTCAAAGTGCTGCACGATGGCGACGGGCTCGTCTTCCCGGTGCTGGAAGAACGTGATGGAGCGGCATGGTATGCGTTCGAGGAGCAGCCGGGCCGCATCGAACTTCCCCGGCATGAACAGGTTGGCGGGATTGCGATCATGCAGGAGAATGATCCCACGGGAGCGGCGCTGATCCTTGCCTCCCGGCCCTCGCTCCACACCGTACTCTTCCCGACAAGCGAGGTCGCGGGGGAGTACCGGACCCGCACGTACGCGGTGCTTGCCGGGACGGATACGACCCGGACAGAAGTCGTCGAGCACGGGCACCGATTTGCGGTCGATCTTGCCGGTGCTTATTTCTCGGCCCGGCTCTCGACCGAGCGGCAGCGGATTTTTGATCAGGTGCAGGAGCACGAGCTCGTGCTCGACATGTTTGCCGGTGTCGGCCCGTTTGCGATCACGCTTGCCCCGCGTGCGGCGCTCGTGATGGCCGCGGATCTCAATTCCCAGGCGATCCTGCTGATGATCGAGAATATCGGGAAGAACCGGTCCCGCAACGTAATTCCCCTGCTCGCGGATGCCCGGCGGCTTGAAAAGTGCCTGCCATGGAAATTCGACCGGATCATTATGAACCTCCCGCTTGCCGGCACGGAATTTTTACCGGAAGCGTTCCGGCTCGTCAGGCCCGGGGGTACTATCCATTTCTATTCGCTGGTTTCAAAGGAAGGCGAGCACCTTGCCCGGATCAAAGAGCTGGGCGGCGTGGAGGTGACCGAACATGAGGTCCGGTCGTACTCGCCCGGGCAGTGGCACGCAGTGTATGATATTGTGGCAGGGTAAGTGCGGGTATCCTCTCTCTGGAATTCCGGGAACGATTCTCGCTGTTTTAGAAAACCTGCCGGCAATACGTATCTATATCCCCTGATGGCCCAATGAGGCATAAGAATTAAAAAGGACAGGAACCGGAAATGGGACACAGGAGGACGGATTCAGGACAGAGATATATCTGTGCTCATCTCATCTGTGCCTATTTACTCACGAAACATATTACCCGGGCCGTGGTAACCGCACGGGAGATCGCCCAGTTTCATCACCTGTCATGGGAATCCTGCCGGTCAATCAGCGCCCTGCTGAATTTTCTCTATACAAACCAAATCCGCGAGACCCGTTTTGGTTTTTACATTCTGGGGTCAACGCCCTTTAAAAAAATTGACTATCCCCACCATTATACGATCGAGCTGATCGATCAGGCCCGGGGGATGCTCTGATGATCCCCGGCTCCCTTACCGGCCCGGTGAAAAATCCTGACAAGGACAAAGTGGCCGTTCTTTTCCTTTCTGGCTACCACCAGCGGAATGCGTGATTGCACCATGACCAATGTATGGGTGGAATGGTTCACGGGAAAAAATGCGGAAGACTCGCGCTCGTACGATTTTGCCGAATCTCACCCGGTATGGAAGACGTGGTGGTTCTGGAGCGGTATTGCGCTCGTGTGCGTCTGCATCATCTGGTATTTCTGACCGGCCTCAATGAAAGATCCCGTTTTTTAATCAGGGGCCGGCCTCTCCGGGCTGGGATAGGTGGCGGGAGTGAATCGGATCAACCGGTTGTTATGTGGGTGCCGGTTCTTCCCCAAACCTGAACATACCTTCCGGTACCGCTATCTCGAACCGTGCCCCCTTGCCCGGGACGCCGGTCTCGGAAATGGAAATACCGGTAATCGACAGGATCTCCCGGGAGAGAAAAAGACCAAGCCCGGTATTTTTCCCGAACTCGCGTTCGAACAGGTGTGGCCTGTCATCCGGGGATATACCGGTCCCGTTATCGGCAACGGTGATGACGAGCCCGGTGCCGGCGGGATGATGCGTTATGCTGATACGGGTGACCGCTCCCCCGTGCTGCCGGGCATTATCGAACAGGTTGTAAAAAACCTGGATTAGGAGCGGGTCAGCATATATTTCAAGCCGGTCGTCGGGAATTTCAAAGCTGATGGCAGTGGCTGCCAGCTGCGATGCTGCTGAACGGATAATGCCGGCTACCTGCTGCCACACGGGTGCCCTGACCCCGAGATCCTCATATCCTTTGGTAAATTCGACCTGGCGCCGGATGGTCTCCGCTGCTTTGAAGGCCCGTTTAATATGAGTAACTCCTTCCGGATCCTTTACTGTATTCTGTGCAAGTTCCAGGGAACCGGAGAGCACCGTCAGCTGGTTCATGACATCATGGATGGTGATACCGGATATCAGGTTCAGTTTCCTGCTCGCGAGTGCAAGTGCTTCTTCAACACGTTTCCGTTCGGTGATATCCCGGATATTGCACTGGAAAATTTTCTTATCGGCGACAAGGTAGGCGTTGCTGGTGAACTCCACATTGATCTCCTTGCCCTGTTTTGTTTCCAGGGAAAGATTTTCATATCTGATATAACCGGTCGCCTTCAGCTCTGTGAATGCATGCTCGGCAATTGCTTTGTCTTTGAGAAAACCGAGTTCCCAGAGATGTTTGCCGACAAAATAATCCAGAGGGTATCCCAGCATATCGAGAATGAATTTATTCGCATCGATAATCCTGCCCGTCCCTTCATCCAGGATCAAAATACCGTCCTGTGCCGTTTCAAAGAGCCGGCGGTACTGGAAATCTGACTTTTTAAGTTCCTGTTCGGCAGCTCTTCGCAGCTCTTCGTGGTCAAGAGTCTGAAGAGCAAACGTGATATCCCGAGACTGTTCATCAAGAAGCTGGATGATCCGGTCATTAAAAAATCCCGGTTCAGACGCATAGAAGGTAATAACACCTGCACTTGTGGAATTATGTGCGAAGGGAAAAGCAGCAAGTGAACGATAGCCCCGCTCAAGTGCCCCTGTGCGCCAAGGTGTCACCTTCTTTGAATCATGTTCGATATCGTTACAAAAATTAAATGTTCCTCTGCGGAATGCAGTTCCGGTTGGCCCCCGCCCGGTTGGTGCGTCATCAGTCGATATTGTGATCGCATCGAGGAAGTCTTTTCCATGACCTGCTGTCGCAACGGGTTCGATGAGATGTTTTTCTTTATTGACAAGTCCTGCCCATACCATTGTAAAGCCACCGCTGTCGGCAGCAATCCGGCAGATCTCGTTGAGCAGTTCTTTTTTGTCATGAATACGAGCGATTGCCCTGTTTGTCGCGGAAAGCACCGCGTAGAGCTGGTTGGACGTGATGAGCTGCGCATCAGCCCGGCGGTGTTCGACTGCTGCTGTTATCTTGCGCACCAGTTCGGCGAACTGAGATTTCGGGTCCCCGCCTTTCTGGAGATAAAAGTCAGCCCCGTTTTCAAAGGCTTCGATGGCAATCTCTTCCCTGCCCCTGCCGGTGAACAAAATGAACGGGATGGTTTTATTGATGGCCCGGATCCGTTTTAAAAACTCAATGCCATCCATCCCCGGCATCTGGTAATCGGAAACGATGGCCTCTATCCCACAGGATTTTACGAGATCGAGTGCACCGGAAGCTGATGAGACCGTGGTCACGGTAAATTTTTTTGTCTTTTCGAGGTACAATTTGCCAATTTCAAGAAGGGTGGACTCATCATCGACATAGAGAACCGATATCAAAGAACCAACTGCCGGAGATCTCTTTTGGATGAAGAATGCTTGCAAATAGCAATAAATATTTCGCCTTTAGTAAATACCTGATAAATTATTGCCACCACAATATATCCCGGCCGGATACGAAGGCGATACACCTGGAATGTCCCGTTTAAGAAAGTTTCATCGGGTCAGAAACAGGCTCTTCTTTTTGCCATCATAAAAAAAGATGTCCGCTACCCTCCGGTGCAACAATCGATATGAGGGAACAATCCCTGAAAATTCCCCGGTGTGGCAGGGATTGTGCATGGCGTTCGTCCGATCGCTGTGCGCCACGTGGTATTGCAAAGGAAGCAGGTACCCCCGGAAAAAACCGGGCTGAACGAAACCGCTGCCAACGGATATACGGGGATGACCATGGTGATGCCATGAATTACTGTCCCGTCTCGCAAGAGAGTGTGTAAGGAACCGGCCGGGAACCAGACCCGGCACGGGCCTCACTGTTGCAAGCTCGATTGTGAGGGTATAAGACAATGAAATAAACCGGGTGCGCCGGGAGAATATACAAAACAAAGAATGAACCGGATTAAAATTATACGGTCTTAATCAGGTGAACCCCGGTATCGGTGATCTCGTAGATGAGATCTCCAGTCTCCTTTTTCAGCTTCTTGAGATCGGTTATGATATCCTGCAATTCGTACTCCCGGTCCCTTGTCGCGATCGAATACGGCCTGTCCGGCTGGTGGTTTTCCGGGGTGATGGCCAGAAGTTCACACGTATTGCGCTGCCGGGTTATTTTGAATTCAGAAATTTTGGCGAGATCGATAGAGAAGGAATCCCCCTGGTGGTAGACCCCGGTATGTCTGAATTTTATAAATACGCTCATACAAATCCCTTTTCTGCTTCTCTTCCCACGGTCATGGGGCCGGCAGCATTTTTTGTGACGCTGCTGCATTCATGGGATTTTTGCCCCTGGGTCCGGTTATTTCCGCCCCTGTCACGGGTGACCGGTTGCCCTCGTTGCTGGTATTGCATCTCTTCCCTTCTTCACAGCATTCATTCTCCCGGATTTTTGGAAACGTTTCGGTTCCGGTTAAGCGGTTCGTGGTGCTTTCCCTGATTGCACCATTCGTGGCATCATCAGCGTTCTCTTTGATATCAATCGCTGTCATCGCTCTGCTGTGGTGGGCAAGAATAGGTTCAGCGGCACATATAGGTATCTGACGTACCTCCCCCGGTTGTACGGCCGGATTCATGCCGGCTTCACCTTGTCAACGGCATATCCTCAAGCGGTGACGATCCTGTGAAGAAGGGAAACATGCCACGTGTCCCCCCCTCTTTTAAAAAATTCAGGGGTCTGGTTTGTCAGAATGAATCCCGGTTTGCCCTCCTCATCCCTTGTGAACCATTCTCACCGGCCAGGTCCTCATTGGACTCACCAAAAACTATACATATCTTCAACATGTCAGCCGCCATTGATAATGCAAACGTAGTTGGTCGAATGAGTGGTTTTCACAGAAGAGAAGATACAGGTGCAGCAGACCCGAATGCGTTAAACCCCGATGGTACGCCGGTCTGCCGGGTAAGGCTGCCGAAAAAATGGAACAACGAGCAGTTTGCCCGTGCCGAGACAATGATGGGGGCAAATCACATCCGCGTCCAGTGTATTGACGGCATCCCCCGCATGGGCCGGATCAAGGGCAAGATAAAGAAACGACAGTGGATACGGGAAGGCGATACCGTCATTGTCGTTCCCTGGAGTATCCAGGATGAGAAATGCGATATCATCTACCGGTACCTCAAGCCGCAGACCGACTGGCTGCGGAAGAACCGGTACATTTAACCGGCAATTTTTTTTAATTTTTTTTACTATCCTGCATTTTATCCTGTTGCCGGAAATGCGTATTATTCCAGCCGTGCCCGTCATTTTTAAAACAATCCCGGATTTTTTTATCGAAATGTATATTGGCACGAACAACACCCGTCCCTAGTAGCCAGGTGGGATTACACCTGGGCAGCAATCAGGAGGTGGTAGAGAAATGGTACGACGTTTTCACAGATCGATCTATGATGAACTCGATGAACTCAGGGCATCCATGGACTACCTGTACCAGCTTGCTCTTGAACCAGCTGATAACCCGCTGTTGCCAGAAGAAGATGACCCCGGGATCGTGTGCCAGTATGTACATACCTTAAACGCGGAAGTCACCGAGCATGACGATGACGTGACCGTGACGATGGACACGGTCCCGGGAACCGGAACTTCAAAAATTGCCGTTGCCTTGCAGGACGAAAAAACCCTGAAAATCACCTGTGACCGTGAGGAAGAACAAGAGGGGGATTGTGACGGAAACTTACTGTGCGAACGAAGACTGATGTCCCTCTCGCAGGTCATCCCGCTCCCGGGGCCGGTTAGGAAGTCCGGGGCTAAATTAACCCTGAAAAATGGCGTGCTCGATATCTGTCTTAAAAAAGCAGAGCCGGCACCCACAAAAAATTCCTGAACTATACTTTTTTCCTGCTCTTCATTGAGGGGTACGCCGGTAAGGCACGCGAGCGGTCCCGAAAAATGTGTTTCGCGTTCTTATCTGATCCGGGCTGCCGCAACCGCAACCTCTTTTTTATTTCCCGATCAACATTGTTGACAAGAATGGTTCACCATAAACTTCCTGCATGTCCCGTCTGCCAGCGGGAAGACACAGTTATAATACACGAAGACCTCGGGGAAGACGGGCACTTCTGCCTCTGCTCGGGGCCTGATGGGTGCGGCTCAACCTTTGTCCTGAACCCGGACGGCTCCCTGTCCGATATTTTTTAACTCCTTACTATTACGGCAGTGTTCCGGTACCTCTTGTACGGGCATTTTTTAGTATCGATCCGTTGACATAATTTCCAATTATTTAAATGGAAGTATATCCAAAACGGAGCCTATGAGCAGGAGTAAGAACCCGCAGGATCTGCGGCATATTCCCGGGCTCCCTGGGAGCGCCGTATGAATAACGAGGAACGTCTCGTGGTCGCCATAGTCGATGACGCGATCCACACTGAAACACCTCACGGGAGAGCCATAAAACGGATCATCACCGGTCTCGAGGAGTTTGGCATCTTTGTCGCCGACGTCGCATCACCGGCCGATGCCCGGGCCGCGTATGCGAACCTCCCCCTGGTCAGCTGCATCCTTATCAACTGGAACCTTGGCAACCAGTCAGTAGAGACGCACAAGGACACGCTCGCGCTGCTCCGCCAGATCCGCAGCGTCAATGAAGATATCCCGATCTTTTTGATGGCAGAACCCACAAGCGAGCCCCCGATCTCGCTCACGGTGGAGGTCATCAAGGAGATCAGCGAGTACATCTACGTGATGGAAGATACCCCGGAATTTATCGCCGGGCGTATCAAGGCTGCGGCAAAACGGTACCAGGAACGGCTGCTTCCGCCATTTTTCGGAGAACTGGTAAAGTTCTCGAAGGACTTTGAATATTCCTGGCACACGCCCGGCCATGCCGGCGGCACCGCGTTCCGGAAGACACCGGCGGGAAGGCGGTTTTTTAATTTCTTTGGCGAGCAGCTCTTCCGCTCCGATCTCTCCATCTCGGTGGGGGAACTCGGGTCGCTCCTTGACCATTCAGGCCCGGTCGGCGAGGCCGAACGGTACGCGGCAAAAGTGTTCGGCGCCGACATGACCTATTTTGTCACGAACGGTACGTCCACGGCAAACAAGATCGTCTTCTTTGGCCGGGTCACCAAGGACGATGTGGTCCTCGTTGACCGGAACTGCCACAAGTCCGCAGAGCATGCCCTTACCATGACCCACTCCGTTGCCGTGTACATGATCCCGACACGGAACCGGTACGGTATCATCGGCCCGATCCCACCAGCCGAGATGTCGCCAAAAGCGATAAAATCTAAGATTGCTGCCTGCCCGCTTGCAAAAGACCTGCCGGACAAAAAACCGGTCCATGCGATCATCACCAACTCGACCTACGACGGCCTCTGTTACCATGCAACTGAAGTAGAAGATCTGCTGGGAAAGAGTGTCGACAGCATCCACTTCGACGAGGCGTGGTACGGTTATGCCCGGTTCAACCCGCTCTACCGCGAGCGGTTTGCCATGCGGGACGGCGTGCGGGACAAGAACGGCCCGACGGTCTTTGCTACCCAGTCGACCCACAAGCTGCTTGCCGCTCTCTCGCAGGCGTCCATGATCCATGTCAGAAACGGCCGGGTCCCGATCGAGCACTCCCGGTTCAACGAGGGGTTCATGATGCACAGCTCTACCTCCCCGCTCTACACGATCATCGCGTCTCTGGACGTTTCCTCTAAAATGATGGACGGGCCGTCCGGGCGGCTGCTCACGACCGAGTCCATCGATGAAGCGATCCGGTTCCGGCGCACCATGGCCCGGATCGGAAAGGTCGTCGGGACCGGCAAGACCAAAGCCGACTGGTGGTTCCCCATGTGGCAGCCGGCAACGATCACCGACCCGAAGACAAAAAAGAAGGTCGCGTTTGCCGATGCAGCGATCGAAACGCTCAGGAGCACGCCCTCCTGCTGGGTGCTGCACCCGGGCGAGAAATGGCACGGGTTTGACAGCCTGCCGGACAATTACTGCATGCTCGACCCGATCAAGGTCACCGTGCTCACGCCGGGCGTAAACGAGGACGGCACGCTCGCTCCCTGGGGGATCCCGGCAGCCATTGTCGTGAAGTTCCTCGACACCCGGGGCATCATCAACGAAAAGTCCGGCGATTATTCGATCCTGTTCCTCTTCTCGATGGGGATCACGAAGGGCAAGTGGGGGACGTTGATCACTGAGCTCTTCGAGTTCAAACGGCTGTATGACGAGAACGCCCCGCTCGGGGAAGTTTTCCCGGACCTCAAGGACAAATGGCCGGACCGCTACGGCGGCATGACCCTGCAGGCACTTGTTGCCGAAATGCACGCGTTCAAAAAAGATCATAACATGTGCGGGCTGCTTCAGGAGGCGTTCTCGCTCCTGCCTGAACCTGCCATCACCTATGCGGATGCATACCGACGGCTTGTGCGGAACGAGGTAGAGCAGATCCCCGTCGCAAAAGCCGCCAGCCGGATCGTGGCAACGGGGATCGTCCCCTATCCCCCGGGGATCCCTCTCCTTGCGCCGGGCGAGCGGACCGGGCCAAAAAGCGGGCCGGTCCTCCAGTATCTCCTCACCATGCAGGAATTTGACCGATGCTTCCCCGGCTTTGAACATGACACCCACGGGATCGAGAATGTCAAAGGAGAGTACATGATAATTTGTCTCAAGGAGAAGAACATCAGGGAGAAGAAACGATGAGCGCCGACACACCGGAGAAGACAAACGGTATTCCCTCAAAAAAAGTGCTGGGACTGTTTGCTCTCGCCATGATCAACGTGGCGGCCGTGCTGAGTATCAGGAATTTCCCGTCAATGGCGATCTATGGGTGGTCATGCGTCGGCTGGTATGTCCTCGGGGCAATCCTCTTTCTGATCCCGATCTCCCTTGCCGGGGCCGAGCTCGCTACCGGATGGCCGGAGGGAGGCGGTGTCTATGCGTGGGTCAAGCAGGCGTTCGGCGAGAAAGGGGGCTTTACCGCCCTCTTCTGTGAGTGGTCGAACAATTTAGTCTGGTTCCCGACCGTTCTCTCGTTTATCGCGTCCACGCTCGCGTTTGCCCTCACCCCGGGCCTTGCGAGCAACCCCTTGTACATGTTCAGCGTCATGATGATCGCGTTCTGGGGTACCACGGCCATTGCGTACTTCGGTGAAGAGA
>Ga0181520_10004745_pt1 | contig 22380 bp, 14 predicted proteins | sample PEATcosm2014_Bin_29_FD_132451 | JGI IMG/M metagenome (GOLD analysis project Ga0181520, IMG submission 132451) | Peatland microbial communities from MTU Mesocosm Facility, Houghton, MI, USA - PEATcosm2014_Bin02_30_metaG | ecosystem: Environmental > Terrestrial > Soil > Wetlands > Peat | place...
CTACCCCCAGGACTTCGACGCCGAGGCCCTCCTCGCATCCGCCTTCGACCTCACGCTCGATGACCCCATCACGGCCTCGATCCGTTTCTCTCCCCAGGACGCGCCCTTCGTGCGCGAGCGTCACTGGTCCGACGAGCAATCCATTGCCACCAATCCCGACGGCTCCATCACGCTCACCCTGACGACCTCGGGCACCCGTGATCTCTTTCGCTGGCTCCTGTCCTTCGGCGCGGGCGCCGAGATTCTTTCGCCTCCCGAACTTAGGGACACCCTTCGCAATGAAGCCCTAAAGCTAGCCGAACTCTACTCGGACACCCCCTCATCATAATGTTCAAGCGCTTCAAGCGAACATTTTCAGAGGCCGCTTTCCTTGATGAGGCTGGGACCGTACATCCCGTCTTCAATCGCGGTAGCAGGTGCCGCGCGCTTTACCCAAGAGGGGCTCCAGGTCCATGAAGGACCGCGTCCGAGAGGTGAGGACGATTCGTTCCATGCGCAAAGAGGACAACGCACTATCAGCACTCCAAAGGCTTTCATAATGCCGATAGCGTTCAACGCTATCGTTCAACATTCTATCTCTATAGCTGGCCCAAGAGTGTCAGCTTTTGACGTTCCGGGGGCCTACTATGCGGCCGCATGGTCAAAACCTCTCCTGAAGGAGTCCCTATGAAGCGTTTCATCCTGTGCATTGTCGCCCTTGTCATCGCCCTATCCTTCTCCTCCGCTCAGGCCCAGCGGCTTGGCTCCCTCGCCGAGATCGAGATGGGCAAGGCCGACATCTTCGTCACATCCATCGTCGGCATGTCCGACAACAAGAACCGCGACACGCCGCTCTACGAGCAGTTCGACGGTATGCTCAAGACTCACGTCATGCTCTTCAACACCAAGATGGACAATATCCTCGTGATCCTGGACCTCCCGCGGAAGAACACGGGCGACGTGAAGACGCAGGCGATGTACTACAACATATTCGGGTACGCGTTCACGAAAGGCCTCGAGCGAGCACATGACGACACAAAGTACATCATTATCGTCGCCACACAGCCCGACGGTTCCATTTACGACTACTTCTTCCCTATCGCCTCGCTGACTGCCTTAGTATCTGGTTCGATCCAGATGGCTGATTTCGAGAAGGAAGCCTACGTTGCGACCGGCTCCGCATTGAACGACTAAGTTCCGCCTTATCGGGCTTTCGCTATGCTTCGCACTACGTCGGGCTCGCCCCGTTCGCATTGTTTCTCCGCCTTGCCCCGTCTGGCCCTTCCCCAGGCGGGGCTTTTCTAGTCAACCTCGATCAATGCTAGGAGCCATTCATGAAGACAATATGCTTCTCTTCGATCAAGGGCGGCACCGGCAAGAGCTCTCTCTGTATCCTCACTGCCAACTACGCCGCCTCGGCGGGCTACCGCGTCCTCGTCGCCGACCTCGACATTCAGAACAGTTCGACCTCCTACTACCTCGATTCCCCTGACGAGGCCGATCGCAAGAACATTGCGGCTGCTCTCCATACTGAGCGCCTCATCGAGAACATCATCCCTTCGAACTACTCGGGCATCGATCTTCTCGCATCATCCCTTGATCTCGTGAAGCTCCGCGCCATCGGCGAGCGTACCTTCAAGCGCATTCTAGATGTCTCACCTTTGCCGTATGATTTCCTATTCATCGATACGCCTCCAACATACGACAACATCGTCCTCAACGCCCTCAATGCCTCCGACCTCATTATCACGCCCGCGGCCTTCTCCCAGTTCGACTTCAAGGGCGCCCTCTTCTATAAGGCCCAGATCAAATGTGAGACGGACAAGCTCCCTGCATGGCATATTCTCTTCAACTTCTTCAGGCCAGCCCGTACTGACAATCCAGATGCACTCCGCAATCAGTACGAGGCGCTTTTCCGTGATACCTTCGGCGAGATCATTGCCCCAGCAACAATCCATGATACAACCCTCATTCGCCGTTCGATCGACACAGGGGAGAAGATCACAACCTCGGCCGCCAAGGGCCCACTCCATGCCGCCATCTCGGCCCTTGCTGCCTACTGTGGCGTTGATCGTCAAGCTGAGAGGTTTTAGCCATGGCCAAGCTTACTATGACCACGAAGCCCGATAAGGCATCCGTCAACAACTCCGGCGAGAAGGCTATCGGCGTTGAGCTCTACCTCGACCAGATCACCAAGGCCGAGCCCTTTGCCTCCCTGTTCACTATCAAGTCCGAGGTCCTCGTCGCTATCAAGACCGACATGCAGGCCAACGGCTTCGATCCTTCGAAGGCCGTCAACATCTGGAAGAAGCCCGACGGCACTCGTGTCCTCATCGATGGCTATACTCGTGTCCTGGCTGCTGAGGAGTTAGGCCTTCTTCGTGTGACCGCTTATGAGAAGACTTTCGCATCCGAGGCCGAAGCCCTGGCCTACGCGATCCACGCCCAGCGCGACCGCCGCAACCTTTCGGATGCCGAGCTTCTTAGGCTCATTGAGCTCGTGGATCGGCCTCAAGATGGCTTCCGATCCCCGTTAGCGCCAAACGGCGCTAACGAGCCTGTGGCCCCTAAGACCGCAGCAATAACTGCTGATGCCATAGGTGTTTCCATTCGCAAGGTAGAACGGGCACGGACTGTGCTTTCAGATCCCGAGGAGACCGCCGCGGTTCATCGTGGAGAGAAGACCATCCATCAGGCAGCGGAATCCGCCAAGGCTAAGCGGGCAACTCGATCTGTCCCTCGCAAGGCGAAGACCTTGTCTCCAGACGCCCAGCGCGTCAATGACGAGGCGATTGCCGAGGGGCTCCGCATCACAGGACTTCTTCAGTCCTTAGCCCAGAGTGATCCGAGCATTTCTAGGCGGAAGGTTCTTCGAGCTACCATCAAGATGCTCCGCACTGCTTTCAAGCAGCCGAGATCCTAAGGCACAACGGCATACTCACCTTCTTTTATAAGTGAGATAAGGACGTCCGCCTTGGTTGCCGTCTTGATCACGCGAACATATCTGGGTGCTGGCTAACGTCCTTCTTCCGTCCTCGCTTTGCCTTTGACTTTTCTCCCTCATCCTTCTTCTTAATGATCTTCCCGTTCTCATCCACAAGCCCTGCTGCAACCTCCTCGGCGTGGCGCTGGTGATTCAACTTGAGGAGCTCCTGGAGGATCAACTTCCGTGCCTGGTTGGAGACCGTATATCTCATACGATCGTTCTCCGGTAAGAACTCGAGCTCGTGGAAGCCGTGCTGAAGTGGGAGGTCATTCCAGCCGTAGGCATCGCGCACTGCCTCGTCAATGTCGCGGTGGAGAGCGCGGAGAGCCTCGATTTTCGGGACAGCCCACTCAGCGTCGGCTGGTGGACACTTAGCCTCGGATATTACAGCTGCGGCATCGAGCGTTTGGGTGTGGAAGAGGTTGTAAAGCTTAGTTATCCCGATGTCGAGCCTGCTCATGATTTCGCGACGATTTACGTCCAGAGCTGTCCCGAGTGAGTCGAGCCTATCGCAGGCCTTTTTTAGCACAGGCGCTACTGCAGTACCTGCTTCAGATTCATTCGGTTCAAAGCCTTGTGGGAAGGGGAATGGTTCAAAAGAATCCGATGGACTGTATCTGAGTGTTGCCCCTCCCATAGTCGAACAGTATTTCCATGCCCATGCTTCCTGGAATGATGATTGCAGAATGGCATACCCTGAAGCTTTGCTAATGCTATACACAACGACCTGTTCAGAGAACACAGTATTCGGTGATATCATTGATGAAGTGCAATATTTCGTTACTCTTGTAGCTGCTATTGCCCATCCAAGCGTCGCTATCGCGCGGTAGAGCAGGTCTCGGCGATCCCAGAACTTCCAATAGTCGTATTCATGTATCTGTTTCCCTTTCGCAACAATAGCATCCCGCTGTGGCTTAACCCTATTTATTAGGATTTCAAGGCAGTCAGGATAATCGATCGCGACGGGCCCTGTGTAATCTGGTGAAGAGCTTTGTCGATCATATGGCCAGTCACTCATATTTATTATCCAGCGGCTCGGGCTTTGATCTGGTCTGGAGTTGAGGTCATCTCCACTCAAGTAGGGAAAGAGCACATCTTTATTCTTCGGATTCTGTGTAATGAGAGCCAGCGCCGTCTCTGGTTCCACCACGAACCCCTCGCCGAGCACATATGATCCCACAAAGCTTTTATCCGCATTGGCAGCAAGCGGGAAGGGATTGCCGAGCATAATCTGGTCGTCGAAGTAGGTTGAGATATAGGAGACCGGCTTCCCGTCCAGTACTCGCTTCCCATTCCATGCTCCCTTGTAGATCGCAGCAAGACTAACATCAACCGCAGCGGCACCCGGCCAGGGCCTGCTCCGCACCGCCATCATGATCGCCCCCCCCTGTTTCTCGATCACCTCGAGCCCGAATTCACGTGTACCGCCTTGTGCAATAGTGTTTGTTGCAAGGGTCCCGAGGGCTCTATTCTGTTTCAGGAGATTGTAGTTCCGCCTTACAAAGAAGCCAATCAAATCAGAAGATCCTTTCTCCGGGAAGACATGCTTCAAGTATCCACAATAATCCAATCCGTAATAAGTTGAGATCTTCTTCCCTCCCAGGAATGGCGGATTCCCGAGGAAGCAGTCGAAGCCTCCCGCTTGCATCACATCTGCGAACTCGAGGAACCAGTGGAAGAAGCGTCGGCCCTCGGCTACGGTACGCGCCGCATCTGCTGCAGGATGACCTTCGATATCATCTCTTCCGTTGAGGAACGCTCGGTAGAGCGACTCGGTGGCAATGGCGGTTTCAGGTCTCTTGGCGATGAAGAAAGGTGCAAGCTGCACGTCTGCCAAGGCTTTGAGGCGAAGCCATGCTTCGCCCGAGGTTACATGGAGGTAAGTCCGCTTCTTTAAGGCCGCTTCCGAGGGTGTGGCGTCTGGCATCGCGGAGACGGCGGTGATAGTCTCTATGACGGTCTTGAGGCTGTCCTCGACCTGAGCCCGCCAGTCGGTCATTATCTGCATCGTCTTTTCGGTCTTGCGTTCCTCCTTATGCTTGGAACGCAGCTGCGATGCATACTCTTTGTCGTCGCCTTCATGGGTGGCGAATGCTTCCTCGGCAATGCCTTCCAAGAGCTCGGAAGGTTTCGTGATTCCAACAAGGCTATCGCCGCACTTGATGTGATGGTCGAGGAAGCCTAGCGAGGCTCCAGGATTATGGCTCTCGAGCCACAAGGCAACCTTACACAAGCGCACGGCCTGCGGGTTAGCGTCAACGCCATAGATGCAGCTCTCTATCACTTCACGCAAGGCCCTCCGGTAGCTCGCGGGATCAGGGTTGTCTGATTTCGTTCGTAGACGTGCAAGCTCAAGGGCGACTCGCCTAGCCGCATTGAGGAGGATATGGCCCGAGCCACAGGCGTCGTCACATATCTTGAGACTAAGGAGCCTTGCCTCAGCATCGGGTGCTTTGAGGCACTCCTCGATTAGGGGCTCGAGGGCATGTTCGATGAGGGGCTGTACAAGCTCTTCAGGAGTGTAATGACTGCCAGTTTTCCCACGCTCATCGCCCTGAGCAAAGGAGAAGTGGAGCCCATCGGCGGCTTCATCCACTGACGCCTCGAACTCAAGAAGGCCTTCATAGATGGAACCGAACTCCTCGACGTTGAGGGCGGCATAGTTTACCCTAACTGGCACGCCTCGTTTCTCGTCGTCATAGGAGTCGAGGAGCTTGATGCCAGCAGCGAAGGAGCTATTGTCGAGTGACAGGCCCCTAAGTAGATCGAAGGCCTCAGCCGAGAAGAGATCGCCGGCCAAGGGCTTCAGACCGAGTTTCAGTGCCTGTTCGCCGTCCTCGTAGAGGCCGAATGTGTCGACGAGCATAGCCCAGAGGTCGACGAAGCGCGCCTCCTCGGTCCGGACATTCCTGCAACGGGCGCGAAGAGCCATAAGGGAGTAGTAGTCTCGGTAGAGCTTCTTGAGACTTGTATCCGATCCTTCCGAGTGGGTGAGGTCGCGCTCCTCAATCACAAGGAGGAAGAGGATGCGGTACACGAGAGTTAGCAGGGCATCGTAGAGCTCACGGGGCGATAGGTGCCCCGCAGTCAAGGCCTCTCGGAAGCCGCCGTTGGCAGGATGGGCGAGGAATCCGTCGGCCCAGCCTTGGATAGCCTCCTTGACCGCACCGGAGAGGCGCTCGCGAATACGACTACCGTTTTCTAGGCTATCCTGGTGGTACTTCTCGAGGAGGCAGTCTGGCGCTTCGTCGGCTTTCCTAGGCCAACGGCTTACGTGGAGGATGCGGAAGAGCAGAGCAAAGTCCGGGAAGAGCTCCTCCTCGAACATGCGCTCAAGGTTGAACTCAAGGTAGGAGAGTTTGATGAGCCGGCTCGAATCCCTAAGTAAGCGCAGGGTGAGGCCATTCGTAACCAGGGCATAGAGCGTATCGCTCACATTGATGTATTCCTGCACGAGGCTATGGGGACTCGCCTTGGTGCCATCACGCCGCTTATCCAGATCCTCGGTGAAGCCTACGATATGCACTGGGCAGACCCGCCCAACGACGCGGTGGCTGATGGCGTAGCTCTTACCAGCTACCTCGATGGAAGACGAGCTCTCAATCTCGTAGCCCAGGAGCGATAGGAAGGGCATAACCCAGGTCATACGCGTTCGTGTGGTTCCGTATTGGTCCTTGGAGTCATCCTTGGCCCGGCGTGCGCTGAACACCTGCCACTGGGCCTTGGCTTCGGCCCAGGCCTCCGCGATCTCGTCCCGCACCTTGCCCGTGAGACCGAAGTCAGCCGGTTTCTGGCCGGGGAGAGCATTCTCGTCGCTTATTTTCTCCAGGGTCTCGGGGCCGATGAGCGAGCCCTCCCACGACAGCGACTCGTACTTCATTCCTGACCCCCCGGAACGAAGATGTAGATGCCGAGGATGTCCATTGGGATGACCGGTTCCACCACCTTGTAACGAAAGGTCCTGGGCTCGGAGCCCAGCGCCTTCTGGTAACGCTCGTGCTGTGCGATGAGCTCGGCAGCCCGCTCAAAAGCTAGAGCATCGAAGGAAGGCCTTAGCTGAGGGATCATGGAGAGTTCCCGTGATAGCTGCGCCTCCTGTACAGCGAGTGGAAGATCGCCGACCACCTCCGGCTTGTCCATAAGACTATCGACTTCAGCTGTATCTACAGGATGCCGCTCAGGACCAGTTAAGCCGCGAAGGAGGACTTCTTCGGCTACGAGGCTGTGCTTGGTCTTGCTGTCCGCTATAACGTGGCGGGCGCGCAACACATAGATAACCGTTCGTTCCTTCACCGCAGAAGAGTGGACTACCGCGGCTCGTGAAGCATTCTTGTTCCCTTTATTCGGATCCAGGGACTCGGCCAGCACGGTTCTGCAGAGGGCTTCTACCGCATCGTGGTTGCGCCCCCAGTAGGTGTAGCCCTCGTTCACTGGCGCCTTGAAGGCGAGCTTTGCTCCTTCCTTCCCGCTTGCAACCTCCAGCCATGTCTTCAACTTGTCGGGGAAGGCTGAGCGCCTGAGCTCCAACTCGAAGTCCTTAACATTAAGCCGAGATGGCGCCGCGCCAAAGAGTTGGTCTAGCGCTGACACAACGAAGCGGCACACGGTCTCAGGTCGTCCTACGGCCTCGTCGACCACTGCAAGATCGTCCTCGATGTCCTGAGCCTTTATGGCGTTCTGGGCAAAGATGGAGCGTAGAGCCGCCTCTTTCCGCTCCGTGACAGTGATTAGCTTGTCGAGGGACTCCTCAGATCGGACTAGGTCCTCCAGTGCGAAGAGTTCCATCTGGGACACCGGTTTTCGCTTCTTCTCGGCCTCGGCAAGAACCGCCTTGAAGATTGTGTCCAAGAACTCCTTTGAGTCTTCAGGAAAGGGAATACTCACCCCGATGTTGTCTCGGATGGTTCGGGCCTTGCGGTACAGTACTTTGAGAACCACCTGATCCATGGGGTTATCCTTGCCGTAGAGGAGGCAAGTTTGAACTTCACCCTTCGTTTGGCCAAAGCGGTCCACCCGGCCCTCTCGCTGCTCCAGGCGGTTGGGATTCCAGGGCAGATCGTAGTGGAGAACTGCGTCAAAGAGACCCTGGAGATTGATGCCTTCCGAGAGGCAATCGGTGGCTACGAGGACGCGTAGCTTCTTGCCCGACTGCTCGGGATTCATCTTGGCTATTCGGTCCCGCCTCACCTCATCGGGGTCTTCACTGGTCACACATTCCACCAGGGCGCTCTTTCCAAGCGCTTCTGATAGTTTCTCGGCCACATACTTGGCGGTCTCTATGAAGCGGCAGAACACAATGGGGCTGTAGCTTGGGCTTGCCTTGTGCCACTTCATAATCTGAGCGATGCAGGAAGCTAACTTCCTATCGTCCCTTTCCGCTGACAGTGCTCGAAGGCGCGTGGCAAAGCTATCGAACGCAGTACGATCCTCAGCCGACCAATCGGTCTTCTCGAGCACAGGTGTCGGGAGCTCGTCATCTGAGGACTCCAACCGCTCGAAGTGAGGATTCTCGCTGTCTCGTTCGTCTTCACCCCTAGAGTTTTCCATACCAGAGACGCGGTTCTCGAGCATGATAGCGCCAGCCCTGGGGCTCGACATAATGCCTCGGAGAAGACCCAGGGCTGACCAGTAGCGGAATCGTTTCTGGTTTTCGCTCTTGGCTGCACGTGCGACCATTCTGGACGTATAGAGGAGCACATCATCATAGAGGGCTTGGTACGCGGGAGCAAGCTCATAGGGGAACTCAATGGCCGTTCGTTTGGGGAAGGGCGTGCGTTCGTCCATCCACAGAGCGATGTTCTCTCGCTTTCGCTGCACGAAGTACCGAGCTAGCTCAGCTCGGAATGCATCTTTGTCCGGAGCCACTCCTCCGTTTTCCGAGTCCCATGTGATGTTGACGAAGTCTTCTCGGATGAGGCCTAGGAGGGAGCGGAACTCCGACTCCTTGCCCGAATGGGGCGTGGCCGTGACGAGAACTAGGTGTTGGCCCTTCTTTCGGGCTAGCTCTGCTACGATACGGTGCCGAAGCTGCTGACTCTCATGAGCACCTTCGGGCTTTGCGCAGGAATGTGCCTCGTCAACTATAACGAGCTCTGGAGCCTGGGACACGAACACCGAGTATCGGTTGTCTGACTTGATATAGTCGATGCTGATGACTTGGTAGGGGAAGTGATTATACACGCTCTCGTCACCGGGCACTTGCCTGTCGAGGCTAGATTGGGTACCGGTACGCAGTATGACCGCGTCTATCCCGAACTTCTCTTTCAGCTCTGTCTGCCACTGTTCGCAGAGGTGGGGAGGGCACAGGACGGCGAAGCGGTGTATCTCGCGCCGCTCGAGGAGCTCTTTGGCAATGAGCAAGGCTTCGATAGTCTTCCCTACGCCCACATCGTCGGCCAGGAGGAGGCGCACCGGTCCTTTCTGCCTAAGGGCCATGATGAGAGGGACCATCTGATAGCTACGAGGTCTGAAGCCAAGCTTAGCTGAGCAGCGGAAGGGTCCAGCAGCTGATCGGAGGGACAGCCGAGATGCGTCGAAGAGAAGCCGTGCAGCGCGAACGCTTCCGAGATCTTTCGCTGTAGGTGGCTCGAACTGGGAGGGCCTGATGTCGCCCTGCTTCGTGAGCGGCAAGAAGATGCCCGCGATGTCTTCCTCACGCCCGTCCAGAGGCTTGAGCCTCAGAAGGTCGTCACGTTCTGAGGGTAGCACTACCCAGTCCCTGCCCCGAGCCCGTACAAGCGTTCCTGTTTTGTATTCCATGATCGCTACCGTACCTTGCGGAAGATGTCGGGCCTACCGGCCACAAGCTGGTCGAGAGAGTCCTTGTAGTAGTACACGACATAATCCTGACCAAGGTCGTAAATTGCCTCACGCTGCTGTCTATCGCGTTCTTTGGTAGGATCGCTATCGTGCGGTGTGCCGTCGCAGAAGACATGGACAGGGAGGGCATTCTTCCCAGGGCCAGCGGCGTAGTAGAAGTCGGGCTGGCAGTAGAGTCCTGGTATTCTTCGCTGTGCTTCATCTGGCAGGCGAAGCCCGCGTTCGTAGAGATAATCAAGGAACTTTTTCTCGGTGGAGCTCGAGGTATCGTAGGTTTCGAGCAATCTCCTGTACTGCTCCTCGTAGGTTCCTGCCTCGCTCCCTCCGACCTCCACGCGGGCGCTTCGCAGTCTCTCTAGGGTTTGCTTTATCAGGAAGCGGTCGATGACTGGATGATCGGGCTGGTTATAATAGCTCAGAAGGTCCTTGTAACTTGCCTTGTCACGGTAGTCTTCCTCGTCGTAGCGACATAGCTTCCACGCCTCATCCACGACCCTTTGCCAGGCGCCTTTTTCGCGAACCATGGCAGCCATTACTCCAAGACTGCCCTCGGACGCCTCGTACATGAGAAGATTTGGACTCTCGGGATCTCCTATAGGCGTGATACCCAGCTCAGAGCTCTCCACCTGGAAGACGCGCTCGACTGCGGTCTTGAGGGCGTACTGAAGCGTAATGCGCCCATCGCTGTCGAGCTCGAGGACCTTCAGTGGTTCAATATAGAGAGCGTCTGCTGTGTCGGTTGTGTATAGCTTAACGACCTTGAGATCGTCGAGCTTCATCCTGGTATTCTTTTCCTTCCCTTCGGCGAGGTTCTGCCTGAATCCATGGGACTTCCAATGGCCGGACACTCGGTTGAGCACAAAGCCATCGTCCTTGTTAATTCTCCACTTCGAGTTGACGTAGACAATCTCGGCGGAGGGGATGCATCGCATTCTAAGGAGAACATCATCTCCACCCATCAGCCTGATCTCATCCAACTGGCCGAGCTCACCGTTATAGCGGAACCAGGTATTGATCTGATAGCCGAGACGCTGGCGTTCCTCCTCCTCGCAGTTGATGTGCTGAACTTTCTCGGCAATTCCGTCTGGCAAGATAAGGAGGTTAGCCAGATGGGTGGTGAGACCTTCGAGAGGTGCCCCGGTCCAAGGATCGGTATTTCGTGCCTGTTCGGCATTCATGAGTATGTAGCCAGAGGCCTTGCATACTGTGGCCTCCTCAGTCTCATTTGCCGTCTCCTGTATCTGAGCACGGGTGACCTTGTATTTTGAACCATTATGATAGATGAGGTTCTCAGGCCCCATCTCCCTAATGGCGAGCACGCGATCTCGGCTAATGGATTCCGCTCCCTTGTCCACGTCTAGGAAGAGACGAACGGGAAGCCGCGTGAAGTTGTACCCTGGCAGGAATCCCTCGCTAGCCAAGTAGCGGAAGCTGTAGAACTCTGAGAAGACATCGTCGCTCGTCTGGTTAAGGAGAAGGCCTTTCATGCTCTTGGCGAGAATCTCGTTTCTGTTGGCTTCTCTTTTCTCGGAGCTCTTGTCCTTAATGGCTGTGTTGTCGATGATCTTCCTTGCGCTCTCTATCTGACGCTTGGCCTGATTGTAGAGATTCCTCCATCGGCCGAGAGACTGGTCGAAGCGCTCCTGCATGCCCCTGAACTCCTGCTCAGCCCAGCCTGAAGAGTACCACGAGGAAGTTGTGAGGCGCTCTTGGAAGTCGGCCACGACACGTCCCCACTTCTCCATTACCTTTTCAAGGTACGCCGGCGCATTGGCGAAGGAGGCCTTCGTCTCAGGTTTTAACGGCAAGTCTGGTGCGTTGATATCGAGGACGTCACTGATATGTCCGTTCTCAACCCCTTGAATACCAGCAATTGAGAGGTACAGACCGTTGAAGTGGCTACGCAGCAAGTCTTCATTGAGAAGGTCAAGCCTTGGAGCGTTCACCGAGCCGCTCACCATACCGTTACGGTCATCGAAGTAGTGGGTGTCGTGTGGCGATTGACGGCTACAACTCGTGAAGACCAATGCCGGCTGCCCGCTTCGTCCCGCTCTCCCTGATCGCTGGGCGTAGTTTGCTGGATTCGGAGGCACGTTGCGCATATGCACGACGGAGAGGTCGGCTATATCTATGCCGAGCTCCATAGTCGGTGAACAAAAGAGCGCTGCGAGTTTCCCGGAGCGGAACTCGTCCTCCCGCAGCCTACGGGCGTCTTTATCGATCTGTCCCGTATGTTCCTTTGATCTGATTCGCCCTTCATACGCCGATGTCTCATAGACCTGACGGAAGAAGAGGTTAGGCTTGCGCACCTGGCCTCTGATGTTTGGCTTGAACACAGGGTCAGGCGGTACAGAACCATCACCAAGCGTCCATATGATCTGGTCAGCCCGAAGCCGATACGCGTACTCATCGTCGCTACCTTGAACCTTCATGCGCTTAAGCCAACCAGCACCAGTCATGATCATTAGTGCCGCTTCAATGAACTCCCGGTATTCCTGAGTATTGATCTTTCCGTTAACGCCGAGTGCCCGTCGAATGTAGATGCCGAGCCGGCTTAAAGGGCCTATTGACTGGGCATAACCTTGGCCTCTTGGCAAGGTCAGGCGCTTGGCCATTAACCAGTTTGAGGCATGAAGCTCCCGATCCTCGGGGCACCAGTCTGGGCTTAGGTTGTTTTTAAAGAGTTCCATGTTCTGATGGATCGCGTCATCATCGAAGTAGGAGACGCTATCGATAGCGGTCATCTTTCGGAATGTTTCAAGGATCTGGTAGACAATCGTTTCGAGGCTCGCGCCTGCTCCAGCGCAGACCTCCCGCAGGTGATTCCAGGCTCCGTCGGCCATTATGTCATCCCAGTTCTCGTACTCCATCTTGAGAAGCCCGGCAGCTTCTAGCCCCGGTAAGCTTACGCGCCACGCGTTGCCGAGGTCTTCTACTAGACGGTACTTGATGAGAGTCATCATGACATTGCGCAATGCCCTTGCTCGAGATTCGAGCACCGTTTCATTTTCTCCGAGGGCGGCGTAATCTTCCAGGGCTAAGCCAAGGTGGTCGTATACCTTCGCATCTACTCCAGCGAAGGTGATGCGTTTCTCCGCCTTAAGTGCCCGGACAAGGGCTGACCGTAGGCGCACGGTCATGACGAAGTCGTTGAAGTGGCCCGACTGCAAGGATGAGTCCTGTCGATTGTCCGAGAAGCTCAGAAGCTTAGTGTCCCTAGATTCGAATCCGAGGCTGCGCATAGCTTCAAGAATGCTTAATGACAGAACAGTCGTCGTGGTCGATCGCCCTTCAAGACCTACTCGTGATAGCTTAGAATACTCGCTCGTCTGATGGTGGTAGAGGTCCCCACTAGTCGGATCGTAGATGAATCCGACAGGAAGATACCAACCGGTTAGGGCGCCGGGTATGCTCGAATCGTCTCCATCGACGAAGGTTCCGTCAGGAAGATAGTGAATCTTAGAAGGGAACTTGGACCTGTACTCTTTTTTAAGCGCCGGCCTGCCGCCTTCCTCTTTCACATATTCCTGAGGTAGGTTATTCAGGTCTTCGTCCGGGTCCCATGCATCCTTGTCAGTCAGAATATACCCAAGCTCTATACTCTCTTTATCATCTTCAGAGACATAGTAGTCGCTAAAGTCTCGCGGCTCGAGCATTCCATCCCCGTAGTTCTTGAGTACACAGAGGAAGGGAGTACCCGACACGCGGTTGAATACAACAGGGAAGAGGGGCACGTCGTTCTGCCCTATTTTTTTCGAGGGGAGTCCGTCGAAGTCAATAAGCCGCTCGTCTTCTCTATGTAGGGATACGCAGATGGAAGCTGACTGAGCAATGAACTGGTGTAGCTTAAAAGGGAGTATCAGCGGCGTCCGCTTCCCCGACTGTTCGTTCTCGAGAGCTATAGAGGCGTTGATCTCTGCCATTCGCCTGAAGAAGGCACGAAGATAATCGGAGCAGTCTGCCTTGTCATGACCAGATGCCTCGGCAAGAAGAGATGCAACCTCTTCCACCGTCCTGGCTGGACCTCGCTGGTACCGCCCGCCATCAATCGCGAGCGCAATGTTACGTTCAAGCCATCGGAATACGGGGGTTGCTATCATCTCTTCTGGTGATCTCGCCACCAATGGCTTTGTAACAGACTCAGCGAGGTCGCTTCTCTCGGTGACACTCCCAGCTTCAGACATAGCCCTCAGCGACTCTTCAATCACCTGCTCCACGGAGAATGGGCTTCCGAAGAATGAAGTCGCGACCTCCGCTACCTTCGCTTTGCGCTCGACTGAACTGATTCCTCCTGCCATGGTCGCCGACGTTCCCATGCACACCACATCGTTAGTACACTCGGCTTTGATCCTCCGGATGAGCATGGCCACATCGGCGCCCTGCCGGCCGCGGAATGTATGCAGTTCGTCGAACGCAAGGTACTTGAGATTCTTGAAGATGGCATCGCGGATCGAGCTGTCTCTACTTCGGGTGAGCATAAGCTCGAGGATCATGTAGTTAGTCAATAGTATGTGAGGCGGATTACGCCTCATCTCATCGCGCACATCCTCCGACTCTTGCCCCGTAAACTGACCGTACCGAACCGGGAAGCTCGCGCCTGATATGCTACTATAGCGGCTGGCGTGCTTCTTGATCTCGCCTGACTGGGAGTTAATAAGGGCATTCATGGGGTATACAACGAGCCCTACCACGCCGGGGCTTGGATTCCTGAACACCTCATTGAAGATGGTCCCAAGGAAGGTGAGCGACTTACCTGATCCTGTTCCCGATGTAACTATAAACCCGTTTCCGGCTGAACCAAGACGGAGAGCCTCCTCTTGATGCCGGTGCAATGGGAAGTCCTTGAATACTAAGGCCATCTCTGGCGCGAGTACACCTTCAGCGACAAGGGTCTCGGTGCTCTTGCCCAACTCGTATGCCGGATTGAACTGGATGAGGGGATCAGGCCACATCGTCTTTAGTCGGCCCTCGTCCTGTAGGGCCTTTTCGATCTGCGGGTCGTCAATATCGATGAAGCTCTTAGCGAAGGACTGATATTGGTCCATCACTGTTCGGTGGAACTGGAAGATGTCGGAAGTGCTCATCATGATGCTTCCTCTTCTTATATTCTGAACTGCCTAGTGTCTAATAGATTATTGTGTTGTCATGATTTAGCCAAGGGTACCATACAGGCTACTGAACATCGTTTCCCCTCCCATGCTATGGGATTTAGCCGTGCAAGTATACCATGCCATACTCTCCCGCTCATCTAGTTCTTTCATCAGCATTCGGCCTCTACTGATACTGGAGATCCCATCTTTAAGGAGGTCTCCGATGCCCGCAGTTTCCACCTTTCCCAGCCGCGACCGTTCCCCATCCCCGCCACCCGCTCAACCGATCCCCGACATCCCCTCGAAGACCATTCTCGACTACTTGAGTGCCACGGGCCTCTCACCCGAACTCACCGAGGCCGAGCGTACTCAGTTCGTCACGGTCTGCCAGGCATTTGGCCTCAACCCCTGGAAGCGAGAGGCATACGCCACTGTCTACGGTGAAGGCTCCTTCCGCCGCTTCTCGGTGATCGTGGGCTACGAGACCTACCTCAAGCGGGCCGAGCGCACGGGGCGTCTTGACGGCTGGTCTTCGCGCATCGAAGGCACGGGTAACGACATGAAGGCCATCGTGGAGATCAGCAGGAAGGATTGGGCGAAGCCGTTAATCCACGAGGTCTACTTCGCCGAGGCCGTCCAGAAGAAGAAGGATGGCACGCCTACCTCGTTCTGGTCGAAGATGCCGCGCTTCCAGCTCAAGAAGGTCGCTATCAGCCAGGGCTTCCGCCTCGCTTTCCCCGACGAACTCGGCGGTCTTCCCTACGATTCTTCTGAGTTGCCCGATGCCGAGTCCGTTATCCCTCCCACCGTCGCCACCAAGACCTCCGAGGCCGCCTCTCCACCTACGGCTCCGAGTTCTTCAAGCGTTCCAGAAGGTTCCGTCTCCCTTGAATCAGAATCCTCGCCGCAGCCCGAGGCCACATCGCCGCCCACCACCCCGCAGCCCCCTATCCGCTTCCTCGGCTACCAGGACCCATACCCGGACGAGCCCCAGGACGCGCTTCTTGTTCGTCTCGAGCATTACCTCGACGACAACTACCAGGCCTTCACCGAGCGCCACCACGATTGGATCTTCGAGAAGGCCAAGCAATCCCAAGACCGCCATGGTGTCCTCAAGATGCTGAGCTACGCCGAGAAGGTCGTTCGCAACGCCAGCGCTGTAGCGAGCGCCTAACGTCACAACACGAGGTACCCACCAATGAACTACCTAACCTCTGAGAAGAAGCTTCAGACCGCCTGGAAGCTCACGACGCATGCGCTCCCGCGTCTCGCCAAGGCACCAGGTCTTTACCGCTCCAAGCTCTACCCATTCTGCCTGCCGCTCGAGTTCGCGAGTTTCAACCTCTTCCACGAGATTCGCGACGAGGCCCTCGACACATTCGCTAGCCGCGGTATTCTCTGGCATAGCTCGGCCCTTCAAGGGCTCCCGTCGAATCACCTGTGTTCTAGCCAGGTCTTCGCGGTCAACCTGCTCTTCCCCTTCGTACATCGCCCCGATGCCCTTGCAGCGCTCCTTCGCCCGCACTTCCCCGACATCGCACGCATGCTCCCAGTCGAGGACGATCTTTACGTCAGCTTCGAATGGATTGGAGACTACAACTACCTGGGCGAGCTACCGAAGCTTGGCGCTGACCGCCATCGCGGCGCCGGCAATACTTCGATCGATGCTACCGTCATTTACGAGACCATGGATGGCCGTCGTGTCATGCTCCTCATTGAGACGAAGTACTCGGAGTCATATGGCGTGTCGTACAAGAGATTCCGTACCGATGGAAGCGACCGCGTCGCCTGCTACCGAGACTTCTACTACGCCGGCAACTCGCCGATCGACATCACGGTCGTCCCGAAGATCGAGTCGCACTTATTCGAACCATTCTATCAGCTCCTCCGCCAGCAGCTCCTTGCCACCCAGATCATCGAGACAGGCATCCCCGACGTCGACCGCGCCCTCGTCGTCCACGTCTACACCAAGGCTAACCGCGAGCTAACGGCCATAACATCGCCAGCCTTCCGGGAGCTCGGCCGCGACGCCTACGAGGTCTGGCGCCACATTCTAGTCGAGCCTTCCGACTTCGTCCCGCTCCCCGTCGAGGATCTGTTCAAGGCTGCTCCCATCAAGGACTTCCCGGAACTCGAGCCCTGGGCGCTCTACCTCTCGTCCCGCTATTCGTTCCTCAAGTAGCACGAGGCCCACTCCTTCACTGGAGTGGGCCTAATTCATATACGCGATACCCGAACGGTCATTGACCAAGAAAAGATATAGGGTGTACCTACAAAGCACCTGCTTGACGATCTATTCACGCTTCTAAAAGGACTTCGCATAGTCAGGGTTAGGGGATAAGTGCACCATAACGTGTTCGTCTCTTCCTGAAGGCTTCGGCTCCACCTTCCATGAGGCTAATCACATGTTTCACTACCTCTGTCTTATCGATGGAGCCAGCTTCTTCCAGGCTGCCTGTAGGGGATAGGACTAGAACCTGTTCGGCATCACCTGACACAAGTATGTTCGGATTATGCGTGGCGACAATAATCTGCCTTGTCTCTTTCAATCGAGCCAGTATTTTGAACAGCGTACGAGAGACAAGTCTGTTATCAAGATTATCTTCAGGTTGATCTATGATCAACGGCGCTGCAGAAGTTAGCGCAACAATGGGAAGCATCGCACTACATCTTTGCCCTGGAGAACAGAACTGAATCGGCCTATCCCCCAATTCGACATAAAACTCATCGTCACAGGCTGCTCGTTCCAAGTCAAGGAGCCATTCAAGGCGCTTTGGATCCCATCTATTTAGGCCAAAGCCTTCAATACTCACTACCGGCAGGTTGATCTCCACCACTTGCCTTGCATACGATTCATCAATGCTATATGTCTGACCTGACTTATCTGAGAATGATCCTACAAGACTGGCTGGATCATTCTTTACAATTGCCGCAGAGAAGCTACGAGGCGTACTGATTGCGGCGATTGTCTCGACCCGCTTTAACTGCCCATAGTTTCCAGGGAAGTGCTCTCGACTCGCAGTAGCTGCCATGGCTTGTTCGAACATCGATTTATCAGCACCCTTATTCAGGCGCAACCTAACATCAAACCCCTCATCCTCAACAACACGGATCTTTTGGGCGATGGCATCCGCCTCACGCGATCTTTCCTCAGAGATTCTCAACTCGATGGCTTCGATAGAGTCAAGGATTCCGTTGCGGTCAGCTATCTGATGTTCTAAGACCTTAGTCGCTTCAGTATATGCTACAAGGTTCGCCGCAGCCTTTTCCTTCCGGTGTTTGGCATTGCTACGTAAATCACCTGCAACTTGATCTCCATCACCGGCTACTGCCTTGATCGATTTCCTAGCCTCCGACTCCTTCTCTGCGAGTAATCTTCCCTGCTCGTTCAGTCGCAGTTCAATCGAGTCGACATAACCAAGGGTCTTCACAACTAACGCTCTAGAGAGTTCACTAAAGACGGGTTCGCCATCAGCTGGCGCAAAGAGTGCTTCGAGCCAACTTGCGTATGGAGACCCGCTACAGATGCTAGTTAGGTCAAGCATTGGAAGATGCTGTATGGAATCTCGCACCCTAGTTAGGAGCTGCTGAGCTCGCCTTAGGAGGTTTTGCTTTGCCTCGATTTCATCAAGTGATTCGAACACAGCCTGTATTGTCGGAGTATTGAGCTGCTCGAAGTCTCGCTCATACTCCCGCAACCTAAGGAAGGATAGTTCGGCGTCTGTAAAGTAGCGATCCATTCTATGGACTTGCTCAACAATGACTTTAGCATTGTCACCAAGTCGATCAAGGAGTCTACTCTTCTCCTGTTTGAGCTCACAAACCGTCGGTAAGAAGCAGTCAAGCATTTCGCGTTGAGTGATTGCGCTCTCTCCTAAGTACTCTAGTTCGCTCCAGCCGAAGAGGCTAAGCCCATAGTCTCCAGAGGAGGAGATTTCGCCGACAGTAAGGAGATTGCCGCTCGAATCGTATACCCGTGTAACATAATCTTCTCGTTGATCGTATGTAGCCTCAAGCCTATGCACTGCGCCACCGGGAAGTTCATATAACGCTTCGATTCGAGCCCCTTCAAGGGTATGAGCCTGTCTATCTTTGACCTGAGCCGCTACGCGCCCGTCCTCCAACTCTTTATTCAAACCAAAGAGGTAGCGCATTGCGTCAATCACGGCACTCTTCCCGCTTCCTCGAGGACCGATCAAGCAGGTAAGATTATCGGAGAACCCTAAAGTGAGATTTATCATGAAGCCTGCAGTTGGGGCTGATGGCTTGTAGACCCTAATACCCAGAATGCGTGGTGGCTTTATCTCAGGTAAGTTCTTATGCATCCTGAGCCGCGTATCAGGGAACTTGATTGCTTCCCTCAGAGCTAGGAAGGACGGATGGGGCATCTTCACATATGTGTAATATTCACTTGCGCCTTCACCCAGCTTTGTGGAGAGATGGCAGTCTGTTCCAACAACTAGCGCGGTCATAAGGTTTCCATCTGGATTAAGGAAGTGGCATGGGTCAGTAGAAGGCTTCACTTGAAGGCAGTCGAACTTAGCCAATTCAGGCTTTACCTGATTTCCAAAGCGAGCGATGACCTCTCTTTCGGCCTCTGTACCCTTCAAAGACTCTAGTATGAGCTCAACGCCGCTACGGTATTCGCATCTATACCCACGATCTGTGTATATATGGGCGGCGACTATCAGTCCATTCTGCGCGTGAACTAGACTCACTAACTCATCCAAGCTTGGATAAGTGTAGACCTCGCTCCCGTTGCGTGAAGCGTCATCTGGCGTGCCCGCAGGGAGGATGCGCCCGATTGACTCATGGCCTGTGTCTGAAGAGAACAAGGCTATGATGTGGATCTTATGATCTTTCAGGATCGGCTGATCAATCACTACAGTCAATTCGATGCCAGGAAGGACACAGAGGTCATTGTCATTCAATGCAGCTGCGGCAATACCTAGTCTGGCTTTATTGTGATCGGTCACCACCGCAATATCTCGTCCGGATCGTATGCACGCTTCTCGAAAGGCCCGGATTGTGGCATCTGTTGGCTGGCCACCGACCGGGACAGGGGATAGCTCTGGTTCTGAGGCAGTCCCCTGTGGGAGATCTTTATCCCAGTCGTGGCTTATTGGAGAATGAACGTGGAAGTCAACCTTGTAGAACTTTGCAGCGTCATCGCGGATTTGGCTGACTCGATCTTCCAGCTCGCCCATTGGTCCCCCCCTACATTTTGCCAATATTAAGTCTTTCACCCATTGTACCTTGCTGGATTTGTACGCGCTAGCTTCGAGATGCTACCTTGGCACCATTACACATTGTATCCTTTAATCCCATCGGTGCTGTGTTCTAATAACCTTCCTTGAGGAGCTCATATTTCCTGCCGACTAAAGTAGTATCACTTTGGGGAGGAGATCATGAAGATCAGTTCTGATTGGGTGGTCTATTACCTACGCTCGTTTGGCCTCTGCGATGATAATACCTCCAATGCAAAGATCGGCAGGGCAGTCAAGCAAGTTCTGGATGGCATGGGATGCATTATTGATCGCAAGATCGTCCAAGTAAAATCACCGGTGGTCCGAGCCATGGAAGCAGAGTTCAGCAAGTCCGAGTTTGCGAAGATCGGTTGTGTCTATGATCTCAACGTTAATCGGTTACAGGAGTTTTTCAAGAAGCTGAGCGACGTCCTCGGGATTAAGCTGGAGTAGGTCCCAAAGGATACTTGTAAGAACACCTGCCTGCGCGGCTCGAATGTCACCATTCCTCCAGTTTGAATACCGTATACGAACGGAATAAGTTCAATCGCTTCAGATAGCACACACGTAATGCCCATATATCCAATATCTCCATATCTTCTCATTTGCCATAGATATTTCGCCTCCACAAAAGACATGCTAAGCTTCCCGCATGAGCGAGATCAGTCAGGTTGGATCCTTCGATGCCGAGATCATCGAGACAAGCCGCCGCATCGAGCGCCTCGTCCAGGAGCACGCTCCCTATACCCAGATCGAAGATGAGCAGTACAAGCTCTCGGCCCTAATAAATCAGAAGCGTCAGGGCCTCTATCAGGCGAAGGACCCGTCGTACTACGTGGACCAGTTCTTCCGGTGCACCTCAGCCGACGATCGTCGGAAGAAGGCCGCCGAGTTCGCAGAAGGGGCCTTGGCCTCGATCAACGGTATCCTTGAATCCGATGATCGGATCGCCGATCCTTCCCAGCTTGAGACCTTTATCTCGGTTGTCGAGTTCTTCCGTTTCTCTAGTTGCAAGGATGGGTTTTGTGTCTCCGACACGGACGATACCTCCGCTCTCACGGTCCCTGAGCTGCCCGAGGTTTTCTTCGAGCAGAACTATCTGTCCAAGATTAAGTTGGGCCAGCTATCCACAGCCCTTAGGGATCATGATTACTTTACCGAGGAGAACGGGCGTTACTTCGTCAATCGCTTCTCCAATCGCCATAAAACCGTCCAGGATGTAACGCTTCTTGTCGAGTGGAAGAATGATGTACATGCATTGGCAACGATGCTTACCCTCGCCACCGAGCTTGGGATCGTCAATAACGTCGGCACCAAGAAGAACCCCAAATCAGCAGATTCCGTCGATGAGCCTGACAGTCGAGCTACGGTCGCTGCGGCTATCCTCCACAACTTTTCCATTACACTGTCGCGCCCCTTGTCGGATGATGCATTGATAAAGCTGATCTATCGGCATACCAAGGAGGCCAAGGATTCAGTCGAGACCTTCTTCTCCGCGGTCGAGGATGCACGCCGGGCTCATTCCTTGAATAAAGACAATAGGGCCTACAAGCCTTTAGAGACCACGGAGGGCGTCATCCGTGAGTTCTACCGAGTGCAGAAGTATCTAGGCGTCGCCGAAGGCATTCGCAACCAGTGCCCGCATATGGATTTCAATATCGTCGATATCTTCTACGACCTCATCGTGGCGTCCGAGGACGAGTGATCCCCGCCTAGCTTCTTTCCTCCCAAGTTACTCCCACCGTACTCCGATCCCATATTTCCCACAGCTTCTATAGTGCCGACCGTTAGCTCCCGTACGGGGGCGCAGCTCTCCTTCAAGGAGGCCGGTCATGAGCACCCAGTCACGCCTACCTTAGGAGCCAGCCATAGGCTCCAACAACCCACTCGCATAGCGGGCCGAGTACCAGCCCGCCCGGCGGTCGCGACGTGTACGCGGCCATCGCGTTATGCGGCTTCGTAGGATCACGTGGGTGACTGCGATCCAAGCACGTCTTTGACAGCACCTAGGGATGGGATCTTCCACGCCGCATGTACGCCGGCACCGTATGGTCCCGGCATCTTCGAAGGCGTCTTCACTGACGCCAAAGGATATTCATATGAAGCGACCTATTCGTGACGAAGGCCTCAATCTCGCCAGTCTCCTTCGCAATCTTCTTCCCTCTACCTTCCCGGCATCCAACGCAAGTCTCTCGGCCGACCAGCAGCGCCAGCTCGACGAGGCCAAGGACACGCTCCTCGTCGAGCTCGTCCTCGGGAA
>Ga0181520_10004746_pt1 | contig 22373 bp, 24 predicted proteins | sample PEATcosm2014_Bin_29_FD_132451 | JGI IMG/M metagenome (GOLD analysis project Ga0181520, IMG submission 132451) | Peatland microbial communities from MTU Mesocosm Facility, Houghton, MI, USA - PEATcosm2014_Bin02_30_metaG | ecosystem: Environmental > Terrestrial > Soil > Wetlands > Peat | place...
GCCTTGCGTCTGGTCAAAGACTGCCGTCACGGGACGCTTGGCAAGATCGCCAAACAACAGACACTGTGAAGGTGTAAAATCGGACAAGCGAGAGTCCCCTTGTGATGCTGAGTTGTTGAATCGCACCCACATTTTAGCGCGGATTGGGCTCTCGCTCTAACTCTTCATGCATAATCCAGGCTAGGGACTAGGGACTGGAAAGCAAGGAGCAGCAAATGGGCGAATCGTTTAGGGATCTTAGCGTTTGGCAGCGCGCCATTGAACTAACAGTCGGAGTTTATCAACTCACTGCGGCTTTTCCAGACTCCGAGCGGTTTGGCCTGACAAGTCAGCTTCGGAGAGCAGCGGTCTCCATCGCAAGCAACATTGCCGAGGGATACGGCCGTGCCACAAAAGGCGAATACATTCAGTTTCTCGGTCATGCTCGTGGTTCCGTTTCCGAGGTCGAGACTTAGCTAGTAATCGCGAGGGCCCTCGGCTACGGGTCGAACGAGAAGCTGCACACCGCGGAAGGATTGTGCAGCGAAGTGGGGCGGATGCCGCGCACAATGATGAAATCTCTCCAGTCGATGACTACGTCCCTAGTCCCTTTTACACAGGAGCCTCGAACCCCATTGAATATCCTGTTCATCGGCGACGTATTCGGCAGCGCGGGGCGCAGGATCGTGCGTGAGCATATCGGTCACGTGCGCCAGGCCCACGCTGTCGAGTTAGTCGTTATCAATGCGGAAAACGCGGCGGGCGGCTTCGGCCTCACGCCGCAGATCGCCGAAGAACTCTTCGAGCTGGGCGCGGACGTGCTGACCACCGGCAACCATGTGTGGGATAAGAAGGAACTCATCGATTACATGAACTCCGCGCCCGCCGAGAGCCGCGAGCGCCCCCGCCGCGTGCTGCGCCCCGCCAACTTGCAACCGAGGCTGCCGGGTCACGGGGTCTATGAGGGAAGCACGGCGAGCGGCATCGAGTACGCGGTGATCCAGTTGCAAGGCTGCGTCTTCATGAACACCACCAACGATCCGTTTCACGCCGTCGACGCGCTGCTGGCCAAGATCAAGGCTAAAGTTATCCTGGTGGATTTCCATGCCGAAGCCACCAGCGAGAAGGTGGCGATGGGCTGGCATCTGGAGGGCCGCGCGACCGCCGTGCTGGGTACGCACACGCACATTCCCACCGCCGACCAACGCGTCCTGCCGGGAGGCACCGCCTACCAGACAGACGTGGGCATGAGCGGCCCCTACGACAGCATCATCGGCGTCGAAAAAGAGTTGGTGCTGCGCAAATTTCTTACCGGAATGCCGGGCAAGTTCGAGGCCGCCAAGGGCAATCCCAAGATGTGCGCCGCGCTGGTCGCCTGCGATCCGCAGACGGGCCGCGCCACCGGCATTCAGCGCCTGATGCTGGGCGAGTAAGGTGGAGATACCAAGAGCAAGCCGGTATTGCCCCGAGGCGCAAGGATAACGGCTGGCGAAGGCGTCTGCCCCACCGCAGGTGGCTCGGCTATGATTTCCCTGTGATGGATTCCCGCATCTTCGCGCGCCGAACGCTCGTTTTCACCCTGGCGCTGCTGTGCGCCGCCTTGCCCGCCCGCGGCGAAAAGAAACTGGAGAAGCCCATGGCTGGCCCGCGCGCCACCGCTCTGCGCGTCACCTGGCTTTACATCTCTCCCGACCCCGCCTCGCAGAAGGTGGACCGGGTGCAGATCGGCCGCGAGATGGTGGTTGCCGAGAAGAGCGGTCCCTGGCTGCGCGTCTACGCCAACACCGACATCCAGGAGGCGCGCGCCAAGGATGCCCCTGTCTTCGGCCATGACGATACTCCGCCGCCCATCTCCGGCTGGATCGAGGCCAAAGGGGTGGTGGTGGAGACCTCCGCCGCCGGCGACCAGATTCTGATGGGCGAGGCGGCCAATCAGGAGTCGCTGGCCTCGGACCCGCGCGGCCCGATCAACGCCGCCCAAAGCGCCCGTCTGCTCTATCGCCGCTTGGTCGAGATGTTCCCCAACTCGCCGCTGGTTCCCGAAGCCGCCTGGCGCGCCGCCGACATTCTCTGGCAGTTGCAGAAGGCCGACGCTTCCACGCGCCCCTCGGCCAAGGAGAAAGAGCCGTATCTGCACGACCAGATGGAAGAGGACGAATTGAGGAAGGTGCTCAAGCTGTATCCGCGCACCCGGCAGGCGGCTCTGGCGGCCTTCGAGCTGATCGATAACAAACTCTGCGGAGACTGGCAGGGTTCGCCCAAGTGCCCGGAGAAGGAATCGGAGGCCTACGAGAAATACGCCGACGAGTATCCCGACGGACCGCGAACCGCGCAGGCTCTTTATCAGGCCGTCTACCGCCAGGCCGCGCTGACCGATATGTTTGCCGCCGACGGCAGCGACGGCAAGAGCGGAACGGCCCACAACAACGCCCGCCAACTAGCCGCGAAGCTGAAAGACAAGTTTCCGCAGTCGGATTACGCCTGGCGGGCCGCCGCGCTCGTGTTCAAATTGGATGAGGGCGTTCCCGTTTACGGCAGCGACCGGGAGTGAGCGGAAAACAGCCTTTCAACCGGCGTATCTGAATTGACAGCGGAGGCATCTTGAACGACTATCTCTTGTCCGTCCTGTTGGGCATTGTGGAAGGCTTGACCGAGTTTCTGCCGGTCAGCTCGACGGCGCATCTGCGCATCGCCGAAGCTCTGATGAAGCTGCCTCTGGACGATCCATACTGGAAGATGTACACCGTCGTCATTCAGGTGGGCGCTATTCTGGCGCTGGCACTGCTGTTCCTCAGCCGCATCGTCAATTTTCTCCGCACCTTTCCCAACGGCGAAAACGGAACCCGCACCTGGATCAATCATCCCGTCTCGCTCACCTTCATCGCCTTTGCCTGCACCTCCGCGCCCGCCTTATTGCTGCATAAGTGGAGCGAGAAGAATCTGGGCAGCATCCAGGCCATCGCCTGGGCGCTGCTTCTCGGCGGCATCGTCATGTGGATCGTCGATGCCCGCAGCGATCGGCACGAACCCACCGTCAACGACGTGGAGGAGATGGGCATCGGCCAAGCCATCTGGATCGGCCTCTGCCAGACGCTTTCGGCCATCTTTCCCGGAACCTCGCGCTCCATGTCCACCATTGCCGCCGGGCAGATCGTCGGCCTCAGCCGCCCCGCCGCGCTGGAGTTCAGTTTCCTGCTCTCCATCCCCACCATGATCGCCGCCACTGGCTGGGACCTGCTCAAGGAGATTCACCCGAGCAAGTCGGCCCTGGCCGCCGGAACCGCCGCCCACGTCGTGATGAACTCGGAGCGATGGATCGTGCTTCTCATCGGCACGGGCGTCTCGTTCATCGTCGCTCTGGGCGTAGTCGAGTGGTTTCTGATGTGGGTACGCAGGCACGGATTTACCATGTTCGCTATCTACCGGATTATTCTAGGCGCCGCGCTGCTGATCTTCGGGGCGAAGTTTATTGGGAGTTAGCCAGCGCTGAAGAAGAAAGGAACGCTGCAATAGAGAAATCGCAATCGCTTGAGAGCTTGAAACCCCAAGTGACTTGCAATTGCCGCCCATCTTGACTAAACTGTCTTAGCAAGACGGAGCCGTCATGATCTCAGCCAGCATCTTCGAGGCAAAAACCAACCTATCGAACTTGGTTAAACAAGCGCAGAAGGGCGAAGAGATTCAAATCACCTCCGGGCGCGCCAAGACCCCGGTAGCCCGCCTGGAAGCCATTCATCCCGTCGCAAAGAAGCGCCTCGGGGCGCTGGAGACCCCCGGATTTGTCCTTTCCGAGCAATTCTTCGAGCCGCTGCCGGAGGAGGAACTCCGTCTTTGGAATGGGGACGGCGAGTGAGGGTTCTGCTCGACACCTGCACACTCATCTGGGCCACTCTATCTCCCTCCGCTCTCAGCCGTGAAGCCTGCGGGACGATTGCCGACGAATCCAACGCGATTCTGGTCTCGGCGGCCTCGGCCTGGGAGATCGCAACCAAGGTGCGGATGGGAAAACTTCCCGGCGCGGAGAGACTGGAGCGGAACTTTCAGGACGTGATGGAGGATGCCGGCTATACCCTGCTGGCCATCGATACGCACTCTGCGCTTCGCGCCGGCCGGTTGCCCGCCGAGCATCGCGACCCGTTCGACCGCATGATCGCGGCCCAGGCCCTGGGGCTGGATATTCCCGTTCTCAGCCCTGATGCCAAACTTGACCAGTTCGGCATCAGGCGCATTTGGTAAGAGCCAAGCCTGCTCAGTAAAGTACCTCCCGCGCCGGAGGTCCACAGCAAGGTTTCCCCCCTCACTTTCGCTCAAATGACGGTATTCCGTTCTGACTTGTTCGATCTCTAGCTGAGACAGTTCAAGCAATTGATGGCCCGGAGTCATCGTCGCCAAGCAACCCTTCCACAGCCGCCTGCAAGCGCGCCGCAATGCCCGCCTCGCTCTCCGTTGCGGAAAAGCGGATCGGCTCGCCAACCCGCACCTCGATCGCGCCGGAGCGGAACCACCCCCGTCCCCGCTTCTTCAGTTCGCCCAGTCCGCGCAGAGCCACCGGCAGCACCGGCGCTCCCGATTGCTTCGCCAGCAGCCCGATCCCCGGACGGAAGCGCGCCACCTTGCCCTCCGCCGAGCGCGTTCCTTCGGGAAAGACCAGCACGTTGAATCCCCGGTCCAGCGCCGCGCCGGCGTGCTCAAAGCTGGACTGAAAACCCCGCTGCCGGGCCAGCGGAAAGACGTTGAACAGCGCCGTCAGCAGCAGATAAGCGAACGGGCCGAAGGGATCGAAACGCCCGTAGCGCGGCCCATGCTCCGGGTTGCGGAAGTGCCGGAAATCCTCCAGCATCTCGCCGGACATGGCCACCGCCACTCGTCGTCGCATCGCCCCCGGCAGCGCATACAAGACCAACGGCCCGTCGTAAGTCGTCACATGATTGGCCACGATCAGCATCGGCTCACCATCAGCCGTCATTGCCGGCGCAACCACGCGCGGATCGGCCAGCAGCCAGACCAGCGGGCGCGCGACCGCCTCCACAAAACCCGCCCGAAGCATCCGAAACGGCCATAGCCACGGCCAGCGCGGGTAAATAAACTTTGCCGGCGTGGATTCCCATGCTGCTGGAATCTCCGGGACAGTCCCGCCCGTCAGCCCAACCGTTCGCTCTTCCGCTTGCCCGCCTGCCGCCGGGTCCGCCCCGCCGTTCCTCGCGGAAAAAGCGGGAACCCGCGCCGTCTCCTCATCCCCGCGCAGCAAGCGCCGCAGCTCCCCCAGCGTCCTCGCCGCTTCCACCAACCCGCTTTGCGGCGGCAATCCCAGCCGCTCTTCCAAAGCCGCCGCCAATTGCACCCTGCCCAGACTGTCCAGGTGCAAATCCTCGTCGAGGCGCAGTTCGTCGCCGCTGCCCGGCGGCATCTCGCCTGAGATGCGCGCAATCGACGCCAGCAGCCAGTCGGTCGCGGCGAAGGCTTCCACAGGCTTCTCCGCTTCCCCAATCGCTTTCCGCGTCGCTGCCAGCCACTCGGCCACGGCCCTGCGCCGCACCTTGCCGGTCGAGGTCCGGGGCAGGTCCGGCTCCGGCCATAGCGCCCAGCGCCGCATCCGTTGGAACTCCGCCAGCCGCCGATTGGCAGCCTCGATCGCCGCCGCCGCCTGCTCGCCCCCGCCGCGAACCGCAAGCACCGCGCAAGGCTCGGGGCCATTGGCGGTCTCCATGCCCACCACCGCGCAGGCTCTCACCCCCGGCTCCTGCTCGATGGCCGCTTCCAAGTCCTCGGGGTGCAGGTTCACCCCCGCCGCCGTCACGATCGTCTCGCTCTTGCGCCCCACAAAGCGCAACCCGCCGTCCGCCTGCCTTTCGGCCAGGTCGCCGGTCGCCAGCCACTCCTCGCCGCGCGGATGCAGCCCGCCGCCGGACCAGGTTGCGGCGGAGACGGTTGCGCCGCGCACCAGCACCTCGCCGTCCGCTCCCAGCTTCACCTCGCGCCCCGCCAGGGGCTTGCCGATGCTGCCGCGCGCCACATGGAAGGGATGATTCAGCGTGATCGTCGCCGTGGTCTCGGTCATTCCGTAGCCCTGCACCAGCACAAAGCCCAGCGCATTCCAAAACTGCTCCAGCGGACCAGCCAGCGCCCCTCCGCCTGAGATCAGCGCCCAGAACTTCAGTCCCAGCGCGGCGTGAACGTCGCGGAAGCGCCACCAGCGCTGCCAGGCATTGATCCCCCGCGACGCGGCAATCCGCTCGCCAAGCCCCGGATAACTGGCTTCCAGATGAGCTTTCAACAGCGCCATCGCCCGCGGCACCGCGGCCAGCACCGAGATTCGCTCCCGCCGGATGGTCTCAATCAGCCTGGGCGCCACCAGTCGGCTCTCGAAGTGAAGCTCGGCGGCAAAGATCGAAGGAACCCAAAGCCCCATGGTCTGCCCGAAGATGTGGCTTAGCGGAAGGGTATGCAGAATCCGCAGCGGATGGATCAGCCGCTCGTAGCGCAGATACGGCTGCGCCCCCTGCTCGATCGGCTCCACGCTGGCCAGCACATTGCCGTGGGTAATCGCGATGCCCTTGGGATCGCCGGTGGTTCCCGATGTGAAGAGAATCTGGAGCAGACTCTCGCGCGAGAGGCCCGCGACTGGACCGGCCTCGTTCTCCGGCAGCGCGGCCAGCCAACTCTCAAAGCTCAGTTGGGGCCACGCCGCCGGCAACTGCCTCAGCAGCGGCGCATCGCCCACGGCCAGTTTGGGATTCACGTCCGCCGCCACGCGCGCGGCAAAATCGGCGCTCCCGCTTGCGTCCAGTGGAACGGCAATCACGCCGCGCAGCAGGCACCCGTAAAAGGCCGCGATCCACTCCGCGCTGTTTTCCGCCCACAGCAGCACCCGGTCGCCGGGCCCAACGCTCCGCTCGGCCAGCAACGCCGCAAAGCGCCCTGCCAGCCGCGCAATCGCGCCGTAAGTCGAGACCCGGCGGCGGTTGCCCTGGTAGCGAACCACGGCGATCTCGCGGTCATGGCGGCGGAAGTCTTCGAGCAGTGTGGCCAAATGGTCGCGCATGGCAACTCCGGTAGGATCATGGTAAGCCACCCATCTTCAGCGGAGGAATGAGAGGGCACCCGCCTCCCTCGATCTCATCGAGTCTTATTTTCCTATTTCGCTGTCGCTGTCAGAAACTCCAGATGAGAAGGATACTTTGCGGACCCATAGATCGATATGACGGCCGGCTTGTATGCCTCTGCCGGAGCAGTCATGATGTTCGGCACGAATGTCTGCGGGTTGCGGTCGTATAAAGGGAACCAACTCGATTGAACTTCGACCATTATCCGGTGCCCCTTCAAAAACGCATGGTCAGCCCCATGCAGGCTGTATTTGTACTCCACTATTTCGCCCGGCTTTACCGCCTCCGGCATCTCGAAGCTCGTTCGATAACGTCCCCGGAAGATTTCTTCGGCTACCATCAACTGGTATCCGCCCATGGCAGCTCCTGAACTGGAGACAGGCGCATCGTCTGGATACACGTCGATCAGCTTCACCACCCAGTCCGCGTCGTCGCCCGTCGTGGCCGCGTAGATGTCGGCCATCACATCGCCTGTCACCGTCACATTGCGGTCCAGAATCGGAGTCTCGAAGTTTGCCAGGTCTTTCCGCCCGCTAACGAACCGCTGATCCTCGACCAGCCAGGTTCCCCACTTGGAACCCTGCGCATTTCCCGACAGAATGGGACGGACGCGGTAAGGCAGCGGGTCCGCCGGGTCGGCTACATAAGTGCCCGCAACCGTGTCGTCAGCCTCCGCGGCGGAAATGAAGCTCAGACGTTCTTGCGGCAGCAGGTAAAGCCGGGCCGGCTTGAATCCCGCCTTCGGTGGCCATTTGTCGTAGCGTTCCCACCGATTTATCCCTGTCCTAAAACTTGCCGTATCCCGAAGGTCGAAACCGGATCTGCCCTTGAGATATTTTTCAAAAAAAGGAGCTTCGATGGTTTTCCGGTACTCTTCCCCCGTGGGCTGGCCGAAGTCGAGCGCGGCCAATGCGCTCGACGAATTTCCCCAGCCACCATGGTTCCACGGTCCAAGCGCCATAAAGACTTCGTGCTTTGAATCATGCGGCTTCAAAGCGGCATACATCGCCTGCGTTCCCCACATATCTTCCTGGTCCCAATAGCCGCCTACCAAAAGCGTCGGCGCGTTCACCTTTGTCAGCCGCCGCTGCACCGCCATATCTTGCCAGAATTTCGTGTATGCCGGTTGTTCCAGAAATATCCTCGCTGTGGGCAACCGGCTCATCCGGGCGGCCGCTGCCGCTCCCGCGAAGTTGGTGTTTCTCAGAAAGAAATCGAAGGCGTCCTCCTTCGTTTCCACCGGCGCAACCGTCTTCCGGCCCTCCAATTCCTGTACATAATCGAAGCCGTAGGTCTCTCGAAACGCCCCATTATGGAAGAAATCGTCCCCCATCCAGACGTCCGTCATCGGCGCTTGCGGCACGATTGCCTTCACCGCCGGGTGTGGGTCGATGCCAGCCATCATGGCCAGAAACCCCCCGTACGAGAACCCCAAGACCCCTACTTTGCCGTTATTGTTCGCCACATTTTTCAGCAACCAATCGATTGTGTCCCATGCATCCGTCGTCTCATCCACATCGGACTTCGTTTTGTGCGCCAAGATGGGCCGGATCATCGCAAACTGACCCTCGCTCCCGTAACGTCCGCGAATGTCCTCAAAGACGAAGATGTAACCGCTCGCCGCCAACTCCGGTTTGGATGCATTCACCTCGGCGCTCGTAACGCCATCCACGCCGTATGGCGTCCGCGCCAGAAGAAAAGGGAGTGCGGCGCCACTGGTATCCGATCCGGCGGGCCGCAAAATCGCTGCGTGCAGCTTCACCCCATCCCGCATTGGGATCATGGCCTCAGCGCGTACGTACTCACGGGCTCCAGCGGGGGGTTGCGCGCCGCCCCGCATTGCCGCGCAGCATAGGGCTGCTAAGACGAGCGATCGGCGGCTTCCCTTCATTTTGTACCTCCGCCACGGAGCCATTTCGGAACCCGTGCATTGCGCTCATACTACTCCGCCGGACAAATGCCTTCATCGTCGCTTGCGAAGGCGCAAGCCGAAGTCCGCGCCCTTTGCTTCCGGTTTCTTTCAGTTCCCCGCGAATTCGCATTCGATTGGGTTCGGCGCAAGAACGCGGCGAACGCCGGCTTGACGGACGGTTCCGTGTTTTTCACGGATAGGTGCGCTTTTTTCCGGCAATTGTGCATTTCCCCTCCGTTTTCCACAGGCCGTTCCAGCCTCTAAGACGGCGCGAACCAAATCCGATACCTGTTATCCACGAATTTTTTGTTGCAATGGTAGATCGTGTCCGCTTATCCACGCATACTCTTGGCATAATCGCAGCAAGAGGCGGTTTCCCAGGAATCGAATCCAGGGCGCAAAGACGAGGAGTGGACAGAAAGAAGATAGGCCTTGCCGGATCGCCCACGGGAGCACTGAAGAGTGACCAGCTATAGCCGTCAGGACGTTTTGCGCATCCTGCAGATCAGTTCCCGCCAGCTGCAGGGGTGGGAGCGGGCCGAGCTTGTTCCCCAGCGGCAGAGCTACACGTTCCAGGACCTTGGGCAGTTGCGGACTTTGCGCATTCTGCGCGAAGAGGAGGTTCCAGCGGCCTCCATCCGGCACTCGATCATGGCCATGAAGGCCGTGGCCGGCATGGCCAACCCGCTGCTGGAGGCAAGCCTGGTGAGGACCGGGACGCGGCTGGCCTTCCGCCACCGTGGAGCGATGGTCGATCCCATCCGCCGGCAGTTGCTCTTCGACTTCGAGCGTCTTGACCGGACGGCTGCGACGGATCGGCCCTCGGCCGCTTCCGAGCCGTGTCCGTTGTCGATGCCCGGCGCCGGCACGGCGCGCGGCGTACAGGACCGCTTTCTGGCGGCTGTGGAAGCCGAGGAGTCGGGCGAGAAGCAGCGCGCCATCGCTCTCTATGAAGAGATTGTCGAGATAGATCCGGCCTACGCCCCGGCCTATATCAACCTGGGAACCATCCACTTTCATCTGCGTCAATATGCGCTTGCCGAGCAGCTTTACCGCCGCGCCACCGAGACCGATCCCGGCTACGTTCTGGCATATTTCGATCTGGGAAACGTGCTGGACGAGTTGGAGCGGGTGGATGAGTCGGTCGCCGCCTACCGGCAGGCGATTGCCCTGGCTCCCGGCTACGCCGACGCCCACTACAACCTGGCGCTGGCCCACGAGCGCCGCGGCGAACGCCGCCCCGCCCTGCGCCACTGGCAAGCCTACGTGAAGCTGGACCGGTGCGGCCCCTGGGCGGAACACGCGCTCGGCCAGATTCGCAAGCTGCTGAGCAAGGAAAAAATGGCCATTGCCTGGCGCGCGGACCACTTCATTCCCCGCCGCAAGGGGACGGCGGCGCTGGAGTTGGCGTAGGCGGCGTATATCGTCCATGCGACCCGCATCGTCTTGGGCCTCGGAGGGTCTCAGGCTTTCAACACGCGCTTCACTCTTGCCCAGACTTCGGATGCGGGGACAAAATTGCCACGGTCGGCAGCATCCAGCCAGGCTTGAACCCCGCATGAAACCGACTCTCTTCCCTGAAGTAGCGATCCACGGCTTCGCGCGCCAACTTATCCGCGCTCCTGCCGGTTTGGTCGGCCATCTGGGAGAGCTGGGCCGCCTGCTCGACGTTGAGTTGCACTGCCATATCCCTGTGGGTCGGAGCAGGAAGAGCTGCCGTTAGCTCGAATCGCTCACATTGCATACTTCAGAAAAGCTCTCAGCGGAATCTTGGCTATGACGGAATCCATGTGAGGTCATGCCCGATAATAAGTTCCTGCATCGTCGCATGGTGTGTGTTCATCATCGAAATTGCCTTTTGCATGAAGCCGTGGCGGATTGCCATCTGGATCACTTCCTCGGCGTTATCATAGGTCATCAGAAGTTCGCCCTTGATATTTTTCGCCTGAATAAAAAGCTCCTCATGGTCTAGATCATTGTGCGTGTAGAGACGTGTCCCCGCGCGCTTCCCATTGCCGCGCCAATTCATGTTTGCGCGTCCTGCCGGGTCGCTCATGTAGTACTCAAATGGGTTGCGAACGTTGCCCGATATGTAGACTGCCTGGACCTCAAGAGCGCCGAAATCCGTCACTTTTCCATACCCGTCATAAGAGACGAGGACCAGGTCGATGTTCCCCGCCGACTTGACGTGCTTGTCTTTCAGACGAACTTCCGTCAAAGATGTCCATCGCGCGCTCGTATCGCCCTTGATCTCGCCATGCGCGGCCAGTTCCCTGAGCCGTCGCCTCACGATCTTGCCGGAGCGGGTCTTGGAGTGGGGTCATTCTTCGTAGTAACTCCATATTGCGGCAAGATCGAGGGCGAATCCCTCCATAGGCCACTCGCCTTCGAGGCGCTTGCCGGCAACGATGCGAACCTCGGCTTCCGGCCGATACAGAAAGACTCTCTTTCGGTATGGGTCGATCAACCAGCCAAGCTGCACTCCATTGGCAATCCAACGCTCCATCTTGGCTTGAGTCTTGGCTAGGCTGTCGGAGATGGAGAGAAGCTCGATGACGAAGTTCGGGCGAACTGTATAGAGACCGCCCGGCTTTCTATCAATCATCCCAGACAGCGTCTCCGGGATAAGATAAGCGCCGTCGGGAGAGAGCATGGAACCGTCGGAGAGATAGAATCCACCGTTTGAATCGACGACTTCGCCGCGCCGATGGGCGCTCCACCAATTGAAAAGACGCGCCGAGATTTCAATATTGGCGCGGGAGGTTTCCCGGCCAGTAGGAGGGTTCATATCGATAGCTCCTTGGTTCGTGCGCTCGATTTGAAGGCCGTCGTTTGCCAGACAGAACGCCTCGAATTCGGCATCCGTCAGTGGAGGGACGACGAAGAGGCTGCGCGGCAGCGGGATCGCTTCAAAACGAGGGAGCGTACTCATACCACGATTCTACCTCCAAATTCGGGTAAAATCCGCAAGTGGATATTGGGCTTTGCAGACTGCGGAAAATGGCATTCTGAACTGCAAGAAGCGTCAGGGCACGTCTTCAGCCGTGCCGTAAGCGATTCAACTCCGCAACCTTTTCCGCGCACCAAAGTTTAATCAAAGACTGGTACGGCACATCCAGCTTGCGCGCATGGCGGCGGATGACGTTCAGAACATCTTCCGGCATACGCAGCGAGATGGTTTCAGTCGAGGGCCGCAACTTGGGAAAGGCCGCCGGTTTGGCCTTGCTCCAATCCACATACTCCGTGCTGTCGTTCCCCGGCGATTCCCAGAAGGCGCGTTCCTCGGCTTCGTTGGCAAACTCAGGAATGGGCTTTAACTGCTTGTTCATAGATGGCTCTCTCCTTCCGGCTCATCGCGCGCGCGGAGATAGGACGAATGAGCGTTCCATTGCCTCGTTCGGTAAAGGTTATATGCAACCAGCGATCAAGATCGGTCCTGCCCAGCGCGTGCAATCGCGGCTCTGGTTGACTGTGTTTCGGATCGTCGGCCAACAATAAAGGCTGGTTGAGAAAAACCCGCTCCACTTCCGGCTTGGAAACGCCATGCTTCTCGTTCTTCCTCGCGTTGCCTTCGTCCCAGTCGAACCCGGCGTATTGCATGGGCGACCTCAGTATATGTTTGCAATATACCACAGATCGGTGCGACCAGTCGCTATAGGAACCGGGCGGAATTGCCGATAACCCCGCCAGGGGTATGCCGTTGAATCTGCTGAAGATCATTTCGGGGGGGAAATCCGGCTCTTCCGACCAGGCCGAACAGGCGATTCCATACGCGCAGCGGTGCCTGACCCTGCTGGTGGAAGGAACCGCGCTGAACGTCCCCGAGATCGATGCCGCGGCGTACAAGGCCTTTCGTTCCAACGTCAACCGGCTGTCGCTCCAGATTCCGGACCGGCTGCCTGACAACGAGAAGCTGGAACTGATTCGGACTGTGCTTTACGAGTTCGAGAGCTATCGGATGAGTTCTGAAAAGGCTATGCGGGAAAGGCTTGCCGGCTGGCGCGGGTTGGTCAAGACCCTGCTTGGCGAGCTGCTGACGAGTCTTGCCATCGACCCCAAGTCCCCGGCCGCGGATACACTGGCGCAGAGAATAGGAAACCTGACGGCCGCCGCGGAGATTCAGGATTGGAACGAAACATTGAGGGAGTTCCTGCATCCGCCCGATGCCGAGGGTAAGGCTCTGGGGCTGGCTTCGCTGAAAAAGACGGATTGCTCGACGGCCAACGACAACGCGGCTGGGTTGCGCGGCGGCGGCGCGGCGGTCGAGCGCCTGAAAGGGATCATGGAACGCGGCGAACGCGGCTTCATTGCCCTCTTCCGCCTCAATTGCCTGGAGGTCATCACCCAGAGGTTTGGAGCCGAGGCCGTCCAGGATTGCCTGATGGCCGTCTCCGCCTTTCTCACCTCCAGCCTGCACAGCGACGACGCCATCTTCCACTGGAGCGACTCTTCGCTGCTGGCCATTCTGCAAGGCAGGGCGAGCGAACAGATTCTCACCGCGGAGCTGCACAGGATCGTCTCGCAAAACCGTGAAACCAGCATCAAGGTCGAGGGCCGCGCCATCATGCTGCGGATTCCGCTGGCATTCGAGCTGACCCCCATCAACCGGCTGCGCGCCGCCGAGGATTTGTACCGAATTTCAACCCAACAAAAGACCAAATGGTGAGTCCCATGAAGAACAGCTCCGCTCCCAAGCAGATTTCGGTCGTCGATGCCGCGCCGGACGCGATCGACGAACTCCCCTTGCCCTATATAGAAATGGACGCGACGGGGAGAATTACCCGCGTCAACCGCGCAACGTTGGCGCTGCATTCGCCGGACCAAGGCAAGCTGATCGGCAGAATGGCTTGGGAGTTCATGCCCGGAGACGAGAAGAATCCAAGCTGCGCGGCCTATCTCGCGCTGATGGAGTCCGGCGGCGATCCGCCGGTCGTTTATCGCTCCCTCTACGACCGCTCCGGCGAGTACCGCACGTATGCGATGTATCGCAGCCTGATGCGCGATGAAGAGGGGCGTCCGTCCGGCATGAGAATGCTCTCCTTGGATGTGACCGAGGAGAAGAGGGAGTTGGAGGAGGCGCGCCGCGCGCGCCTGTGGCTGGAAAGCGTGATTGCCTCCTTGGCCGATGCCGTTCTGGTTACCGATGCGCTCGGCTTCATCCGCTCGGCCAATCCAGCGGCGGAGACGCTTTTCGGCTGGAGGTTCGCGGAGTTGGAGGGCAAACTGATCGAGAAGGCGTTGCCGGTGCTGTCCTACGTCTCCGACGACCCGACCAAGTTGAGCTTCACCATGTCGCTGGCCGGCCACTGCCGCGGCATCGCGACCATACTCGACCGCGAGAGCCGGGAGGTGCGCGTGGAGATCGGCACCTCGCCCATTCTGAACAAGGAAAGCGGATTCACCGAGGGCGTGGTCGCGGTGCTGCGTACACTGGAGCAGGCCGCTTAGCGGCCCGCGGCGAAAGTCGGGCGTGGATGTGGAGTCATGGGAGCGCGCGGCTCCGTCAACCGATAGCAGTTATCCTTTGCCGTGGATGTCGCCGTTCCGCCGCGACCGGGCCGATGGCGCTGGATCGGCGACCCCGCTGCCGTCTATGCCGTCTCGGTCGCCTGCTCATGCGCGCGATAACTCGAGCGCACCAGCGGTCCGGACTCGACGCGACGAAAGCCCATCTTCAAGGCGGCTGTCTTCAACGCCGCAAACTCGTCCGGCGTATAGAGCCGGGCCATGGGCAGGTGGTCGCGCGAGGGGCGCAGATATTGGCCAATAGTAAGTATGTCGCAATGAACGGCGGCTAAGTCGTGGAAGACTTCGAGCAATTCGAAGGTCTCCTCTCCCAAACCCACCATGACGCCGGACTTTGCAAGCCCTGACGGCCGCAACTCCTTGGAAAATCTCAATAACTCAAGAGAGCGCTCGTAGCGCGCTCCGGAGCGGACGGCGCGATAGAGTCGAGGCACCGACTCGATGTTATGGTTGAGCACATCCGGATGCGCTTCGACGACGATGCGAATGGCTTCCTCATCGCCCTGAAAGTCGGGGATCAGCACCTCGACGCGGCAGCCCGGCGCCTTACGGCGAATCTCGTCGATCGCCAAAGCAAAGGCGCGCGCTCCGCCGAGCAGTTCGTCGTCGCGGTTGACGCTGGTGATGACGGCGTACTGAAGGCCAAGCGCGGCCACGGCTTCGGCCACGCGGCGCGGCTCATCGAAATCTATGGGATCGGGGCGGCCCTTGGGCACGGCGCAGAATCCGCAGCGTCGCGTACACAGGTTGCCCAGCATCATAAACGTTGCGGTTTTGTTGTGCCAGCACTCGCCGATATTGGGGCAGTGCGCGCTTTCGCATACCGTGTGCAGGTCCAGCGAACGCGCCAGCCGCTTCAGGCCCTGGTAGTTCTCGCCCGAGGGAGCGCGAGCCTTGAGCCAATCGGGTTTGGGCGCCGGAGTTTTGCGGGCCGGCTCGATCCGCACCAGTTCCATCACGCTTTCATTGTAGCGGGCCGGCGGACGCGGACCCGCTTTCGCGTCCGTTTGCCAAGCGAATCAGCACCCAACCGATGCGCAAATACCAGACCAACAGGAATGGCGCCGAGGCGGAAAGCGGAATGGCATTCAGCGCCGGGGAGAGCCAGTTTGTGACGTAATAACCCAGACCGAAGAGGTTGGCCGCAATTCCCAAAAAGGCAGCGGCCTTGCCGAACTCCTTGCTGCGGAACATGACGGTTGCGGCGATCAGTCCGGCCAGACTGACGAAGAGAAAGCTGACGTAAATGCCTGCGCCGTAGTTTGCGCCGGCATTCTGAATGGCCAAGAGCGCCTCGCCGGCGGCCAGTAACATCGTTCGCTGGGCCTCGGTGGAAGCGCTCCAATAGCGGTCGCTCAGCGACAGCATCGCAAAGGCCTGATTCGACGCCAAGTAGATCGTCGTCCCCATCAGAGCCAGCGCCGCGGCCAGCGTCATAAGTCCGCGATCGACACGCCGCAGAGCGGCATAAAGGCCAAGAAAGATCGCGGAGACGAGAACATAGTTGACGATGTCGAATAGGTTGAGAAGGGTAAGTCCAACCAGCCTGTGGCTGTGAAAGACTGTATAGCAATCCAGCGCGCTTGCGGGCAGCACCCTTGGCCCGGAGGAGAAGACGCCGAGTTGACGGAAGAGAAGATACTCCTCGGCCAAGTTTCTTCTGAAGAAGATGGCGGCAATCAACGCGGCCGCTCCGCCTAGCTGGAGGAGAGCTTTCCAGCCGGGGTCTTTGCTTTCAGCGGTTTCGATGTTGCGGGTCATCTTCTCAAGCGTCATTTCGTTGGAACCAACAGCCGGCCTGTAGCGGCCTGTTCAGTCTAACCCGTCAGGGTTGCTACACTACGCAGATGAAAGGAGCGACGAATGAGGACGCGATTGATTGCGGTGGGAGTTCTGTTCGGATTGGGCGCGGCGATTGCGATATGCGCTACCGCTCAGTCTTCCTATCAGCCCGCGACTCCCTCGGCGGTGCAGAGCTTTACAGGGACTCTCGACCCGCATCCCACCGTGGCGCTCACCTTCGACGATCTGCCGGCCGCGGGCAGTTTGCCGCCGGGCCAGAACCGAGCCACAATTGCCGCCGCGCTGACCGCCGAGTTGAAGGCCGCGCGCCTCGAAGGAACTTACGGCTTTGTGAACGCCGTCAAACTGGAGAACGATCCCGACGCGCAGAAGGCCCTTCGCATCTGGGTCGATGCGGGCATGAACATCGGCAACCACACCTGGTCGCATCTCTCGCTCACTGACAACACCGCCGAAGCCTTCGAGCGCGAGATAGCCCTTAATGAGCCTGCGCTGGCCGAGTACGGCCAAGTGCGCGACTGGCGCTGGTTCCGCTATCCGTACTTGCGGGAGGGCGAAACGCTGGAGAAGCGTCATGCTGTGCGCGCCTATCTGCGCGACCACGGCTACTGCGTGGCCCAGGTGACGCTGGACTTCGAGGACTACGCCTGGAACGACGCCTATGGCCGCTGCCTGTCCAAACAGGATGCGGCAGGCATAACATGGCTCAAGGAGAGTTATCTGCGAACCGCGGCCGAGTACATCGCGCTGGGCCGCGAGGAAGAGCGCGTCGCCTTCGGCCGCGAGATTCCCAACGTGATGCTGTTGCACGCCACCAGCTTCACGACGCTGACGCTGCCCGAACTGCTCGCCCAACTGCGCGAGGAGGGTTTTCAATTTGCCCCGCTGGCCGATGTGGAGCGCGACCCCGCCTACGCACTGGACCCGGACGCGGCGCTCAAATACGGCGGCACACTCCCCGACCAGTTCATGGATTCGCGCCATCTGCCTTATCCACCCTTCAAGCCCAAGCCGTTCGAAAAGCTGAAAAGCTTGTGCAAGTGAGCGGAATCGCCTGAGTCCCAAGACGTCGGCTGGCGGTTTGACCGCCGACCGTAGCCGTATAACCACTGTTTGGTAGGCAGTTATCGCAACTTATCGCGCACTTCGGTCCGCGCGAGATAGAGAAAGAAGACGAGATTTAGAAGCCCCTGCGCCAGGGCCGGCCCTTCATGCAGACTTGCGAATATCCACAAGTTATAAACGACCAGCAGAAAGACCGCTCCCTGAGCCAACGACCAGGCCCAGCGCTTGAGCCGCATAAGGCCGGCGCCGGCTGCGATAAATCCAGCCGCGAAGAACAGAGATAGCGGCGGATAATGTCGTCCGCCCAGAACGCCAATGACGATAACTCCGGCTAGAATGAGAAGATAGAAACAGATAGCCGCAAGGCCGGGGAGCGGCAGCAACTCCTGGCGCGCGGATTGGGCCGCATCGCTTGGGGTTGCTTGGCTCGGAGGCGTCTTTGTTTCCGTCTCGTTCGTCATAGCGTGTGCAGATAAGCCAGCAGGTCGTTGAGCTGGTCTCCAGTGAGTTGCGTGGCGGGCATCATCGATCGCCCATGCAGAATTGTTTGAGTGATCCGCTCGTCGCTAGGCGGCGCGCCCGATGGCATGGCTTTCAACTTGGTGAGCGCCTGCAATCCAGGGCCATTCAGCCCATGCGTGGTGGTCGGATAGTGGCACTTGGCGCACTTCGTATGAAAAACCTGCGCCCCCCGCGCCTCCTCGACGGTCCACAGCGCTTCGGGCTTGGAAGGGGGCAGCGAACGGCAGCCGGCCAGCATTGCGGCCAGGCCAAGCGCGGAATTCAGCAATGCAAAGGAAGCAACAAGGGAACAGTTAGGCATCTGCCTCCGATGATACATCCTCATTCCGCGGCCGCGATGGCTTCCGCAATGCGATCCATGGCCTGGAGTTCCGCCTTGCTGCCGGGGAGATGGCCGTTGACTAGAATCGAGAACGCCAGGGTTTTGCCGCTGGCCGCGGCCAGGTAGCCGGAGAGCGCGTTGTTCTCTTCATGCGTACCGGTCTTGGCCCACAGACGGCCTTTCAGCGGCGAGTTGAGGAACCGCTCGGCCAGCGTGCCATCCACGCCGGCGATGGGCAGCGTATCGCGCCAGGCCGCGCCCCAAGGCTGCCGCGCGGCGTAGACCAGCAGTTGCGTCAAGGCGCGCGGGGCGATGCGGTCGTTGAGACTGGCTCCCGATCCGTCGAACAGGAAGAAATCGCTGTCCGCGATTCCCGCTCCGACGAGAAACTGGCGCACCACACGCGCGCCCTGCTCGAAGCTGCCGTCCTCCCCGCGCAGCTTTCCCAGCAGGCGCAAGAGTAACTCGGCGTGAAGATTCTGGCTTACCTTGTTAATAACATATATGTCCTGAGTTACCGGCACCGAAACGCGCGTGGCCAGCACCTTGCGGCCTTCCAACGGAGCGGCAACCGTGGCCGCTTCAGAGCGGACAAGTTTGAGCGGCTCGGCGCGCTCGGCGGCAAAATCGCCCGTCCCATTCGCATATTTGTGACGCGAGGCGGCCGCGCCCTTCACCGTCACGCCGCGGCCGCGCAACGCCTCAATGAAGGCCGCCGCTGTAAATTCCGCGGGGTCTTCTACGGCCAAGCGGGAACGAAATCCCTCTGCGGGAGCTGTGCCCCAGGCGCGCGCCAGCATGGCGCCGGGACGACGCTCCAGGCCTGGGTGAGCGGCCTCCCCAGCGGGCGCTTGCGTCATGGTGTTGTCCAGCGCGAAGTAGTCCACGTTAGGATTCCAAGCGGCCAGGGTCGCTGTGGGCGCTTCGCGCGCCGAAGGGTCGGGAGTCAGCGTCAGCTCGACCGAGTTTTCGTTGAAGGTAAGCGCGGAGACCGGGGCGCCGAAGCCCCACTGCAGGTCGTCCCAGCTCCAGCTCTGGCCGTAGGGTTCGTCGAGATAGAAACTGTCGTCGCCCACAACGCCACCCTCGACGGAGCGCACACCGGCCTGCTCCACTTGCTCGGCCAAAAGTTCCAGCACCTCCATCGGCTGCGGTGGCTTGGCGGTATCGTTGCCAGCAGGGGGCGCGTCTGTTGGGTTTGCCGCAATCCGGCCCGCCGGCGGTTCCCGATAGGGATAGCGCCGCGCGCTCAGCGTGGGGTCGCCCGCGCCCAGCAGAATCAGGTCGCCATGCAGAGCGCCCTGGCCGTCGATCTCGCCGCCAGCCACCACGTTGGTCGTCCAGGTCATCGTCTCGACCGGCAATAGCGCGAAGGCCGCCGCAGTGGTCGCAAGCTTGGCGTTCGAGGCCGGAGTAAACAGCCGGCCTTCGTTCAAGCTGTAGAGCGGTTGGCCGTCGAGGGCGCTTACACTGATGCCGAAGTGCGCGTGGCTCAGCGCCGGATCGGCCAGAATCGCGCCGATGCGGTCGGCCAGCGGACCCTTCGCCGGAGCGGGACGCGCCGCCTGTTTGGCGGCGCGATGGGCTGGGGATTGGGGGAACGCACCGACCGACGGAAATAGAACCAAAGCCAGCAACAGAGCGGTAATTTGACGGTCAAGCATCATGGATGGAGTGTAGCAGGAGAGCACGGAAGACAAGAGTGAGTTTTCATGGAAGTTGGGTATCCTGCGAGAATTGCGAGTCCAACCTGGATAGATCGAAATTGCGTTTGCACCGGATTGAAAGAGATGGAGTGGCAATGATTTTACGTAAGGCTCTTTGCGCTATCGCCGGCATTTATCTTCTGTCTTTCCTCTTGCTTTGCATTTTCCAACGAAGCTTCCTGTATTTTCCAAGCCGAACTTGCGTGTCGTTGCGCGATGCGGGAGCGAACAGGGCCTTCCGGCAGATTGCGGTCAGAACGGAAGACGGCCTCGATTTGATTGCCTGGTATGCTCCAGCGACAAGCAAGCCGTTTACCTTCGTCTTCTTTCACGGAAACGGGGATAGTTTGGCTGGAGCGCTGGAGGTTGCCGATCCATACATTATTGCTGGGTATGGCTTTCTTGCTGTCGAGTATCGCGGATATAGCGGATTGCCAGGCTCGCCGAATGAAGCCGGTCTTTACGCCGACGCGCGGGCCAACATCAAAGGCCTGATGGCGCAAGGAGTAAAGAGCGAAAACATCATTCTTTTCGGGCACTCCTTGGGGACCGGTGTAGCTACGCAAATGGCGGAAGAATTTCATGTGGGCGGATTGATGCTATTGGCTCCGTATCTGTCGATTCCTGAACTGGCGCAAACCGATTATCCCTTTTACCCCGTGGAATATGCGGTTCTGGACCGCTTTGAGAGTTTCAAGAAGATGGGAAAAATCCATGTGCCTCTCTTGATTGCCAATGGCTTCAATGACCGAGTTATCCCTCCATCTCAAGGAAAGCAACTTTTTGCCTTGGCAAATGAACCCAAACAATTCCATTCGCTCCCCAATTGCGGTCATAACGATTGCTTCGAGGATTTTGCTGCGATAGCGTTGGATTGGACGAAACATCTCGAAGGAACGAACTGAAAACCGCCGGAGTTTCATATTTACACACCTAAGACCTTGCGATTGCCGCTCTGGCCCCGCATTTTGGGTGAAACCCGGCCTCACCTGTTATGGTCAGTAGGGAACTGCATGAATCCTCCTTAGGAACCCGCTCGAATGTGGAAGCGCTGGCGAACCCGGATACTGCTGTTTTTGGCCGTTCTCGGCCCCGGATTCATTACCGCCAACGTGGATAACGACTCCGGCGGCATCTTCACCTACTCCCAGGCCGGCGCGCAGTACGGCTACACCCTCCTTTGGACCATGATTCCCATCACCGTCGCCCTGATGGTGGTGCAGGAAATGTGCGCTCGCATGGGCGTGGTCACCGGCAAGGGCCTCAGCGACCTGATCCGCGAGGAGTTCGGCCTGCGGCTCACCTTTTTGCTCATGATCGCGCTGGGAGTGGTCAATTATACCAACGTGGTCACCGAGTTCATCGGCATCGACGGCTCACTGCACCTCTTCCACGTCTCCAAATACATCTCCGTCCCCTTGTGCGCCGGGCTTGTCTGGTACATGGTGGTGAAGGGCAGCTACAAGAGCACGGAAAAAATCTTCCTTATCGCCTCGGTCGTTTACATTGCATACATTTTCGCCGGGGTGCTCTCGCAGCCCAGTTGGCACGACGCGCTGCTGGCCACCGTCAAGCTGCCCGCCCGCTCGGTGTGGAGCGACAAGGCCTACATCTATATGGCCATCGGCGTGGTTGGAACCACCATAGCCCCGTGGATGCAGTTCTACCTGCAATCCTCGATCGTGGAAAAGGGCATTCGCGTAAAGGATTACGCGGCCTCGCGGCTGGACGTGATCGTGGGCAGCTTCTTTACCGACCTGATCGCCTGGTTCATCGTGGTAGCCTGCGCCGCCACGCTCTATGTGCATGGAATGGGGAACATCCAGGTAGCCTCCGACGCCGCCGAGGCAATGCGCCCGCTGGCCGGCGACTACGCCTTCGTTCTGTTCGCTTTCGGACTCTTCAACGCCTCGCTGTTCGCCGCCTCGATTCTGCCCCTCTCGACGGCTTACACAGTTTGCGAGGGGCTGGGGGTCGAATCCGGCGTGGACAAGAGCTTCAAGGAGGCGCCGTTCTTCTACTGGCTCTATACGCTCTTGATTGTGGGCGGCGCGGCCACCGTTCTCCTGCTGCCCGACGCGCAACTGATCAATTTCGCCATTCTCTCGCAAGTCTTGAACGGCGTTCTGCTGCCCGTAGTTATCATCCTCATGCTGGTGCTCATCAACCGCGCCGACCTGATGGGCAAGCACAAAAACTCGCATCTATGGAACGCGATTGCATGGGGAACCAGCATTATCGTCATCGGCATGACACTGGCGATGCTGTGGGGCATGATGCCGGGGCATCAATGAGTTAGTGCGGCGGCGGTCCTAGTGGTATGTCTCGCTAATTGCATCTATTGTCAGCGATCCACAACGATCAGGAGGTGTTGGCCCGCATTCCCCTCAGGGGCTAAAGCCCATTGATTTTGCGGACTTTATGTACGGGCTGAA
>Ga0181520_10004747_pt1 | contig 22372 bp, 17 predicted proteins | sample PEATcosm2014_Bin_29_FD_132451 | JGI IMG/M metagenome (GOLD analysis project Ga0181520, IMG submission 132451) | Peatland microbial communities from MTU Mesocosm Facility, Houghton, MI, USA - PEATcosm2014_Bin02_30_metaG | ecosystem: Environmental > Terrestrial > Soil > Wetlands > Peat | place...
CGTCGGCCAGGCACGACAGAACAAACGACACGGAGAGGCGCGTTCCGCGAATGGTGAGTTTGCCGCCCAACAGGTCGGGGTCGGCGACAATCCAGCGGAAATCCCTGTAGGGTCTGGGGTCCACATATCCTCCGAACTTCGGCGAGCAGCCTCGGGTTGGTGGCCGCCGCCGGCCAGTCACTGCATCCGACAGTCTATCAGATCCGCTTGTGAGCCGGGGACTGCGTCCCCTGTTCTACGGTTCCTCGGATGACGGGGAAGAATGCCGGCAGGGATGCCGGCATGGCAGGCCGGAGGCCCGCTCTACGGCGAGCCTGGCACGCCGAGTCTCCTGACGGTTCGCCTACCCCGCCCGCGCCGTGAGGTACTGCTCCACCCCCCGCGCCGCCTTACGCCCTTCCGCTATCGCCCAGACTACCAGCGATTGCCCTCTACGCATGTCTCCGGCCGCGAACACGCCCTGCACCGAGGTCATGTAGTTTTCGTCGGTGGCTACGTTGCCGCGCTGGTCTAGAGCTACTCCCAACTTCTCTAACATGCCGTTTCTCACTGGCCCCAGGAATCCCATGGCCAGCAGCACTAACTCGGCGTCTAACGCGAACTCGCTGCCGGGTTGAGGTTCGAAGCTGGGCGGCGGACCTACTCTTATGGCGTGTAGCTGCTTTACGCGGCCTTGCTCGTCCCCGGTGAAGCCTACGGTTGATATGCTCCAATCGCGGGCGCCGCCCTCTTCATGGGAGGTTTCGACGCGCAACTGCATGGGCCAGAGCGGCCAGGGCGTCGCGGGCGAACGCTCGTCGGGAGGCTTGGGCAATAACTCGAACTGAGTCACGGACAGCGCGCCTTGCCGATGGCTGGTTCCGAGGCAATCGGCGCCGGTGTCTCCGCCGCCTATGATCACCACATGCTTGCCGGTGGCCAGGATGGCTCCTTCTTCGGGAACCGCGTCGCCTTCGTTACGCCGGTTCTGCTGGGGTAGGAACTCCATGGCGAAGTGGATGCCTTGCAACTCGCGGCCGGGAGCTTTCAGGTTGCGGGGTTGCTCGGCGCCGCCGGCCAGCAGGATGGCGTCGAACTCTTTGCGCAGATCCTCCACGGGAACGTTGCCGCCCACGTGGGCATTAATCTCGAACTTCACGCCTTCTGCGCGCATCTGCTCGAGCCGGCGGTCGATGAGATGCTTCTCCATCTTGAAGTGCGGGATGCCGTAGCGCAGCAGGCCGCCGATGCGGTCGCTTTTCTCGAAGACCGTGACGTCGTGTCCGGCGCGGGCCAGTTGCTGGGCGGCGGCAAGGCCGGCCGGCCCCGATCCCACTACGGCCACGCGCTTGCCGGTGCGCGTGGGCGCGGGTTCCGGCTTGATGAAGCCTTCCTCGAATCCGCGATCGACTATCAGCCTCTCGATCTGCTTGATGGTCACCGCCGGCGCATTGATGCCCAGCACGCAGGACGCTTCGCACGGGGCGGGGCAGATGCGGCCGGTGAACTCCGGGAAGTTGTTAGTGGCGTGCAACTGGCGCGACGCTTCGCGCCAGCGGCCGTGGAATACCAGGTCGTTCCAGTCGGGGATGAGGTTGTTCAGCGGGCAGCCGGTGTGGCAGAACGGCACGCCGCAATCCATGCAGCGTGCGCCCTGCTTTTGCGCACTCTCGACGGGAAACGGCAGGTAGATCTCAAACCAGTCGTGGATGCGCTGGGCGACGGGACGCCGCTCGGCCGTTTCGCGAGGGTATTCCAAAAAACCGGTGGTCTTGCCCATGGTCAGTCTCCGCTCGCCTGCAACATGGCCGGCGCCTCCGCGAGGTGAACCGGGGAGGGGAAGCTCACCGCATGGCCCACTTTCTCTCCGGCCGCCAGCGCGCGCCGGTACTCGCGCGGAAAGACTCTCAGAAACTTGGGCAACATTTGTTCCCAGTTCTCCAGGATGCGCTTGCCGAGGGGGCTGCCGGTGGCCATCACATGCCTTTCAATGAGAGTGCGGATGAGCAGATCGTCCTCCTCGCCCGGTTGGACGGATTCCAGATCCACGCTGGCGGTGTTGCAGCGCTTCTCGGCGAAATCGCCTTTTGCGTCGAGCACGAAGGCCAGGCCGCCGCTCATGCCGGCCGCGAAATTGCGCCCGCACTTGCCCAACACCACGACCAGCCCGCGGGTCATGTACTCGCAGCCGTGATCGCCCGTGCCCTCGACCACCGCCGTGGCGCCGGAGTTGCGCACCGCGAACCGCTCGCCGGCCACGCCGTTGAAGTACGCCTCTCCGCTGGTGGCGCCGTAGAGGGCCACGTTGCCGATGACGATATTCTCCTCCGGAGGGAAGGTGGAACCGAGCGGCGGATACACGATCAGCTTCCCGCCGGAGAGGCCCTTGCCGATGTAATCGTTGGCGTCGCCTTCGAGCTCGAGCGTCACGCCCTTGGCCAAAAACGCGCCGAAGCTCTGCCCCGCCGAACCGTGGAAGCGGAAGCGGATGAAATCGTCGGGCAGCCCGGCGGATCCGTGGCGGCGCGAGATCTCGCCCGAAAGCATGGCGCCGACGGTGCGGTTGACGTTGCGTATGGGCAGGCTGCAATCCACGGGCGCGCGCCCCTCCAGGGCCTCGCGCGCGAACACCATCAACTCGTAATCGAGCGCGCCCTTCAGCCCGTGGTCCTGCGCCTGCACGCAGCGCCTCGCGACGCGGCTGGGCGTGGGCGGGTTGTAGAGGATGGCGGAAAGATCGAGCCCCTTGGCCTTCCAGTGGTCGTGGGCCTGGCGGGGCTCCAGCATGTCCGTCCGGCCCACCATTTCGTCGAACGTCCGGAAACCGAGCCGGGCCATGTGGCGGCGCACCTGTTCGGCCACGAAGAAGAAGTAATTGATGACGTGCTCGGGGGCGCCGTGGAAGCGCGCGCGCAGGACCGGGTCCTGGGTGGCGATGCCCACCGGGCAGGTATTGAGGTGGCATTTGCGCATCATCACGCAACCCAGGGCCACCAGGGGGGCGGTGGAGAAGCCGAACTCCTCGGCGCCGAGCAGCGCGGCGATCGCCACGTCGCGGCCGGTTTGCAGCTTGCCGTCGGTCTGCACTCGGATGCGCCCGCGCAGATCGTTCATCACCAGAACCTGGTGCGTCTCCGCCAGGCCCAGCTCCCAGGGGATGCCGGCATGGCGGATGGAGCTTAGCGGCGAAGCGCCGGTGCCGCCCGAATCGCCCGAAATCAGAACCACGTCGGCATGCGCCTTGGCCACGCCCGCGGCCACCGTTCCCACGCCCACTTCGGCCACCAGCTTGACCGAAATGCGCGCGCTCGGGTTGACATTCTTCAAATCGTAGATGAGCTGCGCCAAGTCCTCGATGGAATAGATGTCGTGGTGCGGCGGCGGCGAGATCAGGCCCACGCCGGGTATGGAGTGCCGCACCCGGGCGATGTTCTTATCCACTTTGTGGCCCGGAAGCTGGCCGCCTTCGCCGGGCTTGGCGCCCTGCGCCATCTTGATTTGCAGCTCGTCGGCGTTCACCAGGTAGTGGGAGGTGACGCCGAAGCGTCCCGAAGCCACCTGCTTGACGGAGCTTCGCCGGAGGTCGCCGAAGCGCTCTTCGTCTTCTCCGCCTTCGCCCGTGTTGGACCGAGCCCCGATGCGGTTCATGGCGATGGCCAGCGTCTCGTGAGCCTCCTTCGAGATGGAGCCGAAGGACATGGCCCCGGTGGCGAAACGCTTCACAATCTCCTGCGCCGGTTCCACCTCATCGAGCGGGACCGGCTCCGCGGCGGCGCGCAGCTCCAAAAGGCCGCGCAGGGTGCAGAGCTGCCGGTTCTGGGTATCGATGAGGTCGCTGAATTCCTGGAACGTATCGAAACTGTTCCGCCGCACGGCGTGTTGGAGCTTGGCGATGGTGTCGGGATTGAACAGATGATACTCGCCGTTGGTCCGGTAGGCATAAGCGCCGCCCGCGGTCAGCTCTGTCTCGGACTCCCGCAGGGGCTGGAAGGCATGCGCGTGGCGCTCCATGGCTTCCCGCGCGATGACCTCGAGGCCTACGCCGTTGATGCGGGAAACGGTGCCCGTGAAGTAGCGCTCCACCAGATCGCGATCCAGGCCGATGGCCTCGAAAACCTGCGCGCCGCGATAGCTTTGCAGGGTCGAGATGCCCATTTTCGAAAAGGTCTTCAAGAGCCCTTTGTTGATGGCTTTGACGAAATTCGCCATGGCATGGGCCGGCTGCCCGGCGGCGCGCTCCATCTCGGCCACGGTTTCGAGCGCCAGATAGGGGTTCACGGCGCTGGCGCCGTAGCCGATCAGCAGCGCGAAGTGCATCACCTCGCGCGGCTCCCCGGATTCGATGATGAGCGCCACCTGGGTGCGCGATTCTTCGCGGACCAGGTGGTTGTGCACGGCCGCCAGGGCGAGCAGGCTGGGGATGGGCGCGTAGTCCGGGTCGATGCCGCGGTCGGAGAGAATCAGCAGCGTGTACCCGGATTGAATGGCCAGCGAGGCGCGCCGGCAGAGCTGGGTGAGGGCGCGCTCCAGGCCCTTGGCGCCTTCCTCCACCGGGAACATCATGGGAAGCGTGGTGGCCAGAAAATCGCCCTGCGACACGCGGCGGAGCTTTTCCAGGTCGCGATTGCCCAGAATGGGATGCTGCAGCTTGAGGGTGTGGCAATGCAGGGGCGTCTCCGCCAGGATGTTGCGCTCGGTGCCTATGTAGCTGGTGAGCGACATCACCATCTCCTCGCGGATGGGATCGATGGGGGGATTGGTGACCTGCGCGAAGAGCTGTTTAAAGTAGTGGAACAGCGGCTGCGGCTTGTCCGAGAGGCAGGCGAGCGGCGTATCCGAGCCCATCGAACCGATAGGTTCCTCGCCCTTTTCCGACATCGGCTCGAGGATCATCTTCAGATCCTCGGCCGTGTAGCCGAACGCGCGCTGGCGGCGCAGCAGGGTGGCCGTGTCGGCGCCGTATTCGCGCGGCGGCTCGGCAAGCTGGTCGAGAGCGATCTGGTTTTCCTTCAACCAGAGCTGGTAAGGATTGCGTCCGTAGAGCCGCGCCTTGAGCTCGCGATCGGCCACGATGCGGCCCTCCACTGTGTCCACCAGCAGCATCTTGCCGGGCTGCAGGCGTCCCTTGAGCTTCACGTCCTCCGGGGCCACCGGCAAGACTCCGGTTTCCGACGCCATCACTATCAGATCGTCGTTGGTCACCAGGTAACGCGCGGGGCGCAGGCCGTTGCGGTCGAGTGTGGCGCCAACCGAGCGGCCGTCGGTGAACACCATGGCCGCCGGGCCGTCCCAAGGCTCCATCAGCGAGGCGTGGTATTCGTAGAACGCGCGCTTCTGCGGGTTCATGTGGGCGTTCTTGTCCCAGGCCTCGGGAATCAGCATGGCCATGGCGTGCGGGAGCGACCGCCCGGCCATCACCAGAAGCTCGAGCGCGTTGTCGAAATTCGCGGAATCGCTGCCGCCGGGCTGGATAATGGGGAAGAGCTTCTTGAGGTCGTCGCCGAACAACGGCGAGTCGAGCACGGATTGCCGCGCGTGCATCCAATTGACGTTGCCGCGCAGGGTGTTGATCTCGCCGTTGTGGGCTACGTAGCGGAACGGGTGCGCGAGCTGCCAGGTGGGAAACGTGTTGGTGGAGAAGCGCTGGTGCACCAGGCACAGCGCGCTCACCGCCTCCGGATCGCTCAGCTCGGGAAAGAAGCGGGCAATTTGCGGGGCCAGCAACAGTCCTTTGTACACGATGGTCCGCGCCGACATCGAAGGCACGTAGAAGAATTCCTTGCCTGGTACATCGGAGGCCGCCACCTCGGTTTCGGCGCGCTTGCGCACCAGGTAGAGCTTGCGCTCGAGCTGATCGCCGTCCATGCCGCGCCCGCGGCCGATGAAAATCTGCTCGATGTAGGGCTGCGAAGCGCGCGCCACCCGGCCGATAGCCGAGCCGTCAATGGGCGTATCGCGCCAGCCAAGCACCGTGAGGCCCTCCTCGCGCACGATGCGCTCCACTATGCCCTCGCACTGCAGGCGCGCGTGCGGCTCCACGGGCAGGAAGGTCATGCCCACGCCGTACTCCCCGGCCGCCGGCAGAGCGAAACCCAGCCGGGCGCATTCCCGCAGGAAGAATTTGTGCGGAATCTGGATGAGCACCCCGGCGCCGTCGCCGGTTTGCGGGTCGCAGCCGCAGGCGCCGCGATGGGTGAGGTTCACCAGAACCTCGATCCCCTTGACAATGACGTCGTGAGACTTGCGGCCCTTGATATCGGCCACGAAGCCGATACCGCAGGCGTCGCGCTCCTGGCGGGGATCGTATAATCCCTGGGCCGCGGGTAAACCGCTCATTACAGTATTTTCGCTCATGGCAGCTCGGGAACCCGCCGGCCCGGAGGGTAATCCGGCCGCGGATTCGACACATTGGCGGTGCGCCTTGGAGTTAGTGTAGCATTCCCGGAAGTATTAGACAATAGGAACTTCTATTATTGACAAAATCAGATGCGCTTATGATATGATGGCTCCGTGAGCCTGTGGGAAGTACGTCTTTTCAGAGAGATAGCAGCTACCGGGAACATGAGCAAGGCGGCTAAGCTGTGCAACGTGAGCCAGTCCGCGGCCAGCCAGCATGTCCAGGAGGTGGAACGGCGCCTCTCGACGGTTCTTTTCGACCGCGGCAAACGACCCCTGGAGTTGACCGCCGCCGGCAAGCTCTACTACGAATACTGCCGCGATCTGCTGCACCGCGAAGAGGAGTTCGTGCGATCGCTCGACGCCTTGAAAGGCGGTGTGGAAGGGACCGTGCGCGTGGCGTCCATCTACTCCATCGGCCTCAGCGAGATGAGCCGCCTGCGCGAGGAATTCGGGGCGTGCCATCCGGCCGCGGGCCTCCAGGTGGAATACATGCGGCCGGAGAAGATCTATGACGCCCTGCGCGCGGAAACGGCCGATCTGGGCCTGGTGAGCTACCCGGCAGCCAGCCGCGAAATCGCCGCTATACCCTGGCGCGAGGAAGAGATGCAGGTCGCGGTTCCTCCATCCCATCCACTAGCTTGCAAGCAAGAGGCCTCGCCGGCCGACCTCGACGGTCTCGATTTCATCGGCTTCGACGAGGGTCTCACCATCCGGCGCGAGGTGGACAAGTTCCTGCGCGCGCAGGGCGTGGCCGTCCGCCTGGTGATGTATTTCGACAACATCCAGATGATCAAGGAAGCCGTGGCGCTGGGCTCCGGCGTAAGCATACTGCCCGCGCGGACCATGCTGGCGGAGGTCGCGCAAGGTCGCCTGGTGGCCGTGCCGTTCCGCACGCCCGGCCTGCTCAGGCCGGTGGGCGTGCTGCACAGGCGGAGGCGGAAATTCAACTCCGCCACGCAAGCGTTTCTGGAATTGCTGCTGGGGCCGGGCAAGCCGCCCGGTCCGGGCCAGGAGCCGGCCCGGTTGGTGAGCCCATCCGCGTGACAGCAGGCGCCGGCCCCCAAAAAAGGCAGCGTCGGTGTAGTGTTTCGGACTTCGTCAGGGTCTTTGTATCGGGAGGCCGGCGGGAGGCGCCCGTCCACGGGCCGCCAAGGCATTGAAAGTCACGAATACCATAAGGCGAACGCTCTGGTCATTGTTGGCGGCCGAGACATTGTTCACGTCCCTGCTGTGCGGCCAAATCGGGAGCATCGTAGTGACGTCCGGCGCCAGTTTTCAGCCCGGCATGCCCGCCAAGGGCTCGATTGGCACGATCTTCTGCAGCGGGTTATCGATACCGGGCGTGGTGAGCGCCACAAGCCTTCCGCTGCCCATGAGCCTCGCCGGCGTCACGGTTACGGTTGGCGGCGCGGCCGCGCCGCTGTTTGCAGTGGCGGACCTGGGCGCGTTTCAGCAGATTAACTTCCAGGTTCCACTGGAGGCGGTTTTCGATTTATACGACGGAAACACCGAAGTTGCCGTGGCGCAGAGTGGCGCTCAGGGCAGTGCGACGGCGACATTCTACAGCACGACGGGGACATACTCCTACGTCAAACCCGGCGACTTCTTCCGCATTGGCGGCACCCAGTACGGCATCTTCCAGCACTCGCGCGATTACTCTTTGGTCACCGAAGCGAATCCCGCTAATCCGGGTGAAACGATCATCGCCTATCTCACGGGTCTCCCCACTGCGGTCAACCCTCCGCCCGATGGTCAGCCGGCGCCCATGTCGCCGCCGTCCGTGGTGGCCCAATACAACACCGCGGAAATGATCTCACAGCTTAGCCTCGAGGTGGGCGGCATCGGCCTGTACGACTCACCACCGATAAATGGCGACAGCACCGGCATGAGCCCGATCCCATTCATTGGGCTGACGCCGGGCGCTGTGGGACTCTACCAGATCGACTTTGCCCTTCCCGCAATCATGCCGTCGGGCGATCTCTCGGTATATCTCATAGCCACGCACTGCGCCGGCACGCCGGCAGGATTCCCAGCAGCGGGGCCTGACTGCTACGCGGGCGGATCAACCTGGTATTACAGCCAGGAAGTCTTAATCCCGGTACAAGGCTCCCAACTTCGGGATTCAGGCTTACTCTTTCGGCCCTATTCCCAGCGCCTTCATTTTCCGGTAGAGGTTGCTGCGCTCCAACCCCAGTAGCTCGGCGGCGCGGGTCACATTACCGCTGGTCTCTTCCATTTTCTTGAGGATGTACTCGCGCTCGGCGGCTTCGCGGACCTCTTGCAAGCTGCCGAAGCGGTCGGCCGCGCGCTCCGCTGGGCGGCGCGCCGGGTGCAGCGGAACGTGGCGCGCGTCCACCCGAACCTGCGGGTTCATGATCACGATCCGCTCGATCAGGTTGCGCAGCTCGCGCACGTTGCCGGGCCAGTGGTACTCCGCGAGCAGGGCGTAAGCCTCCGGCGTCAGCTCCTTGGCCTTGCGCCCGTAGGCCGTGGTGAACTCGCGCAGGAAGTAGTCGGCCAGCAGGGGGATGTCCTCGCGCCGGTCGCGCAGCGGCGGCACGAAGAACGGAATCACGTTGAGCCGGTAGAACAGGTCCTCGCGGAAATTGCCGCGCTCGATCTCCTCTTCCAGGTTCTTGTTGGTGGCCGCCACCACGCGCACATCCACCTGCAGGGAGCCGGGCGCGCCCACTGGCTCGAAGCGCTGCTCCTCGAGGACGCGCAGCACTTTCGATTGCGTGCGCAGGCTCATGTCGCCCACTTCGTCCAGGAACAAAGTTCCGCCGTCGGCCTTCTCGAACTTGCCGGCCTTGTTTTCGTGAGCGCTGGTGAAGCTGCCCTTCACGTGGCCGAACAGCTCGCTTTCAATCAGCTCCTCGGGAATGGCGGCGCAGTTGACCTCGACGAAGGGGGCCGCGGCGCGCGGGCTGGTGGCGTGAAGGGCGTGGGCCACCAGTTCCTTGCCCGTGCCGCTCTCGCCGTAGATCAGCACGCGCCCGTTGGTGCCGGCCATCAATGCGAGCTGCTGGCGCAGGGCCTTCATGGGCACGCTCTCCCCGATGATGCGGTAGCGCGCGCCGCTATCGGCGCGCAGACGGCTGTTTTCGATGGACAATTGCCGGTGTTCCAGGGCGTTCTTGGCCACTACCGTGACTTTGTCGATGGAGAGTGGTTTTTCGAGGAAATCGAAAGCGCCCAGCTTGGTGGCCTTCACGGCCGCTTCGATGCTCCCATGGCCGGAGATCACCACCACCACGGGGCGCTCCGGCAAGGGGGTCTCCTGGATGCGCGCCAGCACCTCCATGCCGTCTATGCCCGGCAGCCAGATATCCAGGAACACCAGTCCGAATCCGCCTTCGGGCAGGGCCGTCAGGCAGGCTTCGCCGCTCTCCACGGCCGAGACCGCGTAGCCTTCATCCTCCAGCACGCCGCTGAGGGACTGGCGGATGTCCGGCTCGTCGTCCACCACCAGGATGCGGCGCGCCTTCATGGCTTCGCCGCCAGCGACCGCGCGTTCGCGGTCTCCGCCGCGTCGGCCTCCACGATGGCCGGCAACTCCACCGTAAAGCGCGCCCCCACCGGCTGGTTATCCTCCACCCGGATCTGCCCGTTGTGTTCGGCCACGATGTGGCTCACGATGGCCAGGCCCAGGCCGGTGCCGCGATTCTTGGTCGAAAAGTAAGGCAGGAAGAGTCTCTCCTTGTCTTCCGGCCCGATGCCGCAGCCGGTATCCTCCACCACCAACTCCACCGTCTCCGCAGGGCCGGCCTGGGTGGTGATGTGAAGCTCCCTGATCAACGAATCCTGCATGGCTTCGGCGGCGTTGTCCACCAGGTTCACCACCACGCGCTGGAACTGCTCCCGATCGAGGTTCACCGGCGGCAGGCCGGGAGCCAGATTGGCGCGAAGCTGGATGCCGTCCAGACGTCCCTCGAAGACCGCCAGCGCGCCGCTCACCACCTCGTTGAGGTCCGCGCGAACCGGTTGCGCGGAGGGGAAGCGGGCGAACTCGGAGAACTCGTCCACGAGCGTCTTGACCGACTCCACGGATTTTGAGATCATGGCCGCGCATTCGCTCACAATCCGCGCCGGCCCCGGCGGCAGGTCCAGACGCTCGATTTGCCGGACAATGCGTTCGGCGGAAAGCCCCATGGGGGTGAGCGGGTTCTTGATTTCGTGCGCCACCCGCCGCGCCACTTCGTGCCAGGCCGCCGCCTTCTGGGCGCGCAGCAGCTCGGTGGTGTCCTCCAGGACCACCACGAAGCCGGAGGTCAGCTTCTCTTCGAGGGCCGAAACGGTGACCGCGATCTGGCGCTTGCGATCGGCGGTGCGCAGCTCGATCTGGCGCGAAGCGGCCCCCGTGCGGCGGGCCCGCTTCATCAGGTACTTGATCTCGGCGGTGTCCTCGCGCGAGAACAGATCCTCCAGGCGCGTCGCCAGGGACACCTGGGTGGCGGGGAAGAGCTTGGTCAGCGCGCGGTTCACGCGCTGGATGGACCCGTCGGAGCCGATCGAAATCACGCCCGTGGGGATGCTCTCGAGAATGGCTTCGGTGAAGCGGCGGCGCGCATCCAGTTCCCGGTTGCCGGCTTCCAGTTCCTGGGTCATCTGGTTGAAGCTGCGCACCAGCGAGCCCAGCTCGTCGGCCGCACGGACGTTCACGCGATGGCGCAGGTTGCCCTTGCGCACCTCGCTCGCGCCCTCGAGCAGAGCGGCAATCGGTATGCTGATCTGCTTGGCCAGAAAGAGCGCGATCCAGGTGGCCACGGAGAGGACGAAAAGCGTGATCAACACCATGAACTTGGTGGATTCCGTGCGGATGGTCCGGCGCTGTTCGAACAACTGAGCGCGGTCCTTGGAAATCTTCTCCATCTTCGCCTGGGTCTGCGCCACGTCGAGCGGAATCAGGGCCGAGAGCCCTACATAGCCAATCACCTTCGGCCCACCCATCACCGGACGTCTCGCCGTCACGAAAAGCGGCTTGGAATCCGGTGAAGCAGGCTTGATTTCCGGGCGACTGGCGGCTTCCCGTTCCTTGGCGATGGACTCGGGGGGCCCCCAGGCGTCCAGGGGCATGTCTCCGGAGGCGGCATAGACCGCCGCCGAAGCCAGCTCCTGCTCGCGGCAGAATCGCTCCAAAAACCCGGCGGAAAGCTCCCCCCGCTCGATCAGCGCCCGGACCTGGGGCATGCTCGCCAGCAGGGACGCCTGGGCGGAGGTCTCGTCCCGCATTTCCTTCTTGAGCTGCTTGCCGATCTGGACGTATATCTGCAACTCCTCTTCGGCCGGACGGGTAAACCAGGCGTTCATGTTGACGTTCAGCACCGAGTAGCTGAACCACACCAGGAAGCAAACCGGCAAAATGCTGAGCGCCAAAGCGCCCACCACCAGTTTGGTCTTGATGCGCGAGCCGGCCTGGTTGGCCTGGCGCTCGATATACAGCTTGAGGCCGGTGCGCACCAGCACCCACCCCAGGGTGATCATCAAGGCGAAAATGAGAATCGAAATGGCCCAGATTATGAGGGTTTGCGTGGGGTTCGAAGGATCGAACTGCTTGAGGCGAAAGGATTCCTGCCAGACCACGAAGGAGACGCACAGCGCCAGCAAGACGAGGGCGAGGCGGTACAGCACCGGTCTCTTCATGTAGGTCGGCCTAACTTCGATTATACGTGGCGGCCGGGCCGGTTCCAGCGCTTCCCATCCGCCTATGCCGAATTCTTCCGGCGCCGGCGAATTGCCACGTGAAGGCCCGGCCGGGTCGGGCCGATATAAGTCAACTGAGCGCGCATGAAGGCCCGATGGGACCTGCCGATGCCGGCTACTTGCGCTTCGGAAACACCCGGCGGTAGAGCGGCGAAGCCAAGGTCTTGAAGAGCGCGATGACCGTATCGGCCGTCACCCGCCAATCGCGAACGTCGAAATCGAAGAACGCCACCGGCGGGCGATAAGACCGGATCCATTCATGCCAGCTCAACAGACCCGCCTTGAGATAACTACGGAAGCACGCAAAATCGCGGCGCAGGACAATGTGCCGGAAGTCGAATCTCCCTGGCTGAACCGGCTCGACGCGTTGGCCGATCAGGTCCAAGTAATGCAGCCAGCCCAGATCCACCCCCGCATAAGGCGCCGCGTCCGCGGTGACGCTGTATCGTGGATTGGCTTCAATTATCTTGATGCACTGGTCCCGGCTGTCGCGCTTCAGCTCGATTTCGCAGAGGCCCGCGTACCCGATACGACGCAGGAACCCGTCGCAGAGCGCATCCACCTCGGGATCTTCGACAGGCTCGACCAGGCTCGCCGACCCAAAATAAATCGGATCCGTCCGCAGTTCCCGCACAACACAGGCCCCCAGCCTCACGCCATCCCGGCCATAGCACGACAGATACACGAACTTGGCGCAGTCCGGACCTTCAATCACCTCCTGAACGACCAGCTCCGGCGTGGCCGCCTCGGCGAGGCGGTATTGGGCCTCCAGTTCGGCCAACGACAGCGCCAGCGCGGTTTTCTGGTAGAGCAGCGGGTGGCCTGCCGGGAATTGTTCCCATTCGCGGAAGTGAACCGGTTTGAGCAGGCACGGAAATCGGGCGCCCTCTCCAAAATGGCGAAGTTCCTCCAGGGAGCTGACGAACTGCGTGCGCGGCGTCGGCAACCCGTTCCCGGCCGCAATATCGTATTGGCGTCTTTTCGTGGCCAGTAGAGCCTGCATGACAACACCGGATTCGAGGAAGACGAAATGATCTTGCAGTTGGGCCGCATGGCATGCAATCGCCGTGACAAATTGGTCGGAGCTGGGAATGAGGACCGGTCTCGATCCGATGTCTTTCGCGAGATCGACCATGAACCGGGACCATTCGGCGGGCTTTTCGTCCGGATTGGGGCAAAGGTGAGCTTTTCCGTAGACTGTCTTGAAGCCCGGATGTTCCGGATTGCAATCGACAGAGGAAACCGAAACGCCGCGCCTGGCCAAATTCCGCATCAGTACGATGCCCGTTTGAGCCGCGCCCGCCACTACTACCGGGGGCCAACCCGGCGCAGCGTGTGCGGGGTTTGAGGTTGCGGTATGTGCAGAGCCTAAAGAAGTCATGCGCCGGCGCCGGCAATTCGATAGGGCAAGTCCGCGAAGCTTCTAAACGAAGATGATACCGCCTATCGGAGATTGGCCACCAAAAGGCGCATTATCGATGCGCCGCGGAGCTAGAACCGGCAACATGCTATAGTTCGGTTCTGCGTGCCCGCACCATTCCAAAGAAGCCTCCTCAAAAGGTTCTTTTTGAGGGCGCTTGCGTTGCCCGGCCTGCCTCAACTGCTGGCGGGGGCGACCATGACGGAGGCAACCGTTTTCATGGCGCACCGCTTCGCCGTCCCGGAGCTGGGCGTCGAGGGGCACGATCCGCAAGCTCTCCGGCTGACCCTGGCCGATCTGAGGAGGCGCCGCTACAACCTGATCTCGCTCGAGGAACTGTTTCGGCGGCTGCGGGCGGGCGAACGGCTGAAGCGGACGGTTGCCTTTACCATCGATGACGGTTACTTCGACCAGGGGCGAATCGCGGGTCCGATTTTCGCCGAGTTCGATTGTCCCGCGACAATTTTCGCCGTGACGGATTTTCTGGACGGCCGGACGTGGCTGTGGTGGGACAAGATCGAGCACGTTTTCGAACACACCACGCGCGGGGAGATCCGCGTACGGCTGGGCGGCGAGCTTTTTCATTTCCGGCGGGATGCCGCCGGCGGCATGGAGTGGCGCCCTTTCGCCCTCCGGTGTCAGGACGCCTCGGAAGCGGACAGGCAGGCTTGCATCAGGGAACTGAGCGTTCAGGCGGACGTGGAACTGCCGGAGGCCTGTCCCGCGCGGTTTGCGCCTATTTCCTGGGCGGAGGCGCGGGATCTGGAAAAGCGGGGCATGACATTCGGACCTCACACCCTGACGCACCCGGTCCTATCGAGCGCCTCGGATGAACAATCGGAGCGGGAAATCAGCGAATCCTGGCGCCGGCTAGGCGGCGAAGTGAGCCGCCCCGTTCCGATTTTCTGTTACCCGGCTGGACGATTGGGCGATTTTGGAGCCCGGGAGATCGCCACCATTCGCCGCATGGGACTGATGGGCGCGGTGAGCGCGCAACCCGGCAACGTTCGTCTAAGCCGGCTCGGAGAGTCGGCGGATGGCTGGTATTCCCTGCCCCGCCACGGCTACCAAGGCACGCTGCCGGACGTTCTGCAGTGCGTCGCGGGCCTGGAAGACCTCAAGACATCGATGCGGCGACGGTTCCGGACTGGCTCCGCCCACGGCTAACAAGACCTTCTTACGGGTGTTCGGGTGTGATGGGGTGGCGGGCACTCCTGCACAATGCCGCGTCGCGGCTCATGCCGACGCCTGGCTCCGACACTTTGTCGGAAACGGGTAATTGTAGGGCAGGCGCTTTCGCCTGCCAACCGGCTTCAGTAGGCGGCGCCCGAGCTTCGCTCGGGTTGACAGGCGGAAGCGCCTGTCCCACATCGGAGGGTGGAGTCTGAGATCTGCGGGCTAACGCGCCGGCGCCGGGCAGGCCACCCCGTGGCGGCGCGCGTGTTCCCGGCGCATCATGGCCGTGAGGCGGCGCGCCCCCTTGCCCCAATCCGGAAACAGGTCGACATACTGCAGCTCGCGCTCAATTACGCGGGGAACCCGGCACGCGTTCAGGCGCAGGGGCACGATGAAAATCTCCTCCAGCGGAATGCGTTGCGCGCAGTCCAGCGCGTAGCGGATTTCCGCCTGAAATCCGCCGCGCTTGGCCGCCGAGCGGGTAGAGAAGCAGGCCACAAAAAAATCCGACGTCTCGATGGCGCTCTCGATGGCGCGCGGCCAGTTCTGCCCTGGCAGCAGGTTCCGCGCGTCTATCCAAGGGCTGAACCCGGCTTCCGCCAGGTCGTCGCAGAGGCGCGCGGCGGCCTGCTGGTCCTCGCGCACGTGGGCCAGGAACACGCGCGGCGCCGGAGGCTCGAAGCGCACGCCCTTCACCGGATCGGGGTGGAACACGCCCAGGCCGTCGATCTCCACCGCTTGGCCGGCGGCCAGACCGCGGATTACCACGCGCGCCAGTTGGGCGGTCGCCGGGTCAACCATCGCGGCCACCCCGCTCCCTTCGAAACGACACCTTCCCATCGGAACCCGTCGTCAGACGGCCCAGGCCGGGCAGGTCCGCCTCCCTGCCTTTCCGCAGGCGGGCCAGGATGTCGCGGACCACGCGATCCAGGCGGTCCGCCGCCTCAGCCTCGCTTACCCCAGCCTGCCGCGCCATTTTTCTTGCAATCTCCGGCTTTCTCATCCGCTTCCACTGTACCAGCGCGACCCCGCCGGAAGGCCTTTCGCCTTGCCCAACGTCTCTACGCAATCTGATGAAAACAGGAGGATTATGCGCTGTCTTCCGCTCTAGAAAACGGTTGTGACCGGCCCTCCCGGGTGGCCGCGTTTTAGATGGATATAAATGAATCGTTTTTAATTGGGGCTTAAGCGGCCATTCATGTGCCGCTGGCTATCATAGCCACAGACGAAAGATATATTCGTCCACCAACAAGGAGAAACGCAATGAAAAAACTGATGACCATGTTGCTTGGCCTGGGGCTGGTTCTGGGCACCGTTAGCACGTTCGCGCAGTCCACCAAGAAGCAGTCCGCCAAGAAGACGTCCACCAAGGCCCCCAAGGCCAAGAAGACCATGGCCCCGAAGTAGCGCCCACGCGCGCTTCCAGGTGCAGTCTGCTGGGAAGCCGCGTAGCGCGATCACTCCCTACGCGGCAATCCAGTTTCTCCTCGATTTCGATCCTCCTCAGAGTTCGTGTGTGCGGTAGCTCCCTCGCTTGAATGCTCCTGTGAGTAGTCCAACTTCCTGCCATCCGCCGGGTTAAGCTCCAGCGTTCCGATCAGCTCGGAGGCGCTGGCGATCCTCTCGCGGCGCAGGAACGCCGCCAGTTCCTCGGCGATGCGCAGGGGAGCGCGCGGATCCCAGAAGGTGGCCGTCCCAACCTGGACGACTGAGGCGCCAGCGATCAGAAACTCGGCGGCATCCTCGCCCGAAGCGATCCCGCCGAGGCCTATCACCGGGATACTGACGGCCTGCGCGGCCTGGTAAACCAGGCGCAGCGCGAGGGGCTTGATGGCCGGCCCGGACAGGCCGCCGAAGCCCGCGCCGATGCGCGAGCGCCGGGTACGGGGATCGATAGCCAGAGCGATGAAGGTATTGACCAGCGAGAGCGCGTCCGCGCCGGCCGCCTCGGCAGCGCGGGCCAGCGGCTCTATGGCGCTCACGTTGGGCGACAGCTTGACCGTCACGGGCCGCCGCGCCACGCGTTTCACGCCCGAGACCACCTCGGCCAGCAACGCCGGATCGCTCGAAAAATACATACCGCCGTGGCTGGTATTAGGGCAGGAAACGTTGAGCTCGTACCCGGCCAGACCGGGGTTGTCTTCGAGGATGCGTACCACCTCCGCGTAGTCTTCCGCGCGATACCCGAAGACATTGGCGAAGACCGCCGTCCGCAGCTTCGCCAGGGCGGGCAGTTTATCGCGAACGAAGGCCCGCACGCCGATATTCTGGAGGCCGATGGAGTTGATCATTCCTCCGGCGGCTTCGAACACGCGCGGCGGCGGATTGCCGGCCATGGGCTCGCGCGAAAGGCCCTTCACCACCATCCCGCCCAAGGCGTTCAGATCGGCCAGTTTTTCGAACTCCAGCCCGTAGCCGAACGTGCCGGAAGCGGCCAGCACCGGATTGCGGAGGGGGATGCCGCAAAGGGTAACGGCGAGAGACGAGTCGAGAGCCCGCATTTACGCTCCGCACCTGGTTTGCCGCGTCGAGGGACGCAGCAGCCCGGGACCTGTGTGCATTCGAGGTACTAGGACCATCACCCCTTGGGGGGCCTCAAATGCCCGCGAAAGCAGGCTGGCGAGCACCCCTGCGCCGGGTTCCCGTCGGCAAATATCCATAAAAAAAGAGTTTAACAGAGAGGCAAAAGTAATGTTATAGTGTGTCTTCCGATACAACCTCCTCCGGTGGGCCCCCCCGAACCGGAAGGAAAGGCAGGCAAATGAACAACGACAAGAGCCTCCTCGCCTTAGCTACTATACGCAATAATCGGGGCATTTCCCTTCATCAAATCGCGGAATCCACCAAGATCAGCGTGCGGTCGTTAGAAGCGATCGAACGGGGCGAGTTCGAAAAACTCCCCGGTGGAATCTACAACACAAGTTATATACGCCAGTATGCGCGGGCCATCGATTACGATGAAGGCGCGATTTTGGCCGTTTATTACCGGCAGGCAGGCGGCGACGCCGGCGGTTCCAGGAGACCCAGCGGGAGGAGCGGCGAGGACCTCTTCGGCGGATATCGTCCCGCCTCAACGACGGTGTAGCATCAGCGGGTTTTCTTCTGCGCCAGCCTGGCGGCGAATTTCGCCACGTTGATAATGGCTCGCTCGTGGGTCCCCTCGCCGATTTTCTCGTGTTCGTCCCAGGCTTCCACCCGAAACTCGATACGGCGATCGGTGGCAGCGACGATTTCGGCGGTGAAGCTCACGCAGGCGCCGATCGGCGCCGCCGCCAGGTGCGCCACGTTGACCTTCGTACCCACCGTATCGTAGCCCGCTTCGAGCAGTGGCAGCGCCGTATCCCGGCTAGTTTTCTCCATACAGCCGATCATGTGCGGCGTGGAAAGGACGCGAGCGCCTTCATCGCCCAGAAAGCCGATGGCCGTATCCACGGTCACCAGCAGCCTGGTTTCGCCCTTAACGCCCGGCGCGATCTTGTGCATGGTTCCCCTCAGGCCGCCGCCAGCCCCGCCAGCACGCCGCGCATATAGCTGAAGGAGCGCTGCATGCCGGGCATAGGATTGGTCTCGTTGATCTCATATTCCAGATTGACGCAACCCCGATAGTTGATTTTCTTAAGTTGCTTGAAGATTCCCGGAAACGGCATGATGCCGTCGCCGACATCCACCTGCTGGCCGTTGGGAGTGAAGCTCCGCAAGTCCTTCACATGCATGTCGAGCAGGCGGCTTCCGGCTTCGGCGATGGAGGCGACCACGTCGGCGCCGGCGCGAGCCGAATGGCCCACATCCATGCACAAGCCGCAGCGCGGGTCGAGATTGCGGACCACTTCGAGGACCGATTGCGGGGTGGGGAAAACCTTGTCTTCGGGGCCGTGGTTGTGGATGGCGATGGGAATGTTGTATTCCTTCACCAGTTGCTCGACAAGCTTGATGTTCTCGCGGGTGGGCGCGCAGACCAGCATGGGAATGCCCGCGTTCCGGGCGTAATCGAAGTAGCGCCGCAGCGCCTCGGTGGTGGCCGCCTTGGTCATGTCGGTGTTGCCCGCGCTCATGATGCGGATGCCGGCGGCCTCATATTCGGCGCGGGCCGCCTTGAATTGCTCGGGGGTAGAGTCGAAGGGCATGTGCATGTCCTTCAGGCTGATCCAAGGGGTTTGCAGGGCCTTGACCATTTCAATGGCCTGCGCCCTGGTGAATCGGCGCAGCGAATAGCTGGCCACGCCGAGCTTGATGCCCCACGGTTCGGGTTCGATGGCGGCGGATGCGCCGGGCGCGCCGGCGGCAAGACCCGCGAGTCCGGCTGCCGCGCCGAGGAATCCGCGCCGGGAAGTTTCGGTTTTCATAAAGTCATCCAGCTTCGATTGTAACCTCGACAACCTCTTAACGCCCAGAGTCGCGAATGCCTCACCGGACGGCAGGGGCCCATCCCAAACAAAATCAGACCGTTTTGTTTCAATTCAACGATTTCGCTCAGTTTTGCAAGAGGCTCTTGTGAATGGAAGGTTGCCCAATTCATGCGCCCGTTTTCCCCGTAGGGAATCAGTCCCGACTCAGTATAAGACATGAATATCCGATATGCACCCGGGGTAGCCTTGTGGGACAGACGGCCGGTTTTCGTCTTCCGTCAACTTCGGGGCGCTCCACCCTGGTCAAACGGTCGGCCGCGGCAGCTCCGGCCGTGCCAGAATAACGGCATGGAACGAATTGCGAGGCTCGGCGCCGTGGCGTTCGCCATCCTGGCTGCAACCGGCGCCGCGGCCGCGGACAACCAGCTCACCGCGCGCGAAAAAGCCGCCGGCTGGCAGCTCCTGTTCGATGGCCGGAGCTTCGCCGGCTGGGAAGACCCCAACCGCAAATCGCCCCCGGGCGATTCGTTCGTCATCGAGAACGGCTGCCTGAAGGCGGTAGCCAAACCCCGTTTCACCGAAGACCTTTTCACCACCGCCGCCTACCGGGACTTCGAACTGGAATTCGACTGGAAGATCGCGCCGGCCGGCAACAGCGGGATCAAATACCGCATCGAGGACCGCGTTTTCGTCTCCGAAACCCAGTTGCCGAAGTTCGAAGACAAAGTCAACGCGTCGGTAAAGAAGCGCTCCGGGCGGATCGCGGGGCAGGAATACGTGGTCGGCTTCGAATACCAGCTTCTCGACAATGCCCTGAACCCGGACGCGCGCAACGGCGCCACCCACCAAGCCGGCGCTCTATACGACGTGCTTGCGCCGTTGCGCGACGCCACCAAGCCGGTGGGCCAGTGGAACCATTCCCGCCTGGTGCTGAAGGGCGACCACGTGGAGCACTGGCTGAACGGCGTCAAGGTGGTGGACGGGAGCCTGGCGGCGCCCGAAGTGGAGCGCGCCGCGGCCAAGCGCTGGGGCGCCGGCTCGCCGGTATACGAACTCCTGGTCAAGCAACCGCGCAAGGAGTGCCCGATTTCCCTGCAAAACCACGACAGCGAAGCGTGGTTTCGAAATATCAAGATCCGGCGGATGTGACGTAGCGGGCGATCCTGTTCCGGAGGCGGGGTGGGCTGGCCGGCGACGGCTGCGCCAAGAATCGCCAGACGGCCCTTGCAGGTTGCGGAACGAAGCCAATGGGGGCTGGGACGAAGTGGCGGAACGAAGCCAATGGGGACCCGGATAAAGGCTGCGAAATGAAACCAATACGGGCTCGGACAGAAGTTGCGAAACGAAGCCAATGGGGCTCGGGCGAAGGTTGAGAAACGAAGCCAATTGAAACTCGGACGAAGTTGCGGAACGAAGCCAACGGGGACCCGGACAAAGTTGCGAAACGAAGCCAATTCGGCGCAACCATCAGGTGGGAGCGGGCCGGCTGAGGGGATGTCATATCTGTTTTGCTTTCGGGCTGTTGGCTGTGGTGGCCTTGCCGGGCGGGAGGAATCGGTTCCTTTCTCCTCCCGGGGGGGCTCCTCGTATGAATCCGACCTTTGCCTTGCCGTCGCGCGGTATTGGGCGCCGGGCGTGGTTCCGAAGCGAACTACTTCCCGGCGGGCGAGCAGCCTCTTTTCGATTTCAGGGTAGCAGGCGGGTTGGGAGGGTTTTGGGAATGGGGCAGGTAAGTGATTGAAAAGGCGGGGTTAATTCCGTGCCGAGGGGTTGTGATTGAAAAAGGTTTCTTCAGTATGAGTTGGGGATTCCCCTGGATTCGCGAGATGAAATTGCCGCAGTTCAGGAGCCTGTCGGAGATAGATTTTCTTGAACGTAAAATGAGCCATCCCCGATTGAGCTTCGCTCCTAAGTTATTGATTCCAGGTGAGCGGGATTATCACTCCGACAGGCTCTCAGGCTGGCGAGTCTTGCTGGCGGGTTGTGCTCCGGCCGGTTCACCCAGACTCAATCTTCGACGACGGCTCCAAGCTGTCCTCTCCGGGGCCAGCCGTGCCGGAGTCCGATCCTCCGTACACGTCGAGAGCCAGATGCACGTGTAAATCGGCCAAGCGGCGCTGGAGACCCCAGGAAAAAGTCGCTCCGGTGTTCTTGCCGTCGGTGAACCAACCTACAAAATACTCGACTGAGCCTCCAGTCGCACGGAAACCGGCAAGGAACTCCTTGTGCCGCTCCAGCTCCTCAACCAGTGATTCCAAGGTGTCCGCCAGATCGAACCCGCTACCCTCTGCGCACCTGCAAGACCAGTATGATCTGTCATAAGTTCCTTCCAGCGGCTCACCCAAAGGCGTCCTGCGTGGCCGTCCGGCCATCCACCTAAACTGGGGCTGCATTCCCAATGCGTTGGAGATCTCGTCCGGGTCCATTTCAGGGTGCCGCAGACGAAGCGAGATTTTGTAGCGAAAGGGGTTCATTAGTGGTTTGTGTACTGGCCCCAGGGGCCGTTATTCACAGCGTCGCCGGTAACACTGCCAGTGATTACGTCATCGTTCGGCGCGATTCCAACCCAGTCCGCGTTGCCAGCCCCAACCCCTTGTTTTATATCATGGACTCGGTCGCGGTTCCACCCCTCCTGGTCAATTGGTATCGTACCTGTAGGCACTCCCCTGGCAGGTCTCGGTATTGCCGGCGGGGCATCATTCTCATGGTTTATCCACCAGGCGGCCAGCGCCACGACTGCGGCGCCACCCACCACAACGCCGACCACCAACTCGACCTCTCCAACGCCGGGGATGAAAATCGCCGCGACTGCCGCTTCCTCGCCCAGGAGGCCATTGTCCATCATGCCGTCCCAAGCGAGAGGCGAAAGGGACACCGTAAAGGTTCCGTCCCCATTATCGCTCCAGTCTTGGACGGCTCCGTTAAGGCTGCCGTTCGAAAGCAGGGTCGTCGGGCTTGGCTCCATCACCACGACGCAGGACGCGGATCCCACGTAGACGGAAGCATACGTCGGGCTCGTGATCCCGGTATCGACCTGCACCCAGCCCTGGGCCGAGGAGTCGGACATCACGGATAAGCTGGACGAGTCCACGAAGCTCCCAGGATGAAATTGCCGCAGTTCAGGCTGACGGATTTTGCGGTGACGCTGACCGCCTGCGTAAGAGTTTGCCCGCCTACCGTTGCCGACACAGTGCCACTCGCGACCATTAGGCCGGACCAGATCGGTCCTGGGCTTGGCTCGGTTACTGAAAAGACGGTGCTGCCGTCGTCCGATCTTCCTGAAAACGACCATTGCGTGACGGTGCCGCCAGTCGCCGTGCAGGTGATCGAATTGCCTCGCGTCAGGGTA